>Ga0307486_1003073_pt1 | contig 11105 bp, 6 predicted proteins | sample CBIW02metaG_FD_203663 | JGI IMG/M metagenome (GOLD analysis project Ga0307486, IMG submission 203663) | Sea-ice brine microbial communities from Beaufort Sea near Barrow, Alaska, United States - CBIW 0.2 | ecosystem: Environmental > Aquatic > Marine > Coastal | place: USA: Alaska | collected... | reverse complement strand
TCGACCGCGCTCCACTTCGCGAATACGGTCACGTCTTCGAGGGGAACCGCGGTGAAGTCGAACGGGGTGGTGAAGTCCTCGCTGGTGAACCAGCCGTCAAGTTTCCAGCCGGACACTACCGGTGTGGCCGGTTCGACCGGTGCGTCACCGGCGGTCAGCTGCTGCGCGTCGACGGTGCCGTGTCCGCCGGTGTTGAACGACACGATCGGGTCGACTGCGGTCCACTTCGCGAATGCGGTCACATTGTCGAGGGGAGCGTCGGTGAAGTCGAACGGGGTGGTGAAGTCCTCGCTGGTGAACCAGCCGTCGAAGGTCCAGCCGGAGACGACCGGTGTGGCCGGAACGACCGGCGCCTCGCCGGCGGTCAGAAGCTGGGCATCGACGCTGCCATGTCCGTCGGTGTTGAACGACACGACCGGGTCGATGACGGTCTCATATCCCTTCCACAAGGGAACCGTGAACCCGTTCGTCATGCCCGCGTCAACGCCGAATTCTGACCGAAAGTGCACGGTGGCCTCGGCGCCGAGCGGCGCTTCTGATTCACGAACGCCAACGATCGACGGTGCTGATCCCGCAAACGTCACCGTCGCGATCGGGTTGCCGTTGAAAGCACGTGCCCCGATGGTGGTCACGGATGCTGGCATGTCGACCGTTACCAGGCGGTTGTTCTGAAAGGCGTAGTCGCCGATATCGGTGAGTCCGTCGTGCAGGGTGAGCGAGGTTACGCCGGTTTCGGAGAATGCACGGCTGCCGATGGTGGTGACGGTTGCGGGGATATTGACCGCTCCGAGGGAGTTGTGCTGAAACGCGTAGTTGCCGATGGCGGTGAGTCCGTCGTGCAGGGTGAGCGAGGTCAGGCCGGTTTCGGAGAACGCCGAGTTGCCGATGGTCGTGACAGTTGCGGGGATCTCCACGGCGCCGAGGCGGTTGTTGCGAAAGGCGTAGTCGCCGATGGTGGTGAGTCCGTCGTTCAGGGTGAGCGAGGTCACATCGGAGCCAGCGAACGCGCTGATTCCGATGGTGCTGACGGATGCCGGAATCTCGACTGCGCCGAGGCGGTTGTTGCGAAAGGCGTAGTCGCCGATGGTGGTGAGTCCGTCGTGCAGGGTGAGCGAGGTCACATCGGAGCCAGCGAACGCGCTGATTCCGATGGTGCTGACGGATGCCGGAATCTCGACTGCCCCGAGGCGGTTGTTGCGAAAGGCGTAGTCGCCGATATCGGTGAGTCCGTCGTTCAGGGTGAGCGAGGCCAGGCCGGCGCCAGAGAATGCGCCGGCGCCGATGGCGAAGACCGCATACGAGACGGCGGGAACGCCGTTGTCGATCGTTGCGGGAACTTCGATGCTGGCTCCGGCGCCGGTGTAGCCCACGGCGGTAACGGTGTCTCCGGATGCATCCGTGTCGTACGCGTAGCTGATGCCGTTGCTTGCGGTGAAATCTCCCGCGGCGGCGGCTTGTGCCGGTCCGGCGATGAGCACGATTGAGCTCGCGACGAGTAGGCCGGTGACGGCTGTCGCCACCACGCGTGATGCACGCCCTCGCCAGTTGGAAAATACGTTTGCCACGTCGACCCCCACAAAATACTTGAACCATCGCGCGCATTATTAATGCGCGCACAAAAATACGGCAGACGCCGAACTTCAAGGCTATCGACCAGGGCCGGTTTTCGTCCTCGTTCGGCCGTTCTGGGGGTGCACCGCGTTGCAGCGGGGGCGAGCCACCCGCATCGCCTTCGGCCAATAGCGCCAGGCGCCGTTTGGGAGATCGCTGGCGTTGGTCGTCTGGCGATCTCGACAAGCTCGATCAGCGAATGGCGGGTTCGCGCACAGGACCCCGACCCGAAACACACCCCGCCCCTCTCACCGATCTGACCCGCTCGCGCGCACCCCGCCGCGGTCTGCGGTCGCCCGCATCCCGTCGGTCGAGCTTGTCGAGACCCGCCCGCGCGCACCCCGCCGCGGTCTGCGGTTCGCTCCCATCCCGTTCGGGACCGAAAGCGGGCGGCCGCCACCCGTCTCTATGACCTGGTGACGGCCGCCCTCAGCAGCTACAAGCGGATGCCCTACGCAACGCTCCGACGACGCAGCAGTGCGGCCCCGGCCAGCAGCACCAGCAGCGCGGCGAAGCCGAGCGGCGCGCCCTCGAAACCGGTCGAGACCAGCGCGGCTGGCGCGGTGACGGCGGTCACGGTCTCGGCTGCGGTGTACGACAGATGGGTCACCGTTCCGGTCGCGTTCACGGTGAGGTACGCCACGGCTGACACGGCGGAGCCGTCAGCTCCGGTGCCCGACAGGGTCACGGTGTGCTGCCCGGCCGCGAGTGCCGCCGGAAAGAGCGCGGCCGCTGTGAAGGCGCCCGACGCCCCAGTCGTGCCACCGGCGAGCAGCACCGGTGTCGAGCGCAGAATCAGGGTGTAGTCCGTGCCGGCAGCCAGGCCGGCGCCCGAAACGGTCATCTCGGCGCCGGCGAAGGCGTCGCCGATGGCCAGTCCGAGATCGAGCCAGAGAGCGGGCGCGACGGCGGTCCACCGGGCGAAAACGGTCATGTCGTCGGTCGGAGCCACGGTGAAGTCAAACGCCGTGTCGAACGAGGCGTCGCTATACCAGCCATCGAATTCCCAGTCCGGGAGCACGGGGGCGGTCGGAGCGACGGCCAGGTCGCCCCCGATCAGCCGCTGCACGTGGGCCGGGCCGTGGCCGTCAAGCTCGAACGTGACGATGGGGTCGACCACGCTGGTGTAGCCCTGCCAGGTGCCGGGCGTGAACTCGCCGTCGCCCGCAAACGCAGCGAGGAAGTGCACGGTCACGCCGCTCGGTGTGCCGAGCGATGCCCGATCGACGTCGGCGGCGGGCGTGAACGTGTTCGGTGCCGCGCCGGCAAAAGTAACCGACGTCACAGGGTTCTCTTCGAAAGCGCTGGAACCGATGGAGGTCACGGAAGCGGGAATCCGCACGATGGTCAGGTCGTTGTCGGCGAACGCCATTTTGTCGATATAGATCAGCCCCTCCTGGAGCGTGATCGATTCCAGGTCGTTCGACGAGAACGAGAAGGACATCAGCGTGGTCACCGAAGCGGGAATCTCCACGATGGTCAGATCGTTGCTGTTGAAGGCGCCGCTGCCGATGCTGATGAGCCCGTCGTTGAGCTGCAGCGACGTCAGAAAGTTGTCAGCGAACGCACCATCGCCGATGCTGGTCACGGCATCGCTGATCGTCAAGGAGCTGATGTCGTTGACCAGAAACGCAGCTTCTCCGATGCTGATGACGGAATCGGGGAGCACGAGGGAAGTGATCGGGTTGAAAGCGAACGCAGCTTCTCCGATGCTGATGAGCCCCTCAGGCAAACTCACCGCGGTTAGGCGCGTTTCGTAGAAGGCGAGGTCGCCGATCTCGGTCACCTGATACGTCTGTCCGGCGTGCACGACTGTTGCTGCGATATCGACTTCTCGTGACGAGCCGTCGTAGCCAATGGCTGAGGCGGTATCCGGACCGTTGGGCAGGTACGTGATGCCGTCGTCGACGAAGCTGCCGACTATGGTCCATTTGGCGTACAGCGTGAGATCCGCATTCACGGCTGTGGCGAAGTCGTACTGCGCGAGCAGCGCGGTGTCGCTGAACCAGCCGGCGAAGTCCCAGTCGACCGCGGTCGGCGGGGTCGGTGCCGTGGCCGGCGACCCCGCACCCACGCGTTGCGCGTTCGTGGAACCGTGTCCGTTCGTCTCGAACGACACGATCCGGTCCATCGAGCTGGTGTAGCCCTGCCAGGTGCCCGCGGTGAATCCACCGATCACCTCGAACTCGGCGAGGTAACGCACGGTCGCGGCGGAGCCCAGTGAAGCTCCCGAAGTATCGCCGCGCGCGATCGCGCTCGGTGCTCCGCCCATGAAGACGACCGAGGTGATGCTGTTTGCCTGAAACGCTTCGGAGCCGATTTCAGCGATCGAGGCGGGGATCTCGAGCTCGGTGAGGTCGTTGGCGAAGAACGCCGCGTCGCCGATGTCGATGAGCCCCTCAGTGAGCACGACCGAGGTCAGCGTATTGAAGGCGAAGGCATTGCCGCCGATGATGGTCACCGAGGAGGGAATGACCAGAGCGGTCAGCGCGTTGCGCGCGAACGCCATGCTGCCGATGCTGAGGAGCCCGTCGTTGAGGGTTGCCGCGGCCAGCTCGTTGTCGGCGAACGCCTGCGTTCCGATGGCGGTCACGCCGGAGGGGAGCTCAATGTCAGTCAGAAAGTTGCCTTCGAAGGCGGAGCGGCCGACACTGGTGAGCCCGGCGGGCAGGGTCACCGCGGTCAGGCCCGCGGAGGCGAAGGCGGAGTCCCCGATGGCCGTGACCTGATACGGCATGCCGTCCTCAACGATGCTGGCCGGAATGGCGAGTTTGGGTGCGGAGTTGTCATAGCCGGTGGCCGCGACGGTATCCGTGCCGGTTTGCGTGTACGAGATTCCATCGGCGCTGAAGGTGCTGTACCACTTGGCGTACACCGTCACGTCGTCGTTCACGGCTGCGCTGAAGTCATGCTCGGTCGCGAACTCGGCATCGCTGAACCAGCCGGCGAACACCCCGCCCGACGCCGTCGGTGCAGCCGGCTCAACCGCAGACGCACCCGCGATCACCCGTTGCGAGTCGGCAGAGCCGTGCCCGTTCATGTCGAACGACACGATCCCGTCCAGCACGCTCGGGTAGCCCTGCCATGAACCGGCCGTGAACCCGCCATCCACCGCGAATTCGGAGAGGTAGTGCACGGTCGCTTCGGCGCCGAGTGAGGCATCCGCGTCGCCGCCCGCAGTGATACCCGCGGGTGAGGCGCCGACAAAAGACACCGATGCGAGGCCGTTGCTGGCAAACGCAGCCGCGCCGATCGCGGTCACAGAGGCTGGAATCTCGACAGCGGTCACATTGTTATTGGTAAACGCGCCGGCGCCGATTGTGGTGAGTCCCTCATGGAGGGTGACTGCCCCCAGCTGGTTGTAGGCGAACGCGCTCGCTCCGACAGCGGTCACCGAGGTGGGGAGGTGCAGATCGGTCAGGGCGTTACGCGAAAACGCGCTCTCGCTGATGCTGCTGAATCCTTCGGGGAGGGTGACCGAGGTGAGGGCGTTGTCGAAGAACGCCCGGGCGCCGAGGGTGGTGACCGAGGCAGGAATGTCAACGGTGGTGAGTTGGTTGCGCGAAAACGCACCGTCGACGATGGTGGTGAGCCCCTCGTGCAGCGTGACGGAGGTGAGGCGGTTGGTTGCGAACGCACCGTTGCCGATGGTGGTCACCGAGCCGGGAATCTCCACCTCGGTCAGTTCGTTGTTGCCGAATGCGGCAAAGCCGATGCTCTTCAGCTCCCCACTCAGGGTGAGCGAGGTCAGGTTCTTACTTAGGAACGCGTACGTGTCGATGCTGGTGACCACGTAGGTGCGGGCGTCGCCGCCCACGATCGTTCCGGGAACCTCGAGGTCGGGCCCGCCGAAGTACCCCGTGACGAGCGCGGTACCGGTTGCGCTGTCGAGCTCATACGCAATGTCGTTACTGTCCATAAAGTACGTCGACGCGTGTGCCGGCGCGGCGACGACCACGGCGGAGGTCAGTACCAGAGCGGCTCCGGCCGATGCAGCGATTATCCGCTTAATGCTTCGTCGAAACAGTGCGCCACGTACAGACACGAGTACCTCCACGGGACACACCGGAATTGCCGCACACAGGACATGCACAGAGAGCTGTCGGTATGTTCCCACCTTTGACCCTACTAAGGCCGCACCCATTTACCCATATCGGTCATTTGGGGGTCGGCCGTCAGCCCTGGTCCCGGACACGGTTACCGGTGGCGGGCGACAGCGTCTCCCGCGCCCCAGCCGAGATCGAGCGACAGGAATTCTCCACAGATCCCCCCACACCCCACACGACCCCGCTTGCGGGACTAGTCTCGGCCCATGGACGACAATGTCTCCTGGGTTTTTCAGAAGCAGGATGCGCACCAGCCGCATCTCTGCCCGCAGTGCGGCGACCCCATGCAGGTGTCCTGGCACGGCGACGGCTACGACTACGGCTGCACCAACTTTGCGTGCCCGCTGCTCTACACCGGTCCTCCGTACACCGAGGCGGAACTGGCCAATGACAGCGAGCTCATGCTCGGCCCGCCCAATTGTCCCCGCTGCCTCATGCCCATGGCGGTGGTGCCCGACGGCCAGACCTGGCGATTCACCTGCCAGCATGACGGATGCGACGGCATCTGGCCCCCCGCCGACCACTGATCCGGCCACACCGATCCGTTCCCGAGGGCACGCCAACCCCGGTATCAACGGGCGGGCCGAGCGCTCCGGCCCGACAACCCCGGTCTCATCGCCCGCCGCCATATCGCCAATCGCAATCGCCGGTCGAAATAGCAAAAGGGCGGCCGCCACCCGTCTGAAGACGTGGTGCCGGCCGCCCCGAGCAGCTGTTACAAACGGATGCCCTACGCAACGCTCCGGCGACGCTGAACCATGAGGGCGGTTCCGGCGAGCAGCAGCAGCGCGGCCGCGCCGAGGGGCGCAGCGTCAAAACCGGTCGACGCCAGGGTGGCGGTGTCGACGAGGGTCTCCGCGGCTGTGTACGAGATGTACGTCAGCATTCCATCGGAATTGATCGTGAAGTACGCGACACGAGACGCAGCGGTTCCGTCAGCAGCGATTCCGCTGAGGGTGACCGTGTGCTGGCCGGCCTCGAGCCCAGCGGGCAGCACGCCGGTGTTGGTGAAGGTGCCGTCGCTCGCAACGGATCCGAAGGCGATCGTGGTCGGGGTGGACCGCACGACAACTTCGTACGCCGAATCCGCTTGCAGGCCCTTGCCCGACAGCTCGACCTCTGCGCCGGCGGCCAGGTCGCCCACGGCCATGTTGAGGTTGAGGCCCAGTTCAGTTGCGGCCGCGGTAATTTCCACGGTGTGGCTTGCGCCCTCCGTCGAGACGGGGCCGTTGATCGCGGTCACGGTGAAGGTGAACGAACCGGCGGTGGTCGGCATTCCGGTGAGCAGCCCAGCGGTGCTGAGAGTGAGCCCGTTTGGCAGCATCCCGGTAGCGGTGAAGGTGGAGGCATCGTCAGCAGCGAACTGGTACGAGTACGCCAGCCCGGCCACTGCCGAGGAGGCCGGGGCATCCGCTGTGAAGACGGGCTCCGAAGCGACCAGCGCCAACGAGTGGGAATATCCCTGCGATATGGCAAGCACGACGCCCAGGTCTTCCGGCACAGCCCTGCGATCGTCACCCCAAGTGATGACCGCGCCGTCAGTGGTCAAGGCCATGGACGTGTTGCCGCCCGCCGCGATGGCGGAGACGGGGGGCAAATCGCTCGGAACGGCAGACGGGCTGACGTCGTCTTCGACGTAGGCGCTCTGGCCCCAGGCCACGACCGTGCCGTCGCTCTTCAGCGCCAGCACGTGCTTGTCGCCGGCGGCGATGGCCGTCACTCCGGTCAGGTCAGCCGGCACGGATGCCTGGCCGGCGTGGTCGGCGCCCCAGGCGACGACGGTGCCGTCGCTTTTCAGTGCAACCGAGTGGTTGCCGCCGGCGGAGATGGCCGTCACTCCGGTCAGGTCGGCCGGCACGGATGCCTGGCCGTATTCCGACCAGCCCCAGGCGACCACGGTGCCATCGTTCTGCAACGCGAGCGAATGTGCGCCGCCGGCCGCGACGGCGGTCACGGGGAGCAGGCCATCGGGAACGGTGGACTTGCCGTATTCCGACGAACCCCAGGCGACGACGGTGCCGTCACTCTGCACGACCATCGAGTGAGAGCGGCCTGCCGAGATGGCTATGACATCCGTCAGATCTGCCGGAACCTTGGTCAGCAGTTCGCTCTGCGAGCCCCAGGCAACCACGGTGCCGTCGCTCTTCAACGCGAGCGAATCATATTGGCCAGCTGAAATGGCTGTGACGCCGGTGAGGTCTTCCGGAATGCTCTTCTGGCCCATCCCGCCCAGGCCCCAGTCCGTGACCGTGCCAACGGCTGCGGTCGTGTCCTCGGCGGGTGAGGCCGTTGCTGTCTGCATCGACAGCGCGGACGTAACCAGGAGGGCGCCGGAGACGGTACCGGCTACCAGAATCCGCCGTAGCGCGGGGCGCCGCGCCCCCGATGCGACGGAAACACTCCGTTCGTGCGTCTTATCTTGCGAAAAAGAAATCCCTGCAAACACTGCAAACCCCCACTTGTCGATCTCATAGCTATGCGCGCCGGTAGGCGGGCAAAAAAAAAGTCGGCATGCGCCGACTCACTCACGCTATCGAAACGATGCCCGGCGACCCAGCGCATGGCTGTACTGGGGGTGCGCGGCCGGGCGCGCTGCTGACGGCTTCTTCGCGGCGCGCGGGGGCCGCGCCAGTGCGCGCGAGGCCGAACTCCGGCGCACTGGCGCACATGTGGCGCACCCTGTGGCGCGGGAGCTGCGCCAGTTCGCGCGAGCTGCGCCCCTGCGCGCGATGCCGAACTCCGGCGCATTGGCGCACGTGTGGCGCACCGTGTGGCGCGGGAGTTGCGCCAGTGCGCGCGATGCCGAACTCCCGCGCATTGGCGCACGTGCGGCGCACCGTACGGCGCGGGAGTTCTGGCCAGACCGCAACTCCCGCGCACTGGCGCAACTCCCGCGCGATGAAGTCGGCCAGCACCATCCCCGAGCCCGAACTCCCGCGGAGTGCCGCAACTCCCGCGCAGCACACACCACCCTGCGGATGCCCGCTGCCGCAACTCCGGCGCTGCGCCGCAACTCCCGCGCGGCACACCACCCTGCGGATGCCCGCTGCCGCGACTCCGGCGCTGCGCCGCAACTCCCGCGCGGCACACCACCCTGCGGATGCCCGCTGCCGCAACTCCGGCGCTGCTACGACCCCGGGCCGTTCGGCGCTGCTACGATCGCGGGCCGATCGGCGCTGCTACGATCGCGGGCCGACCGGCGCAGCTATGACCCCACGCCGATCGGCGGAGCTACGACCCCGGGCCGATCGGCAGAGCTACGACCGCAGGCCGACCGGCGCAGCGAGGCTTACGCGACGCTCCGGCGACGCACGACGAGTGCGGCGCCGGCGAGGAGCAGCAGCAGGGCGGCGAAGCCGAGCGGTGCGCCGTCGAACCCGGTCGAGGCCAGCGCGGCGGCCGGGGTGACGGCCGGGACGGTCTCATCCGCCGTGACGGTCTCGGCGGCGGTGTACGAGAGGTACGTCACCGTGCCGGTGGCGCTGACCGTGAGGTAGGCCACGGCGGAGACGGGGGAGCCGTTGGCTGCGGTCCCCGACAGGGTCACGGTGTGCTGTCCGGCCGTCAGTCCCGCCGGGAAGGCGGCGGTTCTGGAGAATGCTCCGGAGGCGTCGATGGTGCCGCCGACGAGCAGTACCGGAGTGGAGCGCAGAATTCCGGTGTAGTCCGAGCCTTCTTGCAGTCCGGCACCCGATACGGTCACCGGGGCGCCGGCGACAACGTCGCCCACGGCCAGGCCGAGGTCCAGCGACAGTGACGCGTCGGGCAGTACGGGTTCCTCGACCGCGACCCAGTGGGCGAACAGGGTCACGTCATCCGTCGGGGCGAGCGCAAAATCGAACTCGGTGCTGAAGTCGGCGTCGCTGTACCAGCCGTCGATCTCCCAGTCTTCGCGCACCGGGGCATCCGGAGCCACGGCCAGGGAACCGGAGATGAGGCGCTGCGGGTCAGCCGTGCCGTATCCGCCCAGATCGAAGGACACGATCGGGTCGATCACGGTGTTGTAGCCCATCCAGGTTGGCGTCTCAAACCCGTAACGGCCGGGTGTACTCCCGAATTGCGACAAGTAGTGCACGGTCAGGCCCATGGCCGAGCCGAGCGAGGCGAACGGACCATCGTCTCCCCTAACAATCATCGGTGGAGCTCCGGCAAAAGTGGCCGAGCTAAGCAGGGTTCTTTCAAACGCACCTTCGGCGACACCTTGCACCGACGCCGGAAACACCACGGCGGTCAGGGGATTGCCCTGAAAGGCCCAGGGGCCAATGGAGATGATCCCCTCGTGGAAGCTGATCGAAGTCAGCTGGTTGACACGGAATGCGCCGTCGCCAATTGTGCGAACGGAAGCCGGGAAGTCGAGTTCGGTGAGCGCGTTGCCCGCGAAAGCATCTGCGCGAATGGTCTCAACCGATAGCCCGAGTGACAGCTCGGCGATGGCGTTGTTCTCAAAGGCCGCGTCGCCGATGGCGGTCACGTTGTCGCCGATCGTGACAGATTCCAGATCATAGTCGGAGAAAGCGCCGTCGCCGATGGCGGTGACCGGATACTCCCTGCCGTTGCCGGCGTCGACGATCGCGGGAATGTCGACGCTGGTCGCCACCCCGTCGAAGCCGATGGCCGTTGCCGTTCGGTCGACCATCTCGTAAGTGATGCCGTCAGTGACGAACGTCGGCACTATCGCCTGGGCGGGCCCGGCAAAGACCACGGCCGAGGCCAGCACCATTACTCCGGCAACGGATGCCGCCACCGCCCGGGAGACACCCCGTCGCGATTCCGAGAACAAATCAGTCACTGCTACCTCCATGGCCGAATACCGACGCCTGCCCGTCGGGCGGTGTCAGAAAAATGCGGCGCTCGCCGCCTATCCACGATATGGGCGCGGCGGGTGAGACCCTAGCTCGCGGCCATTCGGGGGGTCCCGCGCCGATCAGCCTGGCCGTAACTCTGCCCGCAGCCCGCCCGGCAACCTCCGCCCGCAACGCCGCCCGAATCTCCGCCGGCAGGGCCGCCCGCAGCGCATCCGCTGCGCCATCCGCAGCGCCTCCCGCCGCGCCGCCCGCAGCGCCATCCGCAGCGCCATCCGCCGCGCCGCCCGGATCTCCGCCGGCAGGGCCGCCCGCAGCGCCGAGCCGTGAGTTTCGGTGCGTTGAATCGTTCAAACCGGGCAAGACTCACGGCTTCGGTGCCGCGGGATCGTTCAAACCGGGCAAAACTCACGGCTCGGCGACGCAGCCGCAGCCGCAGCCGCAGCCGCAGCCGAGGCCGAGGCCCGGGGCGGTGGCTGTGCTGTTGACCTGGAAGTGGGCGGATTCGGGCTCCGCTATCGCGAGATTTGCTGCAATGCCCAGGAGTTTCCGTCGGGGTCGCTGAAGAAGGCGTACAAAATACCGC
>Ga0307486_1003071_pt1 | contig 11110 bp, 12 predicted proteins | sample CBIW02metaG_FD_203663 | JGI IMG/M metagenome (GOLD analysis project Ga0307486, IMG submission 203663) | Sea-ice brine microbial communities from Beaufort Sea near Barrow, Alaska, United States - CBIW 0.2 | ecosystem: Environmental > Aquatic > Marine > Coastal | place: USA: Alaska | collected... | reverse complement strand
AAATACCTGCAATTATACCTCAATGAGTTCGTTTACAAGTTAAATAGACGATATTTTGGGGACAAAATATTTGACAGGTTAGTCATAGCAAGCATTACAGCAAGTGGACATTAAACGGATATACAATTAATAATTTCAAGGTGTCACTCTTGTCAAACGAGTCTTCTGATCTCTTCCGCAAAGATCTCGAAAAAGTGAAGTTAAAAGAAATAACGAGATTTCCTTCTATGCTTATCCAATATGGCGAAAAGACGGTTCAGATTACCGGGTACAGACCCTTTTCTGTTCTGCTTGATACTTTTAAATTTTTAGACCCTTCTCTTAAAATAGATAAAAAAATTGACGACTATATGGCAAGCTGGCACAATTTAACACATCGAGAACTTCAGGAAATAAGCTAGATGGCATTATATTAGAATGCCTAAAGCTTGCGAAAATAGAAACTTTAGGTTGGGATTGTGTAGTAAAAACATAATGGCATTTAGACGCCATTAGAAGTCGGCACGTGACAAATATTTTTAAATGGGGGAAAACCCCCTTTTATATAAAAAACATAGTAACGTAAATTACAGTGTTTTAAATTACTCCGATAATCTAGATTTATCCCGATAAATATCGGGAGCTCCGAGGCCTTCCCGAATTATTCAGGCGGGATTGCCTCGAAATCAAATTATATTTTCCAATAATGCCTCGTGGGTTTGCCGCGATGTAATTTACTTGCTATCCATGATTATAGTTAGATACCTTTTATTCCTTTGTATATTGCTAAGCATTTCTTGTGCCTCTATTCCTGGAGAAGCACCAATCTTATCCCAGGAGCTGGGTAAGCAGATTCAAGAACTTGAAAGTTCTCATTTGAAGCTTGTTCAAACTTTTTTTAATCTTAAGAGACAAAACGTAAAGGATTATATAAACACTGTATGGCTACCCCGCTTTGCTGAAAATTATTTTCAAGAAGAAGAAATTGCCAGTATGTGGCAATTTATCGTTAATGAGGGCACAACCGAGGATAGGTTACAATTTATTTTAGCAACAGCTCCGGAATTACAGAATGAACTAAATAATCAATATCAAAGAATGATTGCCCCGCTTGACCAACTAGAAAATGAATTGGAATTATCGTTGAAACAAAAGTACTCAAACACAAAAAGCATTAATAACTCCCTTACCTCTTTCCTGGTTTCGGCTTCAGAAATTGATCAAAACAGGCAGCGGTATCTTAATATGATTGGAGTTTCTGATGACAAGATTTCTAATGTTATAGATGATACAGAATCCATAACTTCCCAAATGCTAGTTAAAGCCAATACTTCAAATTCAACATACGATGATATTCAACTAAACATTCAAAAATATCAGGAAAAACTAAATGAAATTATAAATCGATTATAATGGCTAAAAGCACCAAAACAGATTGGGAAGAATTCCGAAAAAAAGCAAAAGCTGCGGCTACAGATGCTGCAGAGAAAACTCATAAAGAACTTGCTGGTGAAATGTCTTCCATAACTTTATTATCCAAAAGAGAAATACAGGATATATTTCCAGAGAAGTCGGAAATGGAAGATTTTTCAGAACTTATGGAAATAGTAAAATCCAGTACTTCCAGAAATAATAAAGTTTCTAAAATTGTAGATAATTCTGAAAAATTCGCTGGAGTTATAGTCTCACTGCTTAATAAAATTATCTAAAATGGCTAATAGATTTCTTGATAATGAAGATCTTAAAAAATTGGTTGATGAGGCCTTAATCTTAAAGAAACAGGGCAAGAGGTTTTCTGATATTGCAGATGAAGATGGGAACCAGTATGTTGATCTGGTTCAGGAAGGAGGTGGTGTATTGGGAATTGCTCTTGTTGGCTACACATACATTCTAGAGAAAGCAGGAATAAGGTTTTACAGTTTGGCCGGTACCTCGGCAGGATCAATAAATGCCTTGCTTATGGCGAGTGTAGGAAATCCAGGGGAAGCAACTTCCGAAAAAATAATAGAGATCATTGGAGATAAAGACTTTTTCGATTTTGTAGACGGCCCCTCTGGAATTAAATATCTAATCCAAAAGAAAATTGAAAATAGGGGTAGTATTTTCTGGAATATAATATTCAATGTTTACACAATTTATAATCTTTTGAAAAATAAATTCGGAATAAATCCAGGAGATCATTTTGAAAATTGGTTAAGCGAACATCTAAAGAAATGTGGAATTAATTCCTTTTCTGATCTTGAGGAAAAAAGATCAAAATTGCCAAAACTTAGAAATTTAGAGGATCACGATTCCGTATTTAGTCCACCCAGTCTAGCAATAATTACTTCTGAGATTACGACTCATAGTAAAGTAGAATTTCCAAGCATGCGAGAACTCTATTGGGAGGATTCTAATAAAATAAATCCGGCTAAATTTGTAAGAGCCTCTATGTCTATACCCTTCTTTTTCTATCCTTTTGAAATCAAAAATATTCCTCAAACCGGCGAAAGAAATGTAGAAAACTGGAAAAATTTTGTGAGCTACCATGGACCTATTCCCCCGAGTGTGAAATTTGTAGATGGAGGTATGCTTTCTAACTTTCCTATCGATACATTTCACATAAAGGGTATTCCATCCCGCCCTACATTTGGAGTACGTTTAAGCACCTATAGAGAGTCATACGCTCCTGCATCAAAAATCTTTGGATATTGTGGGGCTATGATTAGTACTATGCGACAGATCCACGATTATGATTTTATCTTAAAGAATCCCGATTACAAGGAACTTATTTGTAGGATCAATGCCGATGAGGAATTTAACTGGTTAAATTTTGGAATGGATGAAAAACAGCAACAGGAGCTTTTCCTATTAGGAGCTCAAAAAGGGATTGAATTTTTAAAACGATTCGACTGGACAACATACAAAGAGATCAGGGAAAATTGCTAATCTACTTATCCGGAACAAAGAACCAACATTATATTATTTTCATAAACAGCATAAAAAAACCTCCTAAAAAAGGAGGTTCTTAAGCTTTTACTTTTTGGATTCAGCAACTGAAACTTTGCGGAACTCTTTTAAAAGTTTTTCCAGCTCCAAAGAAGATTTTCTTGCCCTGGTTCCGGCGCTTTTATTTCCGCTTTCTAATTGCGCATTAGCTTCCGTCTGGAAAGTTTCAAAAGTAGTCTGAATGTTGTCAACAAGTTTTTTCATGATCGTATTTTTAGATTTAAAAGCTAAAATAGGAGAATATTCGACGGATAGCTCAATTTTCACATATTATGTTAAATATTTAAATTAAGAATTGAGAAGCTTATGCTTAAACACAATAATTAGGCTTGATCCGAGTTACCGCAATTTCACGAGAATTCACCCATAAAAAAAGCCTCTCATTTCTGAAAGGCTTTTGGAACTTTGCGGTCTGACGAGACTCGAACTATTTGTAAAAATCCTTATTTTACAGTCTCTCCCGGAGGGTCTATTTTCGCACTCACCGAATTCGACACCTTTAACAAAAAACTAAAGGTAATTGTTTTTAGTTATGGGTTTAAAGGGACACAAAGTGCTTTATGAAATTGTTATATAAACAATTTTTAAGCAAACTTTACAGGTTATATAGCATTTCAATAAATCAATAGAAAATACCGTCCTGTCAAATTCATACTTACAAATGCTGATGAAGTATTATCCTTTCTGAAGCACAATTTTAGAAATAAAATCATATACATCTATAGCTTCAATTGTAGATTCTTCTTCAAATTCTGGTTTTTGGGTTATTAACAAAGGCCAATCCTGTCTGGACTTGTTCACACGTCCATGAGATCCTTTAACCAGGGAGGCATCCAAAGGAATTACATCCATTAGGTAACGAAACCCTAATTTTTTCTTTAACAATTTCAATCCTATTTTTCCTTTTAGGAATTTTATATTAGGGTCTGCAAAAGTTTCCACTGGATCATACCCAGGTTTCCGGTGAATATCTACTGTTCTAGCATAATCCGGGGCTTTTTTGTCATCCAACCAAAAATAATAGGTAAACCAGGAATTTTCAGCAGCCATAACCACCAGGTCACCGGAGCGTTCATGATCAAGGTGATATTCTTGCTTACCAGCTTTATCAAGTACAAGTTCAATACCAGGGGTATCTTCTAAGAGGTTTTTTACCGCAGAAATATCCTTAGGATCTTTTATGTATATATGAGCTAATTGATGATCTGCTACAGCAAAGGCCTTACTGGCCCACGTGTCAAGTGTTTCAAGTCCAAGTTCGTCTTTTACTGCTATATATCCATTATTCCTTAAAATCCTATTAATATGTACAGGGTGATTTACATCTGTTATTCCATATTCAGAAAGCAAAACCACCTCAGCCCCCTGATTTTCATAATACGTTATAAGATCTTCACATACTTCATCAATTTCCTGAAGGTCTTTTTTTATTTCAGAAAAATCAATCCCTCGTCTTTGAAGATTGTAATCGAGGTGAGGAAGGTAGATCAAGGTAAGCGTTGGATCATGCCACTTATCAACTTTCATAGACGCATCGGCGATCCATCGTGTAGATGCTATATTTGCATTTGGACCCCAGAAGGAAAAGAGGGGAAATTGCCCTAGCTCATTTTGCAGTTTATCCCGAAGGTTCATTGGCTGACTGTGAACATCGGGCAATTTTAAACCATTGGCAGGATATAGTGGTCGAGGGGTTACTGCAAAGTCTACGGCAGAATTCATATTATACCACCAGAACATATTGGCACATGTAAAGTTTGGATTCTGTTTTTTCAACTCTTCCCAGATCTTAGGTGCTTGTACCAGCTTATTAGACTGTCGCCAGAATTTTATTTCATATTCATCACGAAAGCACCATCCATTACCTACGATCCCGTGTTCCGATGGCCATTTTCCTGTAAAATAGGTGGCCTGTGAGGAACAGGTAACAGCAGGAAGGACAGGCTTTATGTTTAACAAATTTCCTTTTTCTGTCCATTTTTTTAGAAATGGTGTATGTTCCCCAATAAGACGGGGAGATAAGGCTACTACATTAAGAACAACTGTTTTTTTCATGCTTATAATTTTTCCTTTACCCACTTGAGTTCTCGTACAATAGAGTCTACTATCTCCATTTGAATATCTTTTGGTAAAACTTCCCAGGTATAGGTTTCAACTTCCAGATGATGGGTGATTCTTTCCTTTGGCAAAAATGCAAGCACCTTCAGAATATCTTCCTGAGTGGATTCCAACTGACCATAACTGTCAAGAAAAACAGGTACGTGAAAATGTGTACGCCACTCTTTTGCAGAAGGATTGTTTAGTTTTTCCAGGGCCTGTGGCAAATCCGGAAAATGGGTGAGCGCTCCTGCTGCATCCCTTTCTACCACTTGATGGAGGTAAGTGGATTCTACAAAAGGTTTTAAAGCCTCGTCTACCCATTTCCTATCCTTAATTTTTGCAGGTAGTTTTGCTTTCAGTGCTGCACTTATCTGAATTTTTCCAATTTTGATGCCTTCAGCCTTCAACGAAGAGAAAACTTTTTCCGGTTTTTCATAAACAATGGCAAAATGGCAAACATCATAGCACACCCGGATATGCTTTTTTAAACAGGCCTCTGATTTTTCGTCAGATAAATTTAAATGTTCCTTCAAATACTTTTTCCCTATTGGAATAAGCCAATTTTTATACCAGTCTATTACCTCTTGTGTATTTTCCAACAAACCATCTGGTTCAGGTTCAATATCAAGATGCAAAAGTTGATTGCTTTCTTTATGAATCTTAAACAATTTTTCGGCAATTTTCACCATATGAAGGCTTGCTTTATGAAGAACTTCCTCTTTATTTTCCTGTACAACCTGCCAGTATTTGTAAGAAAGTGGCGATGTAGAAATCCCTCCCTCCATGTTCTTGGGAAGTAAAGCAGTAAGAATATCAAACAAGCGGGAAGTATATTCCAGTCTTTCTTGTGTTGTCCAGTCTGGCTGATGTACCTGGTCTTTAACGGATTGATGGTGAAAACCTCCAAAAGGAAAACCGTTTAAAGTAAAGACATAACAGGAATTTTCTTCCAGCCAATTTTTAAAGACCTTTAAATTATCTCCGTCCATAAGATCCCTACTTGCTACATCTGATAGACGTAAACCTATTCCAAAAGGTGCACTAGGGCTAAGCTCCAATTTTATCTTCGGAATATAGTTTTTTAGGTTTTGAAAAGTTTCTTCCCAATTTTCACCAGGATGGATATTGGTACAATAACTTAAATGGTATCCGTTTACTAACATGATAATTACTTTTTATTCATTAAAAAGTGGGACTAACCAAAACTTCTTAATGAAAAATTAGATGATGGAATCTTCGCTCTTAGCGCTTTTTAATTTCGCTACAGCATCTGAAATCAACTTTTCATCCATCTTATGGACTTCAATCCCTTTGCCTATTTCTTCTAACAACATAATAGTTAATTCCCCTCCCAAATGTTCGCGAAATTCCTCCAATCCCTTAACCAGTTCAACACCTGAACGCTCGGGGACATTCAAGTCAAAACCTAATGCTGTAAATAGGTTAAGGATACGGCGAAGATCCTCCAGGCTAAGCATTCCTTTAAGGTAAGAGTATATAGAATCAATTGAAATTCCAATAGCCACGGCTTCCCCGTGACGTAATTCATAATCTGTAAGATGCTCTAGTTTATGAGCTGCCCAATGTCCAAAATCCAGAGGTCGAGAGGAACCAGATTCAAAAGGATCTCCACCTCCAATATGTTCCAGGTGCATTTCTGCACAACGATAAATAAGTTCTTTCATGGGAAGCATTTTTCTAGCTGCAAGATCTGTTGCATTTGCTTCGATCCATTTAAAGAAAGAGGCATCTTTTATTAATGCAACTTTTATTGCTTCAGAAATTCCTGACCGCCAATCCCGCTCTTCAAGCGAAAGTAAAAAGGAGTTATCATTGATAACAGCATAGGGAGGTGCGAATGTTCCAAGAAAATTCTTTTTCCCAAAAGCATTCACGCTATTTTTAACTCCTATCCCCGAGTCGTTTTGCGCAAGAACAGTGGTGGGAATACGAATATGACGAATGCCTCTGTGGGCAACAGCGGTAGCAAAACCGGCCATATCCAAAACCGCTCCTCCTCCAATTGCTATTATAAAAGAGTGGCGGTCAATGCTATAAACATTGCTTGCTTCCAAGATTTGCTCAACGAATCGAATTTGATTTTTGACCTCCTCACCACCGGGTACAACCAGGGGATCGGCACATAAAATAAAATTTTCTGTATAGGCGGCCGCATATTCTCTTATTTTTCTGAGAAGATCCGGATGAAGATCAACCACCCCCCGATCTATCACAAAAAATGCTTTTGTTACTTTATTCTTTCCCAATACCTCAGCAAACAGCGGATTATTTTTATCAAAAACATTATCAGTAAAATGAACAGTATATTTAAAAGGAACTGAAAATTCTTGCTCTATATTTTTTTTCATTTAGTAATATTTGAAGAATGACTTTTACCCTTAGGTAACAGAAAACTTTTTGGCAATTCCGAGAGAAATTGGTAATAATAATAGCACCACAACACCATAGATCCATCCTGCGAAGGCAGAGGCAAGTGTAGCATTAAGCACAATAAGCGAAATAACACCGGCTTTAACCGCTTTCCCAATCAGCTGTGGTTCCTGCATTTTCATAGCTTTGAGAAGTGGGGGAAAAATGAAAAATGCAAATAGTAAAACGAAGGGTAATCCTTGCCACCATTCAATTTCAGAAAAAAATACCAGCATAACAAGTATAACAAGAATAACGCCATACATTAGAGCTCCTCCCTTAAGTACTTTTTTGTTTCCCCCGCGTACCTCACCTCGACTAATCATGGTAATAGCTGCAATATAAAGAACTGGGATTAAGCTTAAAAACCATACCTCCTGAACCATGGAGGGAATAGCACTTACTCCAAGTAATAAATTTCCACCCCTGCATAATCCCATATTTACAGGACCAATAAATAACTGATGTTTTCCCCAAAAATCGTATAAAATAGCCAGCGCAGCAACCAAAAGTGCAATTATACCACTTATGAAAGTCACCTGAAAAGCGGCTGCAACCCCTATGACGATTAATAAACTAGCCAGGATACTGGCACTTAGTACAGATGCCTCCCCACTAGGTATAGGCCTTTCCGGCCTTTCTACACTGTCCAGTTCTGCATCAAAGACATCGTTGAACACAATCCCACCCCCGTAAAGGCCTATAGTGGCCAGAATGAGCCATAATAAAGAACCTAAAAAGGGCGAAGGTCCAGAAACCTCCGGTGAAAATAATTGAAAAGCGGCCCCAGAAATAGCAAAACCTGCTAGAATATCAGCAATTGCGGTTATTATATTAGCAGGACGCATTAGCCTTAGATGGGCGACAAAGGTTTTCATTAAACTTTTTCTAATATTAATTTTCCACTATGTCGGAAGAGGAGTCTCCTTCAACCTTAGGAGATTGCCCACCCCTTAAAACAGTATTCCCTGAAAGTTTTTTTCTTTGATCAATGGGCTCAGGATTTAACCAATCACTTTCCTTCATCTGTCCACTTTGACCATAAGCCGTTAACGCATTCTGATAACACGCTAAATGGATAAACTCTTCTTTTATTCCTTTTTCCTTCATCAATTTTGCGGTTTTAGGTACAGCCAGCGGGTCACTTATTCCCCAATCGGCCGCACTATCCACAATGATCCTTTCGGCCCCATACTGGCGGATTATTTCAACCATTCGCTCACTACCCATTTTAGTATGCGGGTAAATTGTAAAGGCAGCCCAGTAACCCCTATCCAGCACTTCACGTACAGTTTCTTCATTATTATGATCTACCACCACCATTGAAGGATTCAGGCCATGTTCTTCACTAACATCCATGCTTTTGATGGTTCCCCTTTTTTTATCCCGGTGAGGCGTATGAATCATTACCGGTAGATTCACCTCCTTCGCTAAATCCAGTTGCAAACGGTAATATTTATCTTCTGCCTTTGTCTGGTCGTCATAGCCTATCTCTCCTACAGCTACCACTCCTTCTTTTCCAACATACAAAGGCAATAACTCCATTACCTGTTCTGCCAATTCTTCATTATTGGCTTCTTTGGAATTCAGGCCTATGGTACAATAATGTTTGATTCCAAACTGGCTCGCCCTAAATCGTTCCCAGCCCACAAGACTATTAAAATAATCCTGAAAACTTCCAACTTTTGTCCTCGGCTGTCCCAACCAGAAAGCGGGCTCTATAATGGCACGTATACCTGCCCGTTGCATGGCCTCGTAATCATCTGTAGTGCGTGAACTTACGTGAATATGGGGATCTATAAACATATTATTTTTTTAAAGTTTTATTAATGATTTCGGTAGTTGATGTTCATTTTCTTATTTTCAGACTAAAACAACAACTTTTTATATTCCTTCTTTTATTTGTTCAGGGTGATAGGCTTATTTTCACTTTTGAAGCTTATCCTGATACTTTTTACCTATTGCTGACCAACTCACTTTACCGCTTTCTATATCCCTTTTTATTCCCGGATATTGATTGAGCAAGTACTGTGATTCTCCAAACTCACTCTGAGCGCAAGCCAACAAACCAGCCTTTTTTTCCAGAGGCTCCCCATGAATTACTTTTTCAATATCAGCTATATTGGTTTTATCCAGAAACGGACCTACAAAACGCCACAATTCTGGCAAAACCATTCTGCTAGCTGCCCAACGTTCATGGGCAAAATCTATAAGCATCCCGGCCAATTCCGGATTTGCTCGTTCGTCTGCCCCATATATCCTGTACAAGGGACGCTGCATAAAAACCGCTTTTAAAAACATTTGGTTCCAGGCTGGTTGCTCTAAATAATTAGCGGGAAATGGGTTATTTAGAGCAATAGCATCAAATACATCAGTAATATTGGTTCTGATGCCCTCTGCGGTTTGTTTTATAAAAGCAGCTGGATAAGGAAGAATAGGTAGAGCGCTATATAAGGCTACCTGCTCTTCAATATCGGCTGTTTCCTGAAGTTTAGTAAAAATACTTTTATAACTTTCAACATCTTTACTGGGAATGAACAGCAACAAATAGGTACGAACACATTGCAGCATATTCCAATACTGAGGTTGAAAACCCTTTCGAAGTGCCTGCGCATCAGCTAACTGTTTTTCTGACAGTTGGAGCCTATTTTTTCTTATGAATCGGGATGCAGAACTGAATGAAATATAAAAAGATCGAAGCTCAAAATTATTCAGAAATTTATTTTCCTGATGATTTATCCAATCTAGTTCTTTCTCCGTTCCTTGTGTTTTAATTATATTTTTGAGAAACTCTTTTTCTCTTGATGAATCTTCCTGGAAGGTCATTATACTATCTTCTTAAATCTTTGTTTCTATTAATAAAGGTATTGATTATTATCTGGTCTTCCTTAAGAATAAAAGTGAAATTTACACTTTTAATTAGGAATCGTACTCATACAAAAATACAACCAATTTTTAATAATAGATTTTATTTCATCTTAATTCAGGTAGCAATAAAATAATTCATGGCTAAGGCAGCACTAATGATAATTAACCCGAAAAATTCCCTCGTCTTTTCGATATAAGGCTTTGTAGCCTGCATGCTTTGGACCAGACTTTCCTGTTTATACTTGGTAATCCATTGAAGAACTCCATCTTCTGAAAAAAATAATATCACTACATAAACCAGATAAAATCCTATTGCTACAAGGTATACCAGCGGAAAATATTCACCAAACGCAGCCAGCCCACAACCTACAGATGCTATCATATAAATAGACACCCAAAGCCACAAATCTTTATCGTTTAAATAACATATGCAAATCCTGCAAAGGCGAGACAGAAAAAGACATTTAAAATAGGGAACAGCATAGAATTGGTTTTATTTATATTCTCAACAATTTAAAAACAGTGATAGTTCTAACTTATTCCCCGTGGGTAAGGGTGACTTCTTCTGAGCTACCTGCATTCATCTCATCTTCTTTTAAAGTTGCTAAATAACTTACAAACCTGAGTTCGATGTAAAAAAAATCACTTATTACGAGCTATTTTAGGCCATAGAAAAGCGGAAAATTAGTATATTTAAGTGTCTTAATACCAAGCATTTAACTAATTTTTCCGCTATGATTTCTAA
>Ga0307486_1003069_pt1 | contig 11111 bp, 7 predicted proteins | sample CBIW02metaG_FD_203663 | JGI IMG/M metagenome (GOLD analysis project Ga0307486, IMG submission 203663) | Sea-ice brine microbial communities from Beaufort Sea near Barrow, Alaska, United States - CBIW 0.2 | ecosystem: Environmental > Aquatic > Marine > Coastal | place: USA: Alaska | collected... | reverse complement strand
GATTACCTGGCGCAACGCAAGCAAGGTCTAGTGCCTACATTCAAGGCAAAAGACTTCCCTGAGATAAATGACCAGCTAGAGCATGATATATGGCGATAGCTACTCACGATTAGAGCATTGTTACAGTGGTAAGTGAGTTGCAGTCAGACGGCTGCAACTCGGATCGGCTCAGTCCTTTATTCGCCAGGTAGTGTCGCCCTTTCCATCTTCAAGGACTACGCCCATGGCATTCAAGGCGTCGCGTATGCGATCTGACTCAGCCCAGTTCTTTTCTTCTCGGGCCTGGAGCCTTGACTTGATCAACATTTCCACTTCCGCTGCATCCACTTTGTCGCTGGCACCAGCCTGCAGAAAGATATCGGGGGCGAGTTGTAGTAGCCCGAGATTGTGCGCCAACTCACGTAAGCGCCCTGCCAAACCAGCAGCAGCCTGAACGTCACCGTTTTTGAGTCGATTGATCTCACGCACCATGTCAAACAGCACCGCACAGGCTTCTGGGGTATTGAAGTCGTCATCCATGGCCGCGCCAAAACGCTCAACAAATTCATTACCGCCGGCGGCCGGAACATCCGGCAGACTCTTGAGCGCATGATAGAAACGCTCCAGTGCACCCTTGGCTTCCTTGAGGTTGTCTTCAGAGTAGTTGATCGCGCTGCGGTACTGACAGGACACCAGCAGATAGCGCACTACTTCTGGATGGTACTTGTCCAGCACTTCACGAATAGTAAAGAAGTTGCCCAGCGACTTGGACATCTTTTCGCCATCGACACGCACCGCACCGGCGTGCATCCAGGCCATTGCGTAGGGTTTCTCGTTGGCTGCTTCGCTTTGCGCTATTTCATTCTCATGGTGAGGAAACACCAGATCCGGACCGCCACCATGAATATCAAAGGTGTCACCCAAGCAGCAATTGGACATGACCGAGCACTCGATATGCCAGCCCGGACGACCTTCACCCCAAGGCGAAGGCCAACTTGGTTCGCCGGGCTTCACACCCTTCCAGAGGACAAAGTCCAGAGGATCCTGCTTGGCTTCGTCTACTTCTACCCGTGCGCCGACCCTCAGGTCAGCAATTTTTTTCCGTGACAGCTTGCCGTACCCGACAAACTTGCCCACACGATAGTAAACATCGCCATTACCGGGTGCGTAGGCATAACCCTTGTTTATCAGCGTCTGGATCATCGTATGCATACCCGGCACGTGATCACTGGCACGCGGCTCCATGTCCGGCCGCAGCACGTTCAGGCGGGCTTCGTCTTCATGCATTGCAGCAATCATGCGATTGGTCAGCGTTTGAAAAGACTCGCCATTCTCGTTGGCGCGGCGAATGATTTTGTCGTCAATATCGGTAATGTTGCGCACGTACGTGAGTTTATAGCCGCGAAAGCGCAGCCAGCGCGCCACCACATCAAAGGCCACCATTACGCGTGCGTGGCCGATGTGGCAATAGTCATATACAGTCATGCCGCATACGTAAAGGCGCACGTGGTTGTCTTCCAGGGGCTTTAACGGTGCCTTGGTCTTGGTCAACGTATTGTAGATCGACAGCCCCATCATTGCCCCCAGGAGTCGCGCAAGGTCACGGTGCGATTAAACACCAGATGTCCCGGACGTGAATCGGTATTGTCTACACAGAAATAGCCTTCGCGTTCAAATTGGAAGCGCTCTTCCCCAATAGCCGAAGCCAGCGACGGCTCTGCACGGCATCCACTGAGCACAACCAAAGATTCTGGGTTGATGTTTTCCAGAAAAGTGCCGCCCTCATCACTCTTGTCCGGATTAGGCGCCCGGAACAGGCGATCATACAGGCGCACCTCGCACTCCAGACTTTGCTCAGCCGGCACCCAGTGGACCACGCCTTTGACCTTGCGGCCTTCAGGATTCTTGCCTAAGGTCTCCGGGTCGTAGGAACACAGTAACTCGGTGATATTGCCCTCTGCGTCGATTACTGCCTCATCGGCGCGGATCACGTAACTACCACGCAGGCGAACTTCACCACCGGGCACAAGGCGTTTGTAACCCTTTGGCGGATCGATCATGTAATCATCCTGGTCGATATAGATTTCGCGGTTAAACGGCAATTCGCGAGTACCCATATCCGCTTTAGGATGGCGCGGCAGGTGAAGCTGCTCGATCTGTTTTTCCGGGTAATTAGTGATGGTGACCTTGAGCGGGCGCAACACGCACATCGCTCGTGGCGCGTTAGCGTCAAGGTCATCACGAATGCAGAATTCCAGCACACCCATGTCGACCACCGCATCGGAACGGGTAACTCCAATCCGCTCGCAGAAGTCACGAATCGATCCCGGCGTGAAGCCACGACGACGAAACGCACTCAAGGTTGACATGCGCGGGTCATTCCAACCATCTACATGGCCTTCATCGACAAGTTGCTTGAGCTTGCGTTTGCTGGTGACCGTGTAGTTAAGGTTGAGGCGCGCAAATTCATACTGACGAGGCGCCGCCTGGACCGGCAGATTCTCAAGAAACCATTCGTACAACGGACGATGGTCCTCGAACTCTAGGGTACAGATAGAGTGGGTAACACCTTCGATCGCGTCAGACTGGCCGTGGGTAAAGTCATAGCTGGGATACACACACCACTTGTCACCTGTCTGGTGATGATGCGCGTGACGAATACGGTAGAGAATCGGATCGCGCAGATTCATGTTAGGCGCTGCCATGTCGATCTTCGCTCTCAGGGCTTTTGCGCTGTCCTGGAACTCTCCCGCAGTCATGCGTGCGAACAGATCCAGGTTTTCCTCGACTTTGCGGTCGCGGAACGGGCTGTTCTTGCCTGCTTCAGTGAGATTGCCACGATACTCGCGAGCCTGCTCTGGCGTCAGATCACACACATAAGCCTTACCGGCGCGGATGAGCTCTATTGCCCATGCGTGCAACTGGTCGAAATAGTCCGACGCATAACGCACATTACCCTGCCACTGGAAACCCAACCATTCGACATCCTGCTTGATGGCATCAATGTATTCCTGCTCTTCCTTGGCTGGATTGGTATCGTCGAACCGAAGATGACAGTCGCCGCCGAACTCAGCGGCCAAGCCGAAATTCAGGCAGATTGATTTGGCATGACCAATATGCAGGTAGCCGTTTGGCTCGGGTGGAAAGCGGGTGACGATCCTGTCATGTTTGCCGCTCTCCAGGTCGGCGCGTATCAGCTGGCGCAGAAAGTGTGCGGGTGCGGTGGTTTCCGATTTATTCATAGGGTTTGCAAGACTCGATACGGGTGAGGCCGACGGGGCGTCACGGATTTTGGCTAGGCCATGTCGGTCAAAACCCTTATCATACCGCAAAGTGTCAAGCGCCTGAACGCAGTATGCGTATCGACGTACGGCAATACTTAAATCAAGCCCGAGGACTGAGCATATGGTCAAGCTGCATACCAACTATGGCGTTATCACTTTGGAACTGTTCGCAGACAAGGCGCCGCAAACGGTCGAGAACTTCAAGCAATATGTCCGCGATGGCCATTACGACAACACCATTTTTCATCGCGTCATTCCCAACTTTATGGTCCAGGGTGGCGGCTTTGAGTCCGGCATGAAGCAAAAAGACACCCGTGCGACGATCAAGAACGAAGCTAATAATGGCGTCAGCAACAGCGTTGGCACCGTTGCCATGGCACGCACCATGGAACCGCATTCCGCCAGTGCTCAATTTTTCATCAACGTTGCCGACAACGATTTCCTCAATCACAGCGCCGAGACTGTTCAAGGCTGGGGCTATGCGGTATTCGGCAAGGTCAGTGACGGGATGGATGTGGTAGAGAAGATCAAAACAGTCGCTACCACCATGCGAGCTGGCCACCAGGATGTACCCGCCGATGACGTGGTCATTGAGCGTGCAGAACTGGTCGAGTAAAGCCTGCCGATGCGTTATTTGTTTATATCTGACCTGCATTTGCAGCCCGAACGCCCGGACATTACCCGGGCGTTTCTGCATTGTCTGGAGACACGCGCCAAAGAAGCGGATGAGTTGTATATTCTCGGCGATTTTTTTGAAGTCTGGCTCGGCGACGACGCGCAAAGCCCATTGGCTACCGAGGTCATCGCCGCCCTTTCCCACCTGTCAGCTTCTGGTACTCGAACCTACCTGATGCACGGTAATCGGGATTTCCTGCTCGGCAAACGCTTCTGCCTAGCGGCAGGCTGCACCTTGCTCCCCGATCCGCATATTGTCGAACTCAATGGTGAAAGGGTATTACTGATGCACGGGGACAGCCTGTGTACTGATGACCTGGCCTATATGAAGATGCGCCGCTTGCTGCGTAACCCGCTGAGCCTATTTGTTCTGCGCCATCTTCCGCTATCTCAAAGGCGCAAGATTGGCCGCAAACTGCGCGATGAAAGTAAGGCACAGACACGTCAGAAACCCAGCGATATTACTGACGTCAATCTCGGACAAGTCGCCCAGGCCATGCGTGATCAAGGCGTGCTCACATTGATCCATGGCCATACGCACCGCCCCGCCGTTCACCCGCTGATGATCGCTGGGGAACCTGCACAGCGGATTGTTCTCGGCGACTGGGATAACGCAGGCTGGGCGCTTGAGGTGGATGAGCGTGGTTACCGGCTGGAATCCTTCCCCCTTTCCTGATGCAAAGGTCGCATTGCATAACAGTCGCTGTTTTATTACGTATTTGGAGCAGATACAGCAGGCTGTTATACTTTTTGGCTAACCGATCACGGAAGATCACTCATATAATCGATTTCAGATCTGGCCTAGAGCAGGAGATACATAGTGGAACGCGAATTCATGGAGTTTGACGTTGTCATCGTGGGCGCCGGGCCCTCGGGTCTTGCCGCCGCTTGTCGCATCAAGCAGCAAGCAGCCGAAACCGGCCAGGAAGTCAGCGTCTGTGTGGTAGAAAAAGGGTCCGAAGTGGGTGCTCACATCCTCTCCGGCGCCGTATTCGAGCCGCGCGCCCTAAACGAACTTTTTCCTGACTGGAAAGAAATGGGTGCGCCACTGAACGTACCTGTTACCCGCGATGACATTTACATGCTCACGGGCGAAGACAAGTCGGTCAAGCTGCCCAACATGCTGGTGCCCAAGACAATGCACAACGAAGGGAACTACATCATTTCCCTTGCGAATTTGTGTCGCTGGATGGCAGAACAAGCCGAGAATCTGGGCGTTGAAGTGTATCCCGGCTTTGCTGCACAAGAAGCGCTGATTGATGAAAACGGGGTTGTTCACGGTATTCTGACCGGTGACCTGGGTGTTGATCGCGAAGGCAATCCCAAAGAAGGCTTCTATACCCCGGGCATGGAATTGCGTGCTAAATACACATTGTTCGCCGAAGGGTGCCGCGGCCACATTGGCAAACAGCTGATCAAACGCTACGACCTCAGTTCAGAAGCAGATGCCCAGCATTATGGCATCGGCATCAAAGAAATATGGGACATCGATCCAGCCAAGCATGAAGAAGGTCTGGTCGTGCACACTGCCGGTTGGCCGTTGGAAGTTACCGGAACCGAGAATACCGGCGGCTCCTTCCTCTATCACACCGAAAACAACCAGGTGCTGGTCGGTTTGATTGTTGACCTGTCCTACAGCAACCCGCATCTTTCTCCCTTTGATGAATTCCAGCGCCTGAAGCACCATCCCGTGGTCAAGCAGTATCTGGAAGGCGGCAAGCGAGTATCCTATGGCGCCCGTGCGCTATGCAAAGGCGGCTTGAATTCACTGCCCAAGATGATCTTCCCCGGTGGCGCATTGATCGGTTGCGATCTGGGCACATTGAATTTCGCCAAGATCAAAGGTAACCACACCGCGATGAAGTCCGGCATGTTGGCTGCTGATGCCATTGTTGAGGCGCTCAAAGCCGGTAGCGAAGGTGGTGACGAGCTGACTGCTTATCCTGAAAAGTTCAAATCCAGCTGGTTGTATGATGAACTCTTCGGCTCGCGTAATTTCGGCCCGGCGATTCACAAATTCGGGTCCTTATTAGGCGGCGCGTTCAACTTCGTCGACCAGAATATTTTCGGCGGCAAGATCCCGGTCACTCTGCATGACAAGATCCCGGATTATGCCCAGATGAAAAAGGCGTCCGAATCACCAAAAATCAACTATCCCAAGCCTGATGGCGTATTGAGCTTCGACAAGTTGTCTTCGGTGTTCATCTCCAACACCAACCACGAAGAAGATCAGCCGGTTCACCTTACTCTCAAGGATCCGAGCATTCCGATCGGCACTAACCTGCCGCTGTATGACGAACCCGCGCAGCGTTATTGCCCGGCTGGCGTCTACGAGATAGTCACCAAGGACGACGGAGAGAAACGATTCCAGATCAATGCTCAGAACTGTGTGCACTGCAAGACCTGTGACATAAAGGATCCTTCGCAGAACATCAACTGGGTCGCACCGGAAGGTACTGGCGGTCCGAACTACCCCAATATGTAACGGGATAGAACGTACTGCTTATTGCAACTAAATCCCGGCTCAGGCCGGGATTTTTTTGTACTAAGGCTAATGTCTTCAGAAACCAGTTGCTTTTAATGCGGGCTCATCTTTCAGGGCGATCACATCAACGGCAACCGTAAGCTTGTGCTCACCACCTCCAGTCATGACGCCCTTGAGCGGGGTCACATCGGCAAAATCTCTACCCCAACCAAGGATGATATAACGCTCATCCGGAGTGCAGCCGTTAGTCGGGTCGATCTCCAACCAACCCCAACCGGGGATAAAAACAGACACCCAGGCATGCGTAGCATCAGCGCCGACCAGTTTTTCCTGACCGGGAGGCGGCAAGGTTTCCATGTACCCACTAACGTACCGGGCGGCGAGTCCCAGTGAGCGCAGGCAACCGATGGCCAGGTGGGCAAAGTCCTGGCAAACACCACTGCGGCTGGCCAGCACTTCGCTCAGGGGTGTAGCGATGGTGGTGGAGTCGGGATCGTAAGCAAACTCACTGAAAATGCGTTGATTTAGATCCAGCACAGCATCAAGCATATTCCGCCCTGGCTGAAAACTAACCAATCCGTAACGGAACAGACTGTCCTGTTGATGCACGAACGGCGAATCCAGCAGGTACAATCGCGCATCAAGGCATTCGCGGTTGCTGAAACGCACGTCCGCAGTTGTATCGCTGACCGCTTGCTCCCAGGGGATCATGGAAAAAAAGTCCTGGGTCGGGCGCGGACGGGTATCGATATCACTGGTAACACTGACCTGCAACTCGTCATGCAGGGCTTCGATGGAAAAGTAGACCACCCTGTTCCCAAAAAAATCAGTGCGCTCGCGCATGCGCAACGGGGCCGGCGATATTTCCACTTGCGCGTTGGTGCAATGTTGCCAAGGCAAGTTGCGCGGCAGTATCCGCGCCTCGTTGTGGCTTAGGCTCGCAGAGTTGCTATATTCGTAGCGCGTGGTATGTCGCAGCTGGAATCTCATCTAACCAATACCCTGTTCAGGTGTTGTTGCTGTTTTGCATGGTCACCAGCTGGCGAGGCGCCTCAACATGACTGAAGTGACTATGTGAGATGGCGCTGGACAGTTCGGACATGGGCTCGATCAACTGGTCCAACAATGTTTTCAGTGCCTCACGGGCACTCTCAGAATGTTCCAGATTGGCCAACATATCGATATCAACCAGATGCAACTGACTGGTTGCCTGAATAATAAGTCGCTTCTCCAGGTTACGGTATGGTGAGCTGTTAGCTGACGGCAATCGGTTTATCTGTCGCTCCAGACGTTTGAGCATATAACCAATCGATCTGGGATTGGCCTCGTCAAACAACAGCAGATCTAGAATGGCTGAGGGGTGTAGCTGTGAACGGTAGCGACGACGGTATACCGTGAAATTATCGGTGGTAGCCAACACCACTTCCCACAGGGGAATTCCCGGCTGCGCCGCTGTAAGTAGCGCCAGCTTGAGTAGCTCGAGGCTACTCAGCGTGCGTTCAATAAAACGGCCCATATCAAGAAAGCGCCAGCCATAATGATGCGGCATGGTCTCGTTGCAGAGACCAAAAAATGCCGACAGATCCAGTACGGTGGCTTCCAGATGACGCTGGGCTGCAACGATACCACGGGCGCGTGACATGCCACCGAAGCGCTGCCGCATACTATTGATGGCACGCCAGCTATCGTCCCCTAGGTGGTCCCGCACAGCACGGCTGTTGCGCACAAAATGACCGAACAAAGCCGGCATACCCTCCGGTTGATCCTCGGCAAACAGCTGCATCAAGCGGTCTCTAGCAACGATGTAGTCCGCCGAAAAACGCTTATGCCCCGCCACCGCCGCCATTTCGGCCTCTTCGGTTTCCACATCAGGCCCGACACCCAAAGCAACAAGCAGATCCGGCAAGATGTTCGTGCCATGCTCATGTCGGTCATTTTGCAACAGGCGCCCCAGGGACTCGCGCAGCAAGCGACCACGCACGTCAAGCCGCTCCCCATAGCGACCGAGCCAGAATAGACTTTCAGCTACTCGGCAGGGCAGATCCTTGCCGTCACGGGTGACCACGATAGGACCTTGTGCCTGACGCAACATGCTGATGTGCGGTTGCGGTACCGGCGCCAGAACCCAGACGTCCTTTACCGTGCGACTCTGCATCAGCGGCGAGCCAGGCTCACCAACCCAGGCCAGCCCCCCTGGCATGATGCGGTATTGGCGCTCGTAAACAGGTTTGTTCAGATCATCCGGTTCGACCAGACTGAAAAATCGCAAAGTTGTATGCTGACGCTCAACCATGCGGGTCTGCGGGTTGAAGCCTGGGGTTACACTCGACACAATCGGCTTTTGAGCGGTGAACAGATAAGGTCGACGATCGAGATCATGACGCAAGGCCTGAACATCCTTGAGTGACATCTGGTCAACCCGCATCGTTTTGCCGGGATGGGTAACGTCACGCAGAATCCACTCATCCAGCGACTCTTTGACTTGTTGCAGATCCTGATTGTTACCACACCAGAGCGTCTCACGACAGGGAAGCAACAGCGTTTCACCCAATAGCCGCTGACACAGGCTGGGCAAAAAAGCGGCTAGCGCCGGATGTTCCAGTACCCCAGCGCCAAGGGCATTGGCAATCCGTACTTCTCCGTTACGCGCAGCCTGGAGCAGGCCCGGCACACCTAATAATGAATCGGGACGTAACTCCAGCGGGTCACACCAGGGATCATTGATCTGGCGAACGATGACATCGACCTGTGTCAGACCGCCGAGGGTTCGAACAGAGACCTGACCGTCCCGAACGACGAGGTCATCACCCTCCACCAGTGAAAAATTCATGTAGTTGGCAAGCCAGGCATGCTCGAAATAACCTGCACTGCCCGGACCCGGAGACAACAACACAATATTGGGTTGCTCACGCTGGGCATTGGCCATCCCTGCCAGACAACGATGCTGTGCCTGCAGAAAACCGGCCAGGCGCTTGATGGGCGCATCGCGATAGATGCTGGGTAACGCACGGCTCAGAGTTATACGATTTTCCAGCGCATAACCGGCGCCCGCAGGCGACTGCGTCGAGTCGCCCAGCACCTGCCAGCGACCTTGATCGTCGCGAACCACATCCGTGCCATGAAAAATCAACAGCGGACGGTCCAGATGAGTCGGTGTATCGGCGGCCGCGAACAGGTAGCCCGGATGAGTGAACACCAGTTCCGGGGGCAAGAGCCCTTCGTTGATAACTTTGCGTTCGCCGTACAAGTCATCAAGCAGATGTTCAAGGAGACGACTGCGTTGCTTCAGCCCGGCTTCCAATGTCTCCCACTCTAGAGTATTGATCACCCAAGGTAGGCAATCGAGCTGCCAGGAGCGCAATTGACCCGGGTCGTCCTCATAGGGGTTGAACGTAACGCCATTTTCATACAGCAGGTTTTGGGCTTCTTCGCTTCGCCCCACCAGAGTGTCGGTCCCCAATGCGGCAAACTCGTCCAGCAGGCCCTGCCAATGGGCGCGGGGTTGCTGATCACGATCGAGTAGCTCGTCTTGTTCCGGATGGCCCGGGTAGTCGCCGAGCAGCGATTTCAATGCATGGTCCACACTACCCGATAGCTGCATAACTACTTCCTGAAGGTAAGCCTCGAGCGAACTCCGTGTGTCGTCTTAGCAAAATCGCGCGCGAGCATTGCCGCGCGCCTATAGGATTATACGTGATCAACGCTGCCTTAAGCCGAAATCATAAGCCAGTAGCGGGCACACCGGCACGCCGGAGATCGAGAGTATGCGGGTATTCCTGACCTGGTGCCTGCACAATACGACCGAAGGCACCCTGCGTATGCCCGTGAGACCAGAACCGCGTCATTCGCCTCGCCTCGGCTTCATTGGCATTTACTGGGAACGTCTCATAATTGCGACCCGCCGGATGCACAACATGATAAGTACAACCGCCAATCGAACGGTTGTTCCAGCTATCTACAAGATCGAAGACCAGCGGTGCATGCACTTGAATCAGCGGGTGCATTGCAGACGGTGGCTGCCATGCTCGATAGCGCACTGCCGCGACGGCTTCACCCGGCTTGTCGGTTGCCTGCAGCGGGACCTTAAAGCCATTGCAGGTGAGTATATACCTTGCCGCATTAAAGTCGGACACCCGCACTTCCATGCGCTCAACCGATGAATCCACGTAGCGGGCAGTTCCACCACCGCTTACTTCCTCACCCAGTACATGCCAGGGCTCAATGGCCTGACGTAGCTCCATACCAACCCCTTGATATCGGACCTCGCCAACCCGCGGGAAACGAAACTCCAGAAAGGGCGCAAACCACTCCTGCTCAAAGGCAAACCCATGCTCATTAAGGTCTGCCAGCACCTCGCACAAATCCTCCCAGATGAAGTGAGGCATCATCCAGCGATCGTGCAGAGCGGTGCCCCATCGTGAAAGAGGCTTACGGTAGGGTTTAGCCCAAAAACGTGCGACCAGGGCCCGAATCAGCAATTGCTGCATCAGACTCATTTGTGGGTGTGGCGGCATTTCAAAACCGCGCAACTCCAATAACCCAAGCCGGCCAGTCGAGCTATCAGGCGAATAAAGCTTGTCAATACAGAACTCGGCGCGATGGGTATTGCCGGTAATATCCGTTAATAGGTGACGCAGAAGCCGATCGACAATCCAGGGTTGTGGCACCTCACCCTCAGGCATCTGAGA
>Ga0307486_1003066_pt1 | contig 11115 bp, 9 predicted proteins | sample CBIW02metaG_FD_203663 | JGI IMG/M metagenome (GOLD analysis project Ga0307486, IMG submission 203663) | Sea-ice brine microbial communities from Beaufort Sea near Barrow, Alaska, United States - CBIW 0.2 | ecosystem: Environmental > Aquatic > Marine > Coastal | place: USA: Alaska | collected... | reverse complement strand
TCTCGGCGAGCGTTTCGGCCCAGAAGGCATCGAAGTCGGCGGGGTCGGCCTGCGCGCTGACGTACCGGCGCAGGTCGGCTTCGGGTAGATCGGTGTACATGCGAGTAGCCTACGGGGCCGCCCGCGGCGCCCGGCGCGAAAAGTTCCGAGGTTACGCGCCGGCGCCCGCGTAGCCTCGGAGAAAATCGCAACCCGCCGCATCGCGTCGCGACGGATGCGGCCTGTCGCGAAAAAGTCCGCGGATACCGTGCGGCCGCGTGCCGATCGCGCGGTTACCGGGCGCGGAGTTCCGCGAGCACCGCGGCAACCTGCTCCACGGCCCAGTCCACATCGTTGGCGGAAACCACGAGCGGCGGGGCGAGCCGAATGGTGGACCCGTGCGTGTCTTTGGCCAGCACGCCGCGCGCGAGGAGCTTCTCGCAGACCTCACGTCCGGGCGCGAGCTCGGGGTCGATATCGATTCCGGCCCAGAGTCCGGCGCCGCGCACCTCGACGACACCGTGTCCCACGAGCGCGGTGAGTCCGGCGTGCAGCCGCTCCCCCAGGGAGCGGGCGCGCTCCTGGAACTCGCCGGTGGCCAGCATCTTCACGACCGCGAGCCCCACGGCAGCGGCGAGGGGGTTGCCGCCGAAGGTGGAGCCGTGCTCGCCGGGCCGAAGCACCCCGAGCACATCGATGTTGCCGACGACGGCGGAGACGGGAACGATACCGCCGCCGAGTGCCTTGCCGAGCAGGTACAGGTCGGGAACGACGCCCACCAGGTCGCAGGCGAATGTCGCTCCGGTGCGGCCGAGGCCGGACTGGATCTCGTCCGCGATGAACAGAACGTTGTGGCGGGCCGTGACCTCACGCACGCTCGGGAGGTACTCCGCCGGCGGCACGACGATCCCGGCCTCGCCCTGGATCGGTTCGATCAGCACCGCAACCGTGTTCTCGTCGATGGCCGCTTCGAGGGCGGCAGCGTCACCGAAGGGGACGATGCGGAACCCGGGGGTGAACGGGCCGAAGCCGCTGCGCGCCGACTCGTCGTCGGAGAAGCTCACGATCGTGGTGGTGCGCCCGTGGAAGTTGCCGGCCGCCACAATGATGTTGGCCTGGTCGGCGGCGACGCCCTTCACCCGGTAGCCCCATGCCCTGGCCACCTTGATGGCGGATTCGACCGCCTCGGCGCCCGTGTTCATGGGGAGCACCATATCTTTGCCGCACAGCTCGGCGAGGGCAGTGACAAAGGGGCCGAGCCGGTCGTTGTAGAACGCACGACTCGTGAGGGTGATCCGGCCGAGCTGCGCTCGTGCGGCATCGAGCAGCACGGGGTTCGAGTGACCGAAGTTCACGGCGGAGTAGGCCGCGAGGCAGTCCAGGTAGCGACGGCCGTTGACGTCGGTCACCCACGCGCCATCACCCGAGGAGACGACCACGTCGAGCGGATGATAGTTGTGCGCGGCGTGCTCCGCCTCGAGCGCGATCGGCGCGAGTGCGGCGTCGTCGGCGGCGCTGATCGGAACCATACCGGCGTGGGCCGGGGTCACGGCGTTTGGGGGCGTCACTGTCGTCATCGGGTCCTCGCTCGTCGTCGTTCGGGTGCCGTTAGCGGCGCAGCTCGAGCGTGCAGCACTTGACGCCACCGCCGCCGAGCAGCAGCTCGGAGAGGTCGACGCCGATCGGGTTGTAGCCGCGCGCGCGCAGCTGGCGCTCGAAGTCCTTTGCCCGGGCGGCGATGACCACGTTGTAGCCGTCGGAGTAGGAGTTGAGGCCGAGGATGGCCGCGTCCTCCTCGGTCACGATGACGGCATCCGGGTAGCGTTCGCGCAGAATGACGAGGCTCCGCTCGTCGAAGGCGCTCGGCAGGTAGGCGATGTTCGTGTCGTCGAGCACGGCAATGGCCGTGTCGAGATGGTAGAAGCTCGGGTTGACGAGAGTCAGCGTAATGACGGGGCGTCCGGCAATGACCGCAAGTTCGGCGTGACTGTTCGAGTCGCTGCGGAAGCCGGTTCCGGCCAGAATCACGTCGCCGACGAGCAGGAAGTCGCCCTCGCCCTCGTTCGTTTCCGCGGGCACGCGCACGTCGAAGTCGTTGGCGCCGAACCAGTCCATGTAGGCGGGGCCTTCCGGCTGGCGCTGCACGTGGGTGAACTTGGCACCGTATGCCTGATTGTCGATGACGAAGCCACCGTTGGCCGCGTAGACCATGTCGGGCAGCCCATCGATCGGGTCGATGAGGTGCACGTCGAAGCCGAGGCCCACGTAGGTGTCGTGAAGCGTCTGCCACTGCGCAACGGCCAGCGCGGTGTCTGTGGGCAGTGCGGGGTCCATCCAGGGGTTGATGCGGTAGACCACGGTGAAGAATTCGGGCTTGCACATGAGCACGGTGCGCTTGACGGGCGTGCGAACCGGGGCCTCGGGAACGGTGGTGGTGTCGGTGTTGATGGTCATGGCGTGATCTGACTCCTCTGTACGAACCGCGCGGCGGGCCTGCGGGGCGTGTGATGAATGGCGGACCAGGTCGCTCACGAGAGCCCGGCGCAATCGACATGGATCACGCGCGGGACGCCACAACCAGTCTCACACAGCTTGAATCGCCCGTGCGCGCCGAAGCGCGCACGAAATCAGCGTGAATCCCCGCTCTCACGCAATAATTCCTTGGCGACACCTACACTGGCGTTATGGACAATCTCGATCGCAGCATTCTTGACCAGCTCCGTCAGAACGCGCGGGCGGGATACGGCGACATCGGCTCGGTTATCGGCCTGTCGGCATCCGCGGTGAAACGCCGCGTTGACCGTCTCGTCGCGGACCGGGTGATTCGGAGTTTTACGATTCAGGTGGACCCGGCCGTCGACGGTATGAGCACCGAGGCCTATGTGGAGTTGTTCTGTCGCGGCACGGTGGCCCCGGAGGAGCTGCTGCGTATCCTCTCCGGCGTGCCGGAAGTGGTTGACGCAGGAACGATAACGGGAAGCGCGGACGCGATGGTGCACATTCGCGCGCGCGACATCCCGTCCCTCGAGGTCGCCCTGGAAAAGGTGCGACTCGCCCCGAACGTGGACCACACCCGCAGCGCCATTGTGCTGTCCCGCCTCATCCACCGCGCCTCGGACTAGGCCGCCGCGACGACACGCCCCGACGTCGGGTAATGGTGGTAGCTTCATAATTAATTGTGGATTCGGTGGGATTCTCCCGGGGAGCAACGATGAAGGCTGCAATCACGTCGGCTATCGCAATCGCAATCCTGACGGTCAGCTTGGCCGGTTGCGCGGATCAGTCTCCCGCGCCGTCGAGCGCCACGGCTACGACTCCTCCGGCACCGTCCTCGACTCCTCCGGCACCGTCCTCGACTCCCCCGGCACCGGTCGCCCCCACGATCACCGACGAGGACCGCGCCGCCATTTCGGTCGCCGTTTCCAGCCGTGACACCGCGGCCCTCACCCCGTATTTGGCCGATCCGACGAACGTGATCTTGTGCGCGTCCGGTGGCATCGGCCCTCGCGCGCCCGTCGACGTCGTGACTGACATGGATCAGCGGCTCGCCAGCGCGGCACTCCCGTGGGACTTCGCGCTTCCCGCCACGACAATCGACAACTACCGTGCACACGCCTACGGCTCGTATTTCCCCACCGACGGTCTCGTAGCCCGGTCGGCCGATACTCAGATCCTGACGTTCAGTTTCACGGGCGCGCGAATCTCCACAGTGTTCATGTGCCCGGATGAAGGACTCGTGGTCGAATAGCGGCTTACGACGGGCCCGATCAAGGGAGTGTCGCGACGGGTTTCTGCCGCACCGGCGAAATCAGCCGCATGAGAACCACGCCCGAAATCGCTCCGGCGCAGAGGATGCCGGCGAGCACCACAATCTGAAACCGTCCGGCCTCCAACGGTGATGCTCCGCCGAAAATGGCCCCCACGAACGCGCCGGGCAGCGTGACGAGTCCCGTCGTCTTGGTCTGGTCGGTCGACGGGATCATCGCGAAGTACACCGCGCGGCCCGCGAGGTCCCGCACCGCCAGCCGCGGCGTCGCCCCGAGCGCGAGCCAGCCCTCGACCTCGTCCCAGTGGTCCTCGACGGCCTCGCGGAACCGGCGCCCGGTGAGTGTCGCGATCGACATGGCGTTTCCGATGACAATTCCGCCGATGGCGAGCACGTAGCGCGGTGAAAAGTCGATCGCCCCCACGGCGAAGACGACGCCGAGCGTCACACTCACGCCGAGCGCCATCGCGGCCGCGACGGAGAGCAGGTGCGGCCGACTCATGCCGATGCGCCGGGTCACCGTGAGGACACCGGCCGCGAACATCACGAAGAGCCCGACCCCCACCCAGAGCGGGTCGTTGATGATCCCACTGAGGACAAGGCTGATCGCGGCCAGCTGCAGGGCCCCGCGCAGCAGCGCGAGGGGCGGCGCAAAGGGATGCTGCGCGCGGTATCCACGCAGCACGAGCCACACGATGGCCAGCAGTATGACCACACCGAGCAGCGTCGGCAGCAGCCCGACGAGCTGCTCGGGGAGGCCGCTGGCACGTTTCATAGGCCGACTCTACCGAGGATAGGCGGCAGTATCGGCCACATCCATGGCTTGCCACAATGCCCAGAACTTGCCACAATGTCCAACACAGCACCACCCCGTGCCGGCTCAGCGCGACTACCGGCACGCATAATTCGAATACGCACAAGGGAGACGCCGTGCCAGAGTCCTTCGTCACCATCGATCCCCAAGCGGCGGCGCCGCCCTTCGAGCAGATTCGCGCCCAGATCATGGAGGCAGTTCAGGCCGGTCGGATGACGCCGGGGGCGCGACTGCCCACGGTGCGTGCCCTCGCGACGAACCTCGGCGTCGCAACGAACACCGTCGCCCGTGCCTACCGGGAACTGGAACGAGACGACCTGATCGAGACTCGCGGCCGCATGGGATCCTTCGTCGCGGCGAACGGCGATGCCGCGCACCGTCACGCCCAGGAGGCGGCGGCCGCCTACGCGGCGCGGATCGACAAACTCGGGATCGCCCCCGATGAGGCGCTCGTGCTCGTCACCCGCACTTTGCAGGCCCTCTCCGAGGCCCCGGCGTAGGGCACGATTCGGCGGGCCCGTCGGAGGGCTAGATCACGAAGGGCATGTCTCGACGGTACGACACGGCCAGGCGCGCGAGCCCCTCGTCGAGGCCGACCGACGGAGTCCATCGCAGGTCGGTCCGAGTGGCACGCTGGTCAAACCAATGCGCGGTGGAGAGCTGCTCCGCAAGAAACCGGGTCATCGGCGGTTCGTCTGTGCCGGGTCGAACCCGCCACACCGCTTCAATCACGGATCCGGCCCCGCGGGCAAGCAGCGCGGGAACGCGCCAGGCCGGGGCGGGCACGCCGGCGGCCGCGCAGATTCCCGCGAGAAGCTCGGCCACCGGGCGTGGCTCGCCGTTCGTGATCACATAAGCGCGACCGCGCACCTGGGGCGCCCGCTCCAGGGCGGCGGCAATCGCCGACGCCGCGTTGTCGACGTAGGTCGTGTCGATGAGCGCGGCGCCGTGTCCCAGCAACGGCAATCTGCCGGAACGGGCGCGGCCCACGATGCGCTCGATGAGCTGCGTGTCCCCGGGGCCCCAGACCAAATGCGGTCGAACGGCCACGACGGCCATCGACGCGGAGTCGGCTCCGAGTGCCAGGAGTTCGGCCTGGGCCTTGGTGCGAGCGTACGCGCCGCGAGAGTGCACCGGGTCGGCGGCCTCTGCCCCACTGCCCATGATGGATGTTCCGGCGTGCGCGACGGAGGGTGAGGATACGTACACGAAGCGGGAGGCTCCGGCATCCGCTGCCGCCGCGAGCAACGCTCGCGTGCCGTCCACGTTCACGGCCTGAAATTCGGCCGGGTCGCCCGCCAGCGAAACCTTGGCGGCAAGGTGCACGACGGCGTCCATGCCGGTCACGGCATGCACAATGTCTGACGTCTCGATCATCGATCCGAGAGTGTCTTCGGCCCCGGAAACGCCGGAGGGGCGACGTTGAAACGTACGCACGGTGTGGCCGGCCGCGACGATCTCGGCGGCGACGGCACGACCGAGAAAGCCGCTCGCTCCGGTGACGAGAACCTTCACGGCGGCGTCATCCGTCCCCCGGCCAGGACGCCGGCCGCCCAGTGCGAGAGCAGGGTGCGGTCGATCTTGGAGTTGTGACGGATGTCGCTGGGCAGGTGCGGCACGACAAGAATCGCCGCAATCGGCGACGTGACGGCGGCGCGCACCGCGATCGCCAACGCCGCGGGCGCGAGGTACGGGCGCCGCCCACCCGCCGCGGTCTCGACGACGGCGACGAGCTGCTGCGTTCCCCGCGTACCGACACCCACAACGGCGGCCCGAGCTACGCCGGGCACCGATTCAATGCGCTGCTCCGGCCCGACCGGAGTGAGCACCCCGTCGGCGGTGACGATGACGTGCGGCAGCCGACCCTCCACCCAGAGACGTCCGGCGTCGTCGAGATGGCCCACGTCTCCGGTGCGGTGCCAGCGTCGGTCGTCGGCCGGCACCGCGCGTCGGCTGGCCCGGTCGGTGAGCCAGAGCCGGTCGTAGCGGTCTTTCACGTGCGGCGCGGACACGACGATCTCGCCGGTAACATTCGCCTCGGCGCCCACCGTGCCGGTGGCGTTGCCCCGGGCGTCGAGTGGGGAGATGCGGATGCTCGTGGTCGCGGCTCCGACGCCGACACAGACGCCGCCCGGCCCCGCCGGGGTCAGGCCGTCGCCCTCGCCGGCCGCGCGTATTCCGTCGAGGGAGATGTCAGCCATCAGCAGCCCCTCGGTCATGCCGTACGGAGTATGCGCACTCGCCTCCGGCATCAGGCGTGCGGCCGCGGCAAGCAGGGCCTCAGAGACCGGGGCGCCGGCGGACAGAAAAGTGCGCACGCCGCGCAGTGCGTCATGGTCTGCGGGGACCAGGTCACCGGCGGTCGCTACGACGTTGGCGAGTGCCGCCGGGGACAGAAACACGACCGTGGCATCGATGGCCGCGACGGCCGCGGCGACCGCAACCGCGGTCAGGGTCTTCGGCGCGGTCACGTCCATGTCCGGCGTCACCGAGCGGGCGCCGAGCGCGGGGCCGAGCAGGGCGAAGGGCGCGAAACCGGCGACGAGCCCGGTTCCCACGCCGACGCCGTACTGCACGAAGAGCGCGTCGGCCACGGCCGAAAGCTGGCCGTGGGAATAGACGACGCCCTTGGCCGGTCCCGTAGAACCGGATGTGAAGAGCACGGCCGCGGTGTCGGCGGGTCCCGGGACCTCGGGTAGCGCTTCGTCGGCACCGAGCTCGATGAGTTCCGCGAGAGTGTGTCGCACGCCGAGCGTGCGGGCCACGGCCGCCGGGAATCGGGCCGTGGCGATCTTCGTCCCCGGCCATCCGAGCGCGCGCGCCGCGGCGAGCCCCGGCGCGGCACCGATCACGAAGTCGGGGCGGGCGCCACGCACGGCCCGGGTCAGCCCGCGTAGGCCGAGCCCGGCATCCGCGACGACGACGATCGCACCTATACGCACGCAGGCATATAGTACGGCGGTGAGGTCAGCGCCCGGGGGGACCAGCAGCGAGACCCGGTCGCCGCGGCGCACACCGATCCGGTCCAGGCCGGTCGCGATGCGGCGCACCTGTCGGGCGAGCTGGCGCCAGGTGACGACGCGCGGGCTCGCTCCGCCGCCGGGTGCCATGTCGACGAGGGCCGTTTCGTCGCTCGAGCTCAGTTCGTCGAGGTGGTGCCACAGCGGTTTCGCGGTCGTGGCGGCCCAGGGGGAGGTGCGCGTCGCGGGCGAATCCGCGTGCGCCTCGACCGGCGGCTCGTCTTCCGCGGATCGCGAGGTTTCGGGCGCTGCGTGGACGGCGGGCAGATCGCCGAGCCAGGTGAGCGCGGCGCCGGCGTAGTCGGCGTCTTCGGCGAGCAGATGCCCGCAGCCCTCGAAGCGGTGCACGTCGGCGTGCGGCAGGCGACCGAGCAGATCGTCGAGGTAGCGATCGCTGAAGATCGGGTCCCGGGGACCCCACAGAAGCAGCGCGGGCACCTCGAGCGCGAGCAACCCCGCGGCAATGCGATCGAGTTCCGGGGCGCTCTCGTGCCCGGCGTCGATGGGAATGTCCGCGACGAAGCCGCCGATTCCGCCGCGGCGAGCCTTGCCCCGATACGGCGCCCGATAGCCCGACTTCACGCCGGGGTCGAGCGACGGATGCGCCAGGGCGAGCGTCGTCTCCAGGAACGCGGGCGTGACCACCGTGGCCGCGCCGAGAATTCCCTTGCCGAGTGCCAGGCGCAGCGGAGCGGGCACGGCGTACTGCTCGGGCTGGTGCACCGCGGTGTTGAGGAGCATCACACCGGCGAGCTGTTCGGGGTGGTCGAGCGCCCAGCCGAGCGAGATGGAACCGCCCCAGTCGTGCCCGAACGTGACGACCGGCCCCTCGATCGCGAGACTGTCCGTAAGGTCGGCCAGGTCGCGCACGCGGCGCGCGAGCGTGCGGGGCACCCCGGTGCGTTCCGAGAAACCCATATCGAGTTGATCGACGGCCACCACGCGCCAGGCCTCGGCGCCGTCAGCGGCGGTATCCGTGGCCTGCGTCACGAGCCGACGCCACAGGTACGACCAGGTGGGGTTGCCGTGTACGCACAGGACGGTACCGACGGGCGTGATTCCGAGGGCGTCCAGCTCGGGGCCGTTGTCGAGCACGTGCCACGTGCGCACGGCGCCGTCAGCGCCGCTCTCGCGAACCGGGAGCAACCGCGAAAACGCGGGATCAAGACCGGAGAGGCCGAGCGGGGGAAGTCCGGCGGCTGCGCGCGTGGTTGCGGCGCGGGGAAGGCGCCGGGTCACCAGAGGATCTCCATCATGGCGGTGTTGAGGCCCGACCCCACGCCCATGAGCAGTACTCGATTGCCGGTCTGCAGCCGTGGGGCTTCCTGGGCCAGGGTGATCGGGATCGATGCCGGGCCCACGTTGCCGAGGGTCGGGTATGTGAGGGGAACCTTCGAACGGTCAAGGCCGGTGGCCTTCACGAGGGCGTTTGTGTGCACGTCGGAGACCTGATGCACGATGTACCGGTCCATGTTTGCCCAGTTCCAGTCGCGACGGGCGGCGGTCCAGGCCGACACCACGAGTTCCATGCCGCCCTTGAGCAGCGCCTTCGCGTCCGTGAACATTCCATCGACGCTGCCGACGCACAGGTCGTTGAATTGCGTGGCCGCGCGGGTGACGCCGCCGAGGATACGGTGCGAACCGGGGTGCGCGTCGAGCGGGCCGAGCACGGCCGCCGCGGCCCCGGACCCCAGGGTGAGGCTCGCGAACTCGCTCATGAAGTCTTTGCGATTGATGCCCTCGCGACCGAGGCGTTCGATCGTGTTGATCTGGATCTCGTCGGCGTCTTCGCCGTCGATGACGACGGCGTATTTGATCTGCCCGGAGTCGATGAGCTGCGCCGCGAGCGTCATGCCGTTCACGAATCCGAGGCAGGCGTTGGCAATGTCGAAGTTGATGGCCGACGAGGGCAGCCCGAGCCCGTGGTGGATGCGCACGGCCACCGAGGGTTCCAGGTGCTTGCGAGTCACGGAGGTGTTGATCAGCAGACCCACCTGACCCGGTTCAATTCCGGCGTCGCGCAGCGCACGCTTGCCGGCCGACACGGCGGCATCGTCAAAGGATTCGCCTTCGGCCCAGTTGCGTCGCTCCTGCACTCCCGCCACGCGCTGGAGCAGGCCGCTCGGCAGGCGCAGCCGCCGCAGCACGGGCTGCAGCTGGCTGTCGATGTCTTTCGAGGTTGTTATGCGGGTGGCAAGGGTGCTGACAACCGACAACAGGGCGACGTTTTTGTGCGTCGACGTTGCATTTCCATCCAACTGTTGTTCCCCTGTCGAGATATGAACGAAGCGAGCATCCGTCCGGAACCGAGTCCAAACCAGACGGGTTCCCGCGCCTACTTTACGCTGCCGTGCCTGAGCGCCCGGCGAGAGCGTCAGCACAGCAAAATCGCCGAGACCCATCGTATCGATGAGTCCCGGCGATCGCGGGCCTGAACGGGCCTAGATCACGTCGTCCGAGATCGCGCTCGGGTTGCCGAAGCGGTGCGCGGTGAGTGAGATCGCCTGTTCGCGCAGGAACGGCAGCACCTCGACGCGGCCGGCCTGGGTGACCGGGTGCGCGTAGACGGCGACATCGGGGCTTCCGTTCAAGGCAATGGCCAGTGCGGATGCCGCCTCGGCGGCGCCATGAATCGGGTCGGAACCCACCAGACGCACGCGCGTTGTGCTGATTCCGCCCGCCGCGGCGCGCGACAGCCATTCCTCGTCGCTTTCGACGGTCACGGGAATCTCACGCTGTTCGAGAACGGCGCGCACCCCGGCCGGGACCGGCAAAGCGCTCGACACGACGAAACGCGACCGGGACAGGGTGGCCGCCGCAATCACGCGCAGCAGGTTCGACAGGGTGCCGTCTTCGGTGAGGCGCACGGTCACGGGCAGCGAACGGTAGCGGAACAGGTTGCGCTCCAGCTTGAGGTTCGAGGCGTCACGCACCACGTTGAACTCTTCACGCCAGGCGAGGGCGTCGCTCAGGCTCGAGCGGCGCAGCACGTCAAAGTCCGCGTAGTCGAGGAACGGCTGTGAGGCCTCGATGATTTCCGTCACCCGAGGCTCCAGCCCGCGCAGGTGGAGCGTGGAGCTGTTGCGTCCGGGGTTGCTCACCCAGCTGCCGAGTCCGAACAGGTAGTTCGGTCCGCCCGCCTTCGTGCCGGGGCCCACGGCCGAACGCTTCCAGCCACCGAAGGGCTGGCGCTGCACGATGGCGCCCGTGATGCCGCGGTTCACGTAGAGGTTGCCGGCCTCGACCGAGTCGATCCACTCGCTCAGGTCGTCGGGGTCGAGCGAGTGCAGTCCGCTCGTGAGGCCGTAGTCCACCGCGTTCTGAAAACGAATCGCCTCTTCAAGCGTCTTGGCGTGCATGACGCCCAGGACCGGACCGAAGAACTCGGTGAGGTGAAAGTAGGAGCCGGGCGCGACGCCGGTGCGAATGCCCGGCGTCCACAGCCGGCCCTCTTCGTCCAGCTGGTGCGGCTCGACGAGCCAGCTTTCCTCGGCGCCCAGGGTGGTCAGGGCATGGAGCAGCTTGTCTTCGGCGGG
>Ga0307486_1003062_pt1 | contig 11121 bp, 9 predicted proteins | sample CBIW02metaG_FD_203663 | JGI IMG/M metagenome (GOLD analysis project Ga0307486, IMG submission 203663) | Sea-ice brine microbial communities from Beaufort Sea near Barrow, Alaska, United States - CBIW 0.2 | ecosystem: Environmental > Aquatic > Marine > Coastal | place: USA: Alaska | collected... | reverse complement strand
TGATGTAACCGTTTTCGTAGAGCGATTGCGCAACGCTCATGGTTTGGCGGGCGGAGTAGCGCAGCTTGCGGCCGGCCTCCTGCTGAAGCGTTGAGGTGGTGAAGGGTGCTGCGGGGCGACGCGTGTAGGGCTTGGTTTCTACCGTTTTCACGGTGATGGCGGTGCTGGGCATCCGCAGTGCGTCTGCAAGGGTTTGTGCGGCCTTCTCGTCGAGCGCTACTGCTTCACCCTTGAGGTTTCCTCGGTCGTCGAAGTCGCGGCCAGCGGCCACGCGCTTGCCGTCGAGGCGTACGAGTTTGGATTCGAAGCCGTTGGTTTCGCTGTCGGGCGAAAGCTGGGCGATGAGGTCCCAGTAGTTGGCGGTGATGAAGGCAAGGCGTTCACGCTCGCGTTCGACCACGAGGCGGGTGGCTGCGGATTGCACGCGTCCGGCGGAGAGACCTGGGCCGACTTTGCGCCAGAGCACTGGCGAGATTTCGTAACCGTAGAGACGGTCAAGGATGCGGCGGGTTTCTTGGGCATCGACAAGTGCGGTGTCAACGTCGCGGGTGTTGTTGATGGCCTCTTCGATGGCGTGCTCGGTAATCTCGTGGAACACCATGCGCTTGACGGGAACCTTGGGCTTGAGAACTTGCAGGAGGTGCCAGGCGATGGCTTCTCCTTCGCGGTCCTCATCAGTTGCGAGGTAGAGCTCGTTGGCTCCACTGAGTGCTTTTTTGAGTTCGGCGACGGTCTTCTTTTTGGCGTCGGAGACGACGTAATAGGGCTCGAAGTCGTTTTCTACGTCGACGGAGAACTTGCCGAGTGAGCCCTTTTTGAGTTCGGGTGGCAGGTTGCGGGGTTCGACGAGGTCGCGAATGTGGCCAACGGAGGAGAGCACGTCGTAGTCGTCACCGAGATACTTGGCTATCGTCTTGGCCTTAGTGGGCGACTCGACAATGACAAGCTTTTTGGTGCCAGACACGGGACTCCTTGGGTGATGACGCACTTGACCGGTGGCAGCGCCACTGTCTGCGACACAATACACACATCGACCGCTCAGTTACCTAATCCGCCCCCGTTGGGGGTGGGCCTGCTGTTGCGCTCGTTGTGACCAGTATGCCGAGGATGCGGCGACTAGCGGTAACCGTCACGATACGCCCATCAACCGTGCACTCCTCTATATGGGCGTCATTTGCGACTGCGAGTCGTTCTGCGTTGGTACACGGGAAGCCTGCAATGAGACCGCTCGCGGTGTCGGCGGCGGCAAGCGCGGCAGCGTCTGTTGCTCCGGCGAGCGCGTGCCGAACGCTTAGTGCCCAATAGAGAGGCATGACGAGGGCGGTGAGCGCGACGACTGTAGCGACGATCCCGACCATGAGGATGGTTCCGGCGCCGCGCTCGCCCCGCATCCACTCTCCTGCAGCGCTACGCGATGACTCCGCTCTGAGGTACGAGACGAACACTATTTGCCTCCGGCGAGCGCGCAACTGCTGGCGCTGAGGGTGATCGGGAGTAGTCCGAGCAGTGCGTTGCTCGCAGGGGCACTAGCCGTGGCGCACACGAGGTCGTCGCGCTGGTGAAACGTAATGCGTGCTGAGGAGACAAGGGCGGATGCGGTGGCAGCGACCGTGCTGGAGCCTTCGTCCCGCGCGAGACTGCGCGCAGACGCGGCCGCCGCATCTTGCAGGCGGACCTGCAGCCCCGCGAGTTGCAGCCCACTGAGACAGAACACCAGTACGAGGGCGACGGCGGGCATCGCCAGAGCAAACTCTGCGGTGACGCTGCCTCGCTCGCTGCCGCGTGCGCGCCCACGGCCGACGCCTCTCCGGCCGCTAGGAGGGAATGGAGAGCGCACTGCGAATGATGTCGGTAAGCATGCTGCGAACTTCCCCCGAGCGGAGCACGACTACGAGCAAACCGGCAAAACCGACTGCGGCGAGGGTGGTGATCGCATATTCGGCGGTGGCCGCGCCGTGTTCGGCCCGAAGCCGCGCACGCAGCCCAATGTGGTGTGGAGGGAGAGCGCGTCGCGGGGCGATCGACTGTCCTGCCGCGAGGTATCGCTTCAGGCGTCCTGGCTCGAGGACGGGAAACCGGGCGAGATGTGGGTCGTTCATGAGTACTCCTTGGTGCGCTATCGCGCAGTCTGCGGCCGAGTACTTCAAGCCTGCCGAGGCCGAACGTCGCGCGGCCCAGTGCCGTGCAAAGTGTGGAACACCGTCACAACCCCGCGACCGTGGATGAGATGACCGCGACCATGAGCGGAAGCACCCCGAGCACCATGAACGCGGGAAGCACGCAGAGCCCGAGCGGGAGCATGAGTTGCACGGACAGCGCGGCGGCACCGGCCCGGGCATCCGCGTCCGCAGCACGACGAAGTTCGTCGGCTTCAGCACGCAACAGTTCAGCGGCGGGCACCCCTGCCTCGTGGGAGAGCTGCAGCACATCCTCCAGACGGTCGCCATCGCGCGACAAGCCGAACCGCTCAAGCGCACTGGCGACAGTTGCTCGAGCTTGCACGAGCGATCCCCCTCCCGAAACGGCAACTGCCATGAGCTCACACTCCAAACCGGGCGCAGCACGAGTCGGAGTTGCCGAGCGAACAAGGCGCCGGTTCCAGCGCACCGCCACGACGATCAGGCCTCCGCCAACCGCCACGCAGCCCCACCCGATGGGTGTCCCCACAAGAACTCCGAGGGTGTCGAAACCCAGCAGCGCACCAAAGATGAGTCCGACGGCGGGCAGCGCTAAGACCATGCGCGCTGTTGCGACTGGGGCAGCGAGTGCTGTGGCGACTTCGCGTTGCACGTGCACGAGCATCCGCAACGCCCGAGCATGATTTCGCAGCGCGCCCGCCAAGGGCGCGCCCATCTCGCCTGCCACAAACCACGCTGCGGCTAGCGAGTTCCACGCCTGTCGATCAAGCGGAGCGAGAGATTCGGAAGCACGCACAATACGATCGGGAGCACCGCCATGCTCCTCCTCTACGCCCGCCACCAACGCCGCAACGCTCCCAGGTGGTCGGCCGCGCGCGACGTGCCGCCACGCTGATGACGGCGTCAATCCGGCATTGAGTAGCACCGCCAACCGCTGAGTAACGCTTGCGACTTCGGGAAGTTGTGATGGTGCACGTTTCATTCGACGTCAGCGATCGCAAGACGGTCGTGGTCGTCAAGCACGAGCCGCCCAACGTGGGTGAGTCTGCGTCGCCCGTCGATTCGGGAGACGTGCAGCACTGCCCCGATCGCGCTCACCGCCTGACGAGCAATTGCTTCTGCATCCAATCCCGCGAGCGCTCCTAGCGCTTCTAAACGGCTCGGTACATCCCGCAGAGAATTCGCGTGCAGTGTCCCGGCGCCACCATCGTGACCGGTGTTGAGAGCACTGAGTAACTCGCGAATCTCAGCACCACGGCACTCCCCCACCACGAGTCTGTCTGGCCGCATTCGCAACGCCTCCCGCACCAGCGCGGGCAACCCGTAGCCACCGGCGCCCTCAAGGTTCGCTTGGCGCGCCTCCAACGAAACGAAGTGGGGATGTTCCACACGCAGCTCCGCAACATCCTCAATCGCCACAATGCGCTCCATCTCGGATGCCGCCCCCAACAGCGCGCCCAAAAACGTGGTCTTCCCCGCACCCGATGCACCAGAGATGAGCACGTTCTCCCGCGCGGCGATGAGCGCTTTCACTCGCTCCAGGGGCACCTCGGTGAAGAAGCCCGCGAGTTCGAGCTGCGCCAACCCAAACGGTTGACGGCTGGGAACCCGAATCGACAGCAGCGTGCCATTAGGCGAAATCGGCGGCAGCACCGCATGCACGCGCACTCCGCCTGCCAAACGCACATCGACGCAGGGTGCCGCTTCATCAATGTGGCGCCCGCCGAGGTTAATCAGGCGCACTGTCAGCGAGCGCAAGTCTGCTTCGGTCATCCCCACATCGCCGACGGATTCCAGCCCGCCACCACGATCGATCCACACGTGTGTGGCCCCATTCACGAACACATCCGTGATGTTGGTGCGCCCAACATAGGGCGCAAGAGGGCCAAACTCGTGGATCACCTGCGCTGTGGAATCTCGTTGACTAGGGCTAACAGCGAGGTCACCCCTAAAGCCGCTACGTAGCGCCTCGGCCGGAATCGAAGTTGTCCCCTCGGTGGCCTCTGCCGTGAGCAGCCTGCGGGCAACAAAAGGAACTGTGTCGGAGGCATCGGGGGTCTGAGTCACGCCGCAACAGTATTGAGCCGCTGCCGCTCCACGACGACGATAACGGTGTTCGGACAACCTCCAGTGCCCACGGACAGTGGGGAGGAGGAGTACCGCCGAACGGAACCGGCCGCACAGACGGGAAACCGCCGGCTCTACGCCGACAAAGAAAAGAGAAGAGGGGCGGCGCCCATTGGGGGGAACGGGCACCGCCACCGCGACAATTGATTGGGGGGAATCAAAATTGCCGCGTGCCGAACTTGCATTCGGCGACTCTTAGTGTAACGCAATGATTTGTGGCCGCAAAGGAGGTTCTAGAATCAGTGGAATACTTTCAGGAAGCACGTGATCGAGATCATCAATCAAACGATCGAAGAGGATCAAATGACCAGTAACTCTATTGACAGCCTTCTGCACGAATCACGCCGGTTTGCCCCATCAGACGCCTTTTCTGCTGCGTCTGAGACCAGCTCTGAGGTGTACACCGCAGCTAAAGAAGACCGTCTTGGGTTCTGGGCTGACAAAGCACGCGAGTACGTTCACTGGCACAAGCCATTCACAGAAACCCTAGATTGGTCTAACCCGCCGTTCGCCAAGTGGTTCGCCGATGGCGAGCTCAACGTCGCATACAACTGCCTCGACCGTCACGTTCTCGCCGGCAACGGTGACCGCATCGCCATCCACTGGGAAGGTGAACCGGGCGACAGCCGCAGCATCAGCTACGCCGAGCTCACGGCCGAAGTAAAGCGTGCCGCCAACGCCATGGCAGCACTCGGAGTCGACCAAGGTGACGTCGTAGCCATCTACATGCCGCTCGTACCCGAAGCCGTCATCGCGATGCTCGCCACCGTGCGACTCGGCGCAGCCCACTCTGTGGTCTTCGGCGGCTTCAGCGCCGAAAGCCTCCGCAGTCGCATCGACGACGCGAGCGCCAAACTCGTTGTCACTGCCGATGGTGGCTGGCGCAAGGGCAAAGTCTTTCCCCTCAAATCCGCAGTGGATGACGCACTCGCCAAAGGGGAATCCACCGTCACCAATGTGTTGGTCGTCAAGCGCGGCGACAACGATGTGCAGTGGACCGAGGGTCGCGACCTGTGGTGGCACGACCAGATTGAGGCAGCGGAGCCCGAGCATGAGGCACAGGCGTTCCCCGCCGAGAACCCGCTCTTTGTGCTCTACACCTCGGGCACAACAGGCAAGCCGAAGGGCATCCTGCACACAAGTGGTGGCTACCTTACGCAGGCCGCGTTTACTCACAAGAACGTGTTTGACCTGAAGCCCGAAACTGACGTCTACTGGTGCACCGCCGATGTCGGCTGGATCACCGGCCACACCTATGTAACCTACGGCCCGCTCGCCAATGGCGCGACGCAAGTGCTCTATGAAGGAACCCCGGACACCCCCAACCAGGGCCGCTGGTGGGAGATCATCCAAAAGTATGGGGTGAGCATTTTCTACACGGCGCCCACCGCCATCCGTTCGTTCATGAAGGCCGGACGTCAGATCCCGGAGCAGTTCGACCTCAGCTCGATTCGTGTGCTCGGATCGGTCGGTGAACCCATCAACCCCGAGGCGTGGATTTGGTACCGCGACGTGATCGGTGGAGGCTCCGCCCCGATCGTGGATACCTGGTGGCAGACCGAGACCGGCGCGATCATGGTGTCGGCGCTGCCGGGGCTCACGACGCTCAAGCCGGGTTCGGCGCAGGTTCCGATTCCCGGAATCAAGATCGACATCCTCGGCGAAGACGGCACCCGCGTCGACCCGCCCAATGGTGGGCTACTCGTGGTCTCCGAGCCGTGGCCGGCAATGCTGCGCGGCATTTGGGGTGACCCCGAGCGCTTCAAGGAAACCTATTGGTCGAAGTTCCCCCACATTGACGCCCCTCGCTACTTTGCTGGCGATGGTGCCCACGTGGACGAAGACGGCGATATTTGGCTGCTTGGGCGAGTGGATGACGTCATGAACGTCTCCGGTCACCGTCTCTCGACCACCGAAATCGAGTCCGCCCTCGTCTCGAACCATATCGTGGCGGAAGCCGCAGTCGTTGGCGCCGCTGACGAGGCAACCGGGCAGGCCGTTGTTGCTTTTGTGATCCTCAAGTCCAACCAAGAACACGCCCAAACCGCGGCAGAGGCTAGCGCGTTACTGCGTCAGCACGTCGCGAAAGAGATTGGCGCCATCGCCCGTCCGCGGGAGATCTTCATCGTCTCAGAACTGCCAAAGACACGCTCGGGCAAGATCATGCGCCGCCTGCTTCAGGATGTTGCGGAAGGCCGCGAGATTGGCGACACCACCACGCTCGCCGACACCACCGTGATGCAGATCATCTCAGACAAGCTCAAGTAGGCCTGCTACTTCACCCGCTCCTTGAGCAGTCGAATGGCGGTGTCAATGTCGCTGAACGGCACGCGCTCGTTGCCAACAATTTGGTACGGTTCGTGCCCTTTGCCCTGCAGCAGAACAACATCATCCGGATTCGCGGCGTCAATGGCATAGGCGATCGCGCTAGCGCGGTCGCGAATCTCGACGACGCGCTCGGGGTGCGTGAAGCCTGCCCGAATGTGCGCCACAATCTGGTCGCCGTCTTCGTTGTGCACGTCGTCGTCGGTGACCACAATCAGGTCAGAGCCTTCTTCGACTATGCGTGCCATCTCGGGTCGCTTGCCCGGATCGCGGTCACCCGTAGCCCCAAAAACCGTCACGATGCGGGTATGCCCCGACTCACGAAGAGCCGTGACTGCTTGGCGAACTGCATCTGGGGTGTGCCCGGCATCCACAACAACCAGCGGCAACTGATCGCTCTCACGGATGCGGGTCATACGTCCAAGCACCGGCTCGAGAGGAGCCAGTGTCTCGGCGATTGCTCGCGGCTCGATACCCTGAGCCCAGAGGACTGTCGCGCACGTGAGTAAGTTGTCGACGTTGAAACGACCAATGAGTCCGCTAACAACGTGGTGGCTTTCGCCCTCGATCGCGAGATCAAACTCGAGACCCTCGGTAGTGAGCTGCACGTTGTCGGCTCGCACAGACGCTTCACCGTGGCCACGGGACGTCATGCCGATGCCGCGCATGCCCTCGGGCAGCGTGTTGTGAAAGTGGTTCTCTGCGGCGGCGTCATCGAGATTCAGCAGAGCTGTTGTCACACCAGGAAGAGTGAAAATCTTCGCCTTCTGTGCCGCATACTCTTCCATCGTCCCGTGATAGTCGAGGTGGTCGCGAGTGAAGTTCGTGAACGCAACAATGTCGAATGCAACGCCGTCAACGCGACGCTGCTCAAGCGCGTGCGAGCTGACTTCCATCGCGACGTTCTCGACTCCGGCACGGTGAAAGTCGTCCAAGAATTGGTGCACTGCCGTGACCTGTGGAGTCGTCATCCCCATGTTGATGCGATGTTCTCCCGTAATCCCCGCACCGAGCGTCCCGATTGTCGCCGACGTCATGCCCAGCTGGTGCCACGCCTGAGTCAACAAGTGCGCGGTCGACGTCTTGCCGTTGGTGCCCGTGATGCCAATCATCGACATTGAGTCGGATGGATGCCCAACAAAGGCATCCGCCAGAGTCCCGATCACGTCGCGAAGGTTCGCAATCGCGAACACACGTTCATCCAGATCAACGCCCTCGGCAGCCTTCGCGTCCACGAGTACCGCAACAGCACCCTGAGCCAAGGCAGCGTCAATGAATGGCAGAGCCGACGACGCACTCGTTCCGATGGCGACGAACACGTCATCCGCACCAGCTTCCCGGCTGTCTTGCACCAGACGGCGCGCCTGAAGTGTCACCCCTCGGTGTGCCGGATCCCACTGCCCAAGGTCAAGCGGGCGCATCGGCGCATTCTCCCCGGCCTGACCGGGATACCACACTTCGATCACGCGAACTCGAAAACGAACTCGATCTCAACAGGGGCGTCGAGCGGAAGAACAGCAACGCCAACAGCGCTGCGTGCGTGGGTTCCTGCCTCGCCGAAGATCTCGGCCAACAGCTCAGACGCGCCATTGATGACGCCGGGGTGACCGCTGAATCCCGGATCGGAGGCGACGAATCCAACGACTTTTACGACGCGAGTGATGCGATCGAGCGAGCCGATCGCGCTCCTAGCGGCAGCGAGACCGTTGAGCACGCACGTTCTGGCGTACTCGTAAGCTGCAGCAGCATCCACTTCAGCGCCAACCTTGCCCGTTGCAGGCAAGACACCGGCTACCAAGGGCAGCTGGCCTGACGTGAAGACAAGGTTGCCGGAAACCACTGCCGGCAGGTAAGCGGCGAGGGGCTTTGATGACTCTGGTACTACAAGGTTTAGTTCAGCGAGGCGCTCATCAAGCTGCGACATTAGTTGTTTTCTTCCTTGATACGTTTGAAATAAGCGACTGGGCCCCCTTCAGGACCGGTACCAACTTGCACTAGTTCCCAGCCCTCAGAACCCCAATTGTTGAGGATTGCGGTGGAATTGTGCACCATCAGTGGTGTTGTTAGGTACTCCCAAGTGGGCATATTATCGGCTCCCGTTCAGCATGGCGTTATCAATGATCCCTTACTGTTGATCATATGTCTGCCCAAAAAACTCCGCGTCGCGGCATGGTCTCTGGCCTCGCCGGGCTGATCGGCTTCAGCGCTATTGCTGGTGTGCTCGTTACAGCCATGGTCGCCCCCGCGCTTGCCGTCACCGGCATCACAGCTTCCAGTACCATCGGCATCTTCGATGGACTTCCTGACTACCTCGAAATCGGTCAACAGCCCGAGCGCAACACTGTTTATGCCAAGTACACAGGCAAGGGCAACGTTGACGGCTATTACCCGATCGCCACAATTTACGACCAGAATCGTCAAGAGGTCAGTTATGACGATATCTCGCAATTTGCTTTGGATGCCACGGTCGCGGGTGAAGACCGACGCTTCTTTGAACACAGTGGAGTCGACCTCACGTCGATTGTGCGCGCGGCCGTCGGCAACTTTGTCGCTTCGGGCATTCAGGGGGGCGCATCCACACTCACGATGCAGCTCGTCAAGAACACGTACATTTCTGAAGCAGAATCGCTCACGAACGAGGATGAGCGTACCGCTGCCTATGAAGATGCCACACGTGAGACTTTCGACCGCAAGCTCAAAGAGATGAAGCTCGCGATCGGTCTTGAGAAGCGCTACACGAAGAAAGAAATCCTGACCGCGTACCTGAATATTGCAAACTTCGGCAACGCGACGTATGGAATTCAGGCCGCCGCGCAGCGCTACTACAGCGTCAATGCCAAGGACCTCACGGTCGAACAGGCCGCAAGCTTAGTTGCGATTGTGCAAGAGCCCAGTGTCCGAAACCTTTCGGACCCCGAGTATTTTGCGGCGAACCAGGACCGGCGTGACGTCATCTTGAGCGCCATGCTCGCGACCGATTCCATCACCCGCGTTCAGTACGACGAGGCTGTTGCGATTCCTGTCGACGAAGAAACCGTCGTGCCCTCTGCACCCAAGAACGGGTGCACCGCTGCATACACATACGCCAAATGGTTCTGCGATTATGTCGTCAAGAGTGTCCCCGACTTCGAGTTCCTCGGTGACACCCCTGACGAACGCACAGAGAACTGGAAACAGGGCGGCTACAAGGTCTACACAACCCTCGACCTTGACGCACAAATACCCGCCCAGAAAGCGACCTGGACCTACGCGCCGCCCGGCGAAACGTCTTACGCCCTCGGTAGCGCAACCTCAACCGTTGAAGGTGGAACCGGTCGCGTCCTTGTCATGGCCGAGAACAAAATATTCAATGACACCGCTAGCGGCGGTGGCGTCGATACATCCGCAGTGAACTACAACACGAGCTACGAATACGGTGGCTCCACAGGATTCCAACCTGGATCGACCTACAAGGTCTTTACTCTGATCGAATGGCTAAATCAGGGCAAAGGAATTAACGAGCGGCTGGTGGGAACAGCTCGGGACATTCCTGGAGAAGAATTCGCCGACAGCTGTAATGGGCCATACGGCGGCACCGTGACGTTCGGCAACAACGCGGGTGAGCGCGGCAATTACACTGTCGCCGAAGGAACCGCAGAGTCAATCAACGGCATCTTCTTCTCGATGGCAACCCAGCTCGATCAGTGCAACATCCGCAACGTTGCCGCGAGCCTAGGTGTTGAGCGGGCCGATGGAAAAGAACTCGAAAGCTTCCCGTCGTCCATCATCGGAACCAACACGGTTACGCCCCTCAGCCTTGCTTCTGCCTACGCCGCTATCGGTGCCGGTGGACTCTGGTGCGAACCGATCATCATCGACAAGGCCATTGATGCACACAACAACGAGCTTGCTGGTCAAGAGAAGAATTGCCGTCAGGCCATCTCTCCCGAAGTTGCCGCAACGACGGCCTACGTATTGAAGGAAGTTCTCAACCGCGGAAACGCTGCCTACGCTGACCCCAACGACGGAATTCCGATCTTGGGCAAGACCGGTACAACCGACTTTGCAAACCAGACGTGGATGGCGACCGCAACGACTCGTTACGGCACCGCAACCTGGGTGGGAAACAGCATCGGCGAGCAGGACATGAGCCGCGTTTCGTATGCTGGAATTCAGGGCTATCGCTTGCGGCACTACATCACGCGTGCAACAGACACGGCGCTCAATCTTAAGTACCCCGGAACCGAATTCGGCGACCCTGATCCCAAGCTGCTCACCGGCTCTGGCACTGAAGTCCCCGATGTGCGCCAACAGACTCTCGAGCAAGCTAGGTCTGTTCTCCTCAGTCTTGGCTTCAACTTCCGGGACGGCGGCGAAGTCGATTCCGAGATAGACGCTGGACTGGTCGTGCGAACCGACCCAGGCGCTGGAGCACAATCGGCGACCGGCGCAACTGTCACGGTCTACGTGAGCAAGGGAAACAAGATCAAAATCCCGGACGCGGTCGGTGACGGCCAGTCGAACGATTACAAGACTGCCGAGAAGATATTGA
>Ga0307486_1003061_pt1 | contig 11124 bp, 11 predicted proteins | sample CBIW02metaG_FD_203663 | JGI IMG/M metagenome (GOLD analysis project Ga0307486, IMG submission 203663) | Sea-ice brine microbial communities from Beaufort Sea near Barrow, Alaska, United States - CBIW 0.2 | ecosystem: Environmental > Aquatic > Marine > Coastal | place: USA: Alaska | collected... | reverse complement strand
TTTCACAGATATGTAGATAAATATTTATTAACTTTAAACTTTTAGCCTCAGAAATCATGTCTTGTAATTGTGTGATGATAATCTACAAGATACTGATTTCTAGGCTATTAAACTATTTTTTAAGGTGATAATTATTTGATTTTCAGCGAAATATATCAACATTTGATTGTTTGTTTTTAACCCTTGATTCGCATTATTAGGTAAATTTGAGGGTGAAAATCAATTATACCTACTTATTTAGAGCAATTTATTTATCACATAAAATTAGAACCAGGAAAATCCATTGATTTAACTTTAAATAAGAATTGGGAATATGGAGCTTATGTAATCAATGGCAATATTAAAATCAATAATCAAATTGATGTTGAACAACAAGAAATTACTGCATTTTCTGATTTTGAAGAACAATTAAAAATCACAAATGAAAACGACGAAGTTGTAAATTTCCTATATATAGGCGGGGAACCTTATACCGAGCCTGTAGTTTCTTACGGACCTTTTATCATGAATACGAAAGAAGAAATTGATCTAGCATACAGCGATTTAAAAAAAGGAAAGTATGGACGAATTGATTATTCGAAAGTACAAATATGATTTGAGTTTTAAATGTAACATACCTCTACAGTTGTGTAATAATCAGAATATTTCTTTACTTCAGAAATATTCTGATTTTACTATGTAAATGAAAAAATAAATCTTCCCTACCCTTCCTTTTTAAGCGTTTTAATATCTGCTATTAACTGTTGAACAGATGTTTTATTCAAACCATTATAAATTCCGCGAATGTGTTTGTTCTTATCAATTAAAACAAAGTTTTCTGTATGTAGAAATTCATCATTGCTTTTTTTCAAGCCTAAATCTTCTTCCACGAAATAAGAACTTCGGCCTAAGGTATAAATTTCATCTCTGTTTCCGGTCACCAAATGCCATTTACCAGAAATGACACCTTTTCTTTTTGCATATCTATTCAATATCGGGACAGAGTCAGATTCAGGAGTTACGGAATGAGATAAAAGTAAAACATCATTGTCCTCAATAAAGGTATCTTGAAGAATCTTTAAATTGGCCGTCATTGTTGGGCAAATTCCAGGACATGTTGTAAAGAAAAAGTCGGTGACATAGATTTTTCCATCAAATGATTTATCTGATACTAAATCTCCCTCTTGATTGGTGAATGAAAAAGAAGGAATCTTGTGAATCGTATCAAGAACTTTAGCGTCTGGATTTAACCAAAGTGGATTGAAACTCGCTTCTGCATAGTAAGGTAAAAAGTCCGTACGACTATCCATTTCTTGTTTTACCTCGTTGTCTTCAGCGCATGAGAAAAGTATAAGTGAAGTTATAATCAATAGACTATTTCGTAGAATACTGAACTTCTTCATCGTCCAATTCGTAACATAGTGTTGAACGTTTAAGTCCGAAAATCCTTCCATTTTTTGCTTCATAATTGTTATATATTTTTCCATTTTTTCTCCATGATTGCTGAAGTCCAACTTCCCTTCCATTAACCAAATTTAATTTCTTGAAAAGCTCACCACTTTCGTACCATTGTCTTTGAACTCCTTCAGGAACTCCATTTTTGAAATTCGATTCAGAGCGTAATTTTCCATTTTTCCACCAAGTCTTTGATGTACCATTTTGCTTACCTTCTGAGTAATTTGAAGCGTAGCTTTCTTCCCCACTTTCAAACCATTCCTGGTAAGTTCCATGCTTTTTTCCTTCCAAATATTCAATGGCAATAGCTTTAATTCCATTTTGATAATAAACCACTGAAACACCTGAAAATGGTTTTTCGTTATAAAATACCACTCCTGTATTTTGATCTAAGACCAACGAGTCGGCAGCGACTATATTATTCAGTTCTTCTGCGGACAAGGAATTGCGGGTTGCCTCATCCTGAGAACAACCCACAAATAGTAACAATATAAAAATGTAATTAATTAATCGCATTTGGTGTACCTTGATAATTTCCTGGGAAAATGATGTAATATTGGTTCAAATATGTATCATTTTGAATATGGTAATGATACTCTTCACTTGAATTGTGCTGCGTTGCACTTGAATGACCACCAGATGCATCTAAATTTGTAGGGTAATCTCCTGTTGAGTTACATTTTCTACCGTAAATAAAGAATCCGTCAGAAATAATTCCAATCAAAGCGTCATCATCATTAGACCAAGCATGTGGTTCAAGGTGATAATGGTAACTTTGAGGTCCTGTGTGAGCTGCAGTGTAATCCAACGAAGGAACGGCATCATCCAAAGGAACATTTGGTCCTTCTTCATCATTATAAATCATAGAACCACTCACTGCCATTCCGATTGCTCCCAAACCTGTTGAAGAAGAAGCATTGGCCAATGAAGGGCTCGCAGGAACTCTCAATGTATAAGACCCATTGAAATCATCAATATTCCCTGGTGCCATTGCGCCATGACTGGTAACAGTTGGTTCAACAAATAACGGGTGATTTTGAGATGCAGCAGGCGTAGTCAAGGTATTTCCCATTGGATCAGTAGTTGATCTTGCAGTCGTATTAGACCAATAAGGAGACGTATGATTTGGCAGTCCATTTGATTCAATTACTACCTCATCTCCATCAAGGTAAATAGTGAAACTATCATCACTAAACTCTGCAAAAGCACTGTGTAATTCTGATGAACCTGTTGTTGAACCTGTTGTTTCTTCTTCATCCTTATTGCAAGATTGAAGGAAAATGGAAGTTGAGAAAAACAGAATTCCAGCTGTTAATTTTAATCTGTTCATGATAAAAAGTTTTATATGTTTTTTATTTAGACAGCTCTTTTGTGGGAATCCTTCGGTGAATTGAGAATTAATTTGAAATTAAATTTTTTAATCTTAAAGTTGGTGGTACATAAGTGTAAAATATCGGGGTTATAAATGCAAAGACAAATGATGGATTGTGGGTTTTGGATTATAAACCAATGTAACAATTCAGATTTTAGCTTCAATAACAAAGAGATCACAACAAGTTGAAAACAAATTTTTGCAGGATGACATTTTGAGGTGCGCTGTCTTTTGGCAAAAAAAGGATGCGATTCCTCGTCGTTTCACTCTATCGGAATGACGGGTTTCCGTTGGATTAGATGAGAATCCAAGAAGTCTAATTCGCCCCCATAATTCTACCTATCGCTTGCAACAAAAATTCATCATAATACTTTTGTTGCTCTGGCTTTAAAAGTGTTTTCACTTCTTCAAAATGATGATATGTTTCGTTGATTTTTTTCTCTTTTAACTTTTGAATCTCAACAATAATAGAATCTTTATTTACATTATTCCCCTTATCTGAAATAGTTAGAAAATAGGGTTTAAGTAATTCCTTTTGTTTTGCTGAAATCTCTTTCATCATCATATTGTGACGCTTTGCTGATTGAGCAAAAACTTCTTCTTGCTTTTCATCTAAGTCTAATCTATCGATCGCTTCTTCCATAAAGCCATGATTTACATGCCCTACAGGAGCATGTTTTGGTTTCGTGATAAAGAAAAAAGCAATAATGGACACATTTAGTACCAACAACACCAACATTGCAAATTTATAAAACTTAATTTGATTCATTATTCATATAAATTGAAATTCGAAACTAATTCATTATTTCCATTTTCGGAGTTCATTGAGGAAAATGCTTCCGATTTATGACTTGCCGAAAGTTGTTGAAATGCAAATCCATTTAAAAGAAGAAAAGCAATGGAAGCTGCTATTTGCAAAGGAAAAAGTCTGACGGTTTTAACTTCCACCCTACTTTCAATCTTTGAAAAAAGTGCAGGATCAGGCTTTGCTCTGGAACTGCCTTCCATGCTCGTAATTACTTTATCCCATTGCTTGTCGTTTTCCATTATTCCTTCATTTATATATTTAGACAATCATTTCTTTAAAATCCTTCTCTTAAAGTTGATTTTTTTATTCTTGTTCTTAAATTTTGTTTTGCTCTTTGCAATAAAGACTCTACAGATTTGAGTGAAACCTCCATAATATCAGCTACTTTCTGTCTTGGCAAATCTTCTATGTAACTTAAAATAAAAGCTGTTTGTTGCGTTTCAGGAAGAGTGGAAAGTAAACGCATTAAAATTTTTGCATCCTCTTTCTTTTCCATGAGTACTCCAGGATGTTCAAATTCAATTTTCTCCGTGTGATCGGCTTGACTTTGAAATATACTCCAGCGTTTTTTCTTTTTCAGAAAATTAAGTGAAGTATTCACAGTAATGCGATAAATCCAAGTACTCACCTCAGAGTCGCCTTTAAACTTAGCTGCGTACTTATGAATCTTGACAAAAACATCTTGTGTAATTTCTTCAGCTTCTTGGGTGTTTTTAGCGTAACTTATTGCAGTATTATAAACCTTCTCGGAATATAATTCATACAATTCACGAAATGCTGATGGGTTGTTTTCAGCTATCGTTTTTATGAGCGCTAAGTCTTTAGACAATTGTTTGTTTTAATAAATAAGACACGTATTTCTAACTTCTAAAATAGAAGTAATCTTGTCTAAAATTACTTATTACTAGTTGTTCCTCAAAAACTCAGTAATCTCGCTTGGCTCTGCTCTATTTCTATAATCAGCATCTAAAAATGCATAAATAATTTCGCCGTTTTCATCGATAATAAAAGTTGCAGCTAATGGAAGTTCATCTGATTTATCTCCATTGTAGCTATTCATATCAAACGATTCATGATACATTCCTGCTACTTCCTCAGTCAATTTGAAAACGATTCCATATTCTTTGGCAATTTTATTTCCGATATCACTTAAGACCTCAAATTCTAAATCATTTTTCTCAGCAGTGGTTATTGATTTGTCTGGTAATTCTGGAGTCAAAGCAATTAAAGTCGCTCCATTTGCTTTAAAGTTTGGTAATTCTTCTTGTAATTGGTGCAATGTCAAGTTACAATAAGGACACCACCCACCTCTGTACCATGTTAAAACCACTTTACCTTTCTTTAGAACATCTTTTAATTCTACTGGATTTCCAAGTGCATTATTTAGTGTGAAATTTGGCGCTTGATCTCCAACTTGTTTTGCTTTACTGATTATTCCACTTTTTTCAACGGATTCAATTCCTTCTTTGTAAGCTCTTTTTTTGTTGTCATCTGCTTTCAATTCGAAATTTTCTTTCTTTTCATCCAGTTTTGCTTTTAGTGATGTTTCGTTGTTCATTTTCATTTGATTTTCTTTTTTAAAGTCTGCTTTTGTAAAATCGTTATTGAATTTAATGTCAGACCAAGTTACTGTTACCCATTTATCCCCTTCTACTTCGGCATTCCATGTAGATTTTTGGTATTTACGTTGATTAGGAATTAGAATTCCATCCACTTCTTCATACTCAAGTTTCATCAAACTTGGAATATCCATTTTTCCAAAGTCTGCTACGGTAAACAAAAATTGATCGACCAATTGAGTTTCTTTATTAATGTACAATTGATAAATATCTGTTGGTTTGTCATCTTCCGAATCAAAAGTTACTTTCACGACATCGTAATCTTGATTATCGATTTTAGTTTCTTCTATAAATTCATAATTCAATCCTGGATCCAATAGTTTCTGCATCATTGTAAACCAGTAAAAGTTAGTTGGTCTATTGAATTTAACTCTTTGTAAAGCCTCAGCGTCCTCTACGATTTCGCCATTGTGTTTTAGCCAAAATTCGCTTCCATCATAACCTTGTTCTATAACACCTTCAAATTGAGTTAATGTTCTTTCATGTTTTTTATAATTACCATAAGACAACTCTCCGTTAAAAATGTACTTTTCCGTCGAAATATCAGATTGATTATCCGCTGTTGTATACGTATATGTGTAACTAACATTCTTTTTGGTCGCCAACTTACTGTAGTTCCCTACTTTCTGAACCATATCGTACACCAACTGATGTCCTTTATTTTCAAATTTGACTTCAGTAACTTCGGTGGATTCCGTGGTTTTGGTCTCTTGTTCTGTGTTACAAGAAAACAGTAAAACACTTAAAATGGCAATCGTTAAAATGGTAATTTTCATATTTTTAAATTATGGTGAATTTTTAATATTTAGAATAATTGTTATCATTTTAAAAATTTAATCACGGATTCTGCTACTTAAATAAACGAACCTGATGTCACCGAACAATATTATTTATATCACGAAATTAGTATAGTGCAGCTCGCTAGTGCGATTAATACCAACAATTAATCTTAAAAAATCACAACTAGCAATTTTACTTTGGAACTATATTTTACACTTTTCTAAGCCTACCTTCTTTTCCCAGTATAACTCATCGCCTCGCCTTTTCCGAAACCATAACTAATTCCAAAAGAGACTTGTCTTCCACGTTGTCCAAAACTATAGTTTTCAAAAGTTTCTTGTCGGATATAGTTTTCATGAATACGAGATTCGAATACATCGCGAACAGAAAGACTCAACATGATTTTTCCTTTAAGGATTTTCTTTCGTAAACCAAGGTCTAGCATTGCATAGCCAGAAGATTCACCTTGAACTGTTTCAACATCAGATTGATATTTCCCTGAAAACTCCAAATCGAAATCATACGGTAATTTTATTTTTGGAGTAATTCCTAAAGTCCATTCACTTCCTGTGAAATCGAAGTTTTGATTTTCGAAAACTCCAGTTCTATCGAAGTAATTCATATTAAAATCAGCCATTAGAGTTAACCATTTCGTTGGAATATATTTGGCATTTGTTTCGAAACCAACTCTATTTCTTTGTCCAACATTGTATGGTCGAACAAACACTACATTGTCTTCAATTGTTGAAACACGCTCGATCACATCATCGGTATTCTGAAAGTAAAGACTTGAACTCAATGATGCTTTTCCAATTCTATAAATACTCGTCACCTCAAGGGAGTTCGTGTATTCAGCTTGTAAATTTGGATTTCCTGCTCGAATATTAAAATTATTTGTGATGTTAAAGAAAGGGTTCAAATCCCATAAACGAGGTCTATAGATTCTTCTTGAATATCCTGCCTGAAAAGAAACTTTATCAGAAACTTTATACGAAGTATGAAGCGATGGAAAAAAGTCTGTGAAATTTCTATTATTCGATTCTTCTGTGTTGACCAATAAAGTGCTTAAATCTGTATTTTCAACTCTCAATCCACCTTTTACTCCCCATTTTTCTTTTTCAAAAGCAGCAGTTGTATAAACGCCAAGCACTTTTTGATCATATTCGAAATTATTTGTTTGATTTTCGTCAATAACATAACTTCCATTCACATAATCCTCAACTTCAAAATTGTTTCCTACATTATTAATTTCATACTGCGATCCAACTTCTAGCGTAAATTCCTTTGAAATAGGATTGAAGTAATCCGCCTTAAATGTATAATCTACTTTATTAAAATCCGTCGCTGTTTTTTGATCTCTATTTTCCTCCAATCCTTCCAACGTTCTCGATGAAAACTGTGAGCTTTGGTCCTTTCCAAAGAAGCTTCCCAGACCAGAAATCTGAAGCGTATGGTTCTTGTTGTTTTTAAATTGCTTTCTATAATTCAAATCATATTGCCACTTCGGATTGATGGCTTCTGTTACTTCATTTCTAGACCAATTGGAAATTAAATTATCATTTCCATCCATAAGTTTATAAATAGTTTCAGAAGGTTGATCTTCCATTTCATAAGCGAAATTACCTGATAAGGTAAGCATATTATAATCATTAATATGATAATCAGTTCCAAGCGTTACATTCATAAAAGCTTCATTTCTGTAAGATATTCCCTCACTTGAGATAGATTCTCCAGTAATTAAATTGTCATTTCTTGTTTCAGAAAAACGTGGACCTGAACGATAACCACCACCCAGTTGCGTGAACAAATTAAACTTCTCTGTTCTTCGATTCAGACTCAAGCCAACACTGTGACTTGCTGGATAACCAGTATTCGCACTAATAGATCCATTCCAGCCTTTTTTCTCCTCCTTTTTAAGAATAATATTTAGAATCCCAGCTGTTCCAGAAGCTTCGTATTTCGCAGAAGCATTGGTAATTACTTCTATACTTTCAATCATATCTGCAGTTATTGTTCCCAAAGAATTTCCTGAACCATCTGCTAAAACAGAAGGTTTTCCGTTGATCAAAATCTGAACTCCTGCTCCTCCTCTCAAGCTTATTTCACCATCGATATTTACACTCACTGAAGGAACATTGTCCAAAACTTCAAGCGCACTCATTCCAGTGCTGCTTAAATCTTTTCCAACATTGAAAACACGTTTATCTAATTTAAAAACTGTTTTAGAAACCTCCCCCCTAACTACAACTTCATCTAAAGACTGACTTTCAGAGATTAATTCAATTGTTCCTAACTCAATGGCTGAATTTTCGATTTTAAAGTCTGAAATTACTTGAGTAGTGTATCCCATAAAACTAATCTCAACGAGAAAGTTGTTTTCCTTCGTCTTTAGCCTAAATTCTCCTTGATCATTCGTTGTTGTTCCGCCCAACACTCTTACTGTATCTAAATCTTTCAATACAATTGTGGCGTAAGGTAAAGGTTGATTGGTCTGTTTTTCGATTAAAATTCCAGAAACTTCTATTTCCTCGTTCTGTGAAAACGAAAATCCTGTAAATGTCAAAAGCGTAAATATTACGACGGCATATTTTAGTAAATTCTTCATTTTTTAAATTTAATGTTGATTAATGAATCTATCGCGAATTTTCCAGGACCACTAATCATCAGTGTTAGGTATCCAATTAAATAAAGGAGCGCCTTCTCAAAACCTGCGAAACCTTCAGAAAAATGAACATAGAAAACAGCAACTGCCATTGTGATAATCAATGGAATTAAAAATAAACGTGTTAGCAATCCAAAAACCAATAATGCTGAACAAAAGACCTCTGCAAAAACAGCCAATATCAGTGAACTTAATTCTCCGATTCCAAAAGGATCTGCAAATTGAATTTCTCCTCCTTCAATAAGTTTAGTCCATTTTGATAAACCGTGTCCAAAAAGCATTGCTAGTCCTAAGAAAACCCTTAGCACCAAAAGCCCAATATTTTTTAACTGTGCGTTATCTTTAAACATAATTTACTTTTTAAATTAGACTACAAAAGAATAAAAGAAACGACTATAAAAAAAATAGAATCCGTTGAACAACATGATTGACCCTGTTAAGTGTAAAGTTTTAAGATGGTAATGAATAAATCGCTATTTACCGTTTAGAAAATGTCGTTTACCCCATTTATCAAGGAACTATACATTCAAATACTTATTTTTACCCAATATGATTAAATCGGAATTTAAAAAAATATCATTTCAAGAAATACTATTTCAGGTCGTATTAAACTTGATTGTCTTTGTATTTTTCGCATTCGATAGGCGTCACCCAGAAATTGAATTATTCAAAATCTATTTCTATCTAAACTATGCCATTCCAGCATTGATCATCAATTATCTTTTACTTCCAAGATATCTCTATAAAGGAAAATACATTGGTTTTATACTCTATACTTTGGTGCTGGTTGGAATCATCATATATATTGAAGAAGCCATATTAGAGAAAATTTATTATCCAGACACACGCGGACGTAAATTCTTAGGGGTTTTTAGAAATTTAATGGGAACCATGCCAACGTTAACAGTATTGGTTGGTTTTAAGTTTGGTTGGGACGCACTTACGAATCGAAAACAAATGGAGGAATTAAAAAGCTCCGCAAAAGAAAGTGAATTACAATTTTTAAAGTCTCAAATCAATCCACATTTTCTATTCAACAACTTGAATAATTTGTATGCGTATGCGGTAGAACAATCTCCTAAAACACCAGAAATAATTTTAGAATTATCGGCAGTTCTAAGGTATATGTTGTATGAATGTAAAGCTGATTATGTATCATTAGAAAACGAAATCAAGCAAATTAAAAGTTACATTAGTTTGAGTGAACTTCAAATTGAAGATAGAGGAAAAGTCACTTTTACCACAAAAAACGTTTCAAACATAAAGTCTATTGCTCCATTAATTTTAATTGTTTTTATTGAAAATGCTTTTAAACATAGTTCTTCTAGTCAAGCTGACAACATAGAAATTGATATTCTTTTAGAAGAATTAGAGAATGGCAAGTTGAAGTTTATTTGTCAAAATACCTTTAGAGATCAAAGCAATATTTCTAGTTTAGAAGGCGGAATAGGATTAGAAAATGTTGAGAAAAGATTAGAATTACTTTATCCAAACGCGCATAAATTAGAAATAACAAAGTCTGAAAATGAGATTTTTAAAGTAGATTTAACCATTGATTTAACTAAAACTTCCATAAAATGAAATGCATAATCATAGAAGATCAATTGCCAGCACAGCGAATTCTAAAAAAATACATTTTAGATATTGAATCTTTGCAACTTGAAGGCTTTTTCACCAATGCATTGGAAGCAATTGAGTTTTTAAAAACGAATGAAATTGATTTAATCTTTTTAGACTTTCACCTTCCCAAATTATCTGGAATTGATTTCTTAAAATCTTTAAATAATCCACCTCAAGTAATTTTCACCACTGCTTTTCCAGAATTTGCCTTGGAAGGATATGAATTAAATGTCGTTGACTACCTACTCAAACCCTTTTCCTTCCCCCGGTTTGTTCAGGCTGTTTCTAAGCTTAATTTAAACATTAATGGAGATTCAGCGCCAAACCAGGAAGCTGAAAACATTAAAAAAGATATTTTCATAAAAAGTGGATTTGATCATATTCGAATTAAAATAGATGACATCGTTTACATAAAGTCAGATGCCGATTACACAGAAATTCATTTAGAAAACAAAAAGCACCTATCAACAGAAACACTCAGGTTTTGGGAACAATCGTTACCTGCACTGCAATTCAGCAGAATTCACAAGTCTTACATTGTCAATACAGAAAAAGTATTGAAGGTCTCAGGAAATCAAATCCACCTGGAAAAACAAAAAGTTATTCCGATTGGAAGGGCCTATAAAAATGAATTTATCGAGCAATTTATTAAATAACTTTTCTTATTACAGGTAATCAGATGTTTGGAAAAACATAAAAGAATTATGGTTCTATATGATTTTGTGTGGGTAGATTTAAAATCTATGGTTTTAATTGAAGCTAAACGATTGTTAATTTGGTTCTAGTTTTATTTAAATGGAAACTTTCTATTAAAATACTTTTCGCTTAA
>Ga0307486_1003060_pt1 | contig 11129 bp, 7 predicted proteins | sample CBIW02metaG_FD_203663 | JGI IMG/M metagenome (GOLD analysis project Ga0307486, IMG submission 203663) | Sea-ice brine microbial communities from Beaufort Sea near Barrow, Alaska, United States - CBIW 0.2 | ecosystem: Environmental > Aquatic > Marine > Coastal | place: USA: Alaska | collected... | reverse complement strand
CTATATGATTTTGTGTGGGTAGATTTAAAATCTATGGTTTTAATTGAAGCTAAACGATTGTTAATTTGGTTCTAGTTTTATTTAAATGGAAACTTTCTATTAAAATACTTTTCGCTTAACCTTATAAGTCCCTGTTATTTAGGTATTTATTGTTCTAAGTCCCAGAGGGACGGCATATTAATAGGGATGGACGTAAGTCCATCCGCCAAACGATATAAACCGAAACAAAACCCAACAAAACCGACCTAATTGTATGCAATTAGGTCGGTTTTGTTGGGTTTTGAATTATATCTATTTGTTTTAAACCAAGGACTTACGTCCTTGGCTATTAATATGTCGTCCCGACGGGACTAATCAGCTGATATACAGAGCTCCATATGCTTGCTTGTGAAAATGAAATGATAATTTTGATAAATACTTTAAAATACAACTCGTTTAGGTTACAGTTAAATTCGTAGTAGAACTATTAATTTTTAGAAGGATTAAAATTGATTACCCACAGTATTTCATATAGAGCCTTAATTAAATTCCCCTTGTATTTAAATTGCTTCACTATAAGTTTATTCAATTTGAAAACTCCCCAATTATTCGCTAAAAAAGGAGTCCAATTTCTTGAACTCCTTTAAACCCTTTAAATATTTGGAAAATCTAGTTTTGTAATAATGTGTTCAATAACAAGGCGCGATTAATTTTGAAATCCAAGGAGTTGACATTGGTCAATGACTGCTTTTAAAATTGAATGCAACGAAGATAGTGGATATATAATTACGAAACTATAATCAAATAATTTGTCTTCTTCCCTCTACCTAAAAGAATAAACTTATCACTAATCAAATGCTCTTCTGTTAAAATCAAATCTTCTTGAACTTTCGATTTATTAACGCTGATTGCATTTCCTTTCAATTCTCTTCTTGCTGCTCCATTAGATTCTAAGAAACCAGTTTTTGCAGAAAGTGCGTCGATAATTCCAAGACCTTCTTTTAATTCTGTTCTTGTTAATGTAGCCTGAGGAATTCCTTCAAAAACCTTCAAGAAATCTTTAACTGACAGTGATTTTAAATCTTCTTCTGTTGATTTTCCAAATAGAATGTTCGATGCTGCAATAGCAGTTTTTAAATCCTCTTCAGAGTGAACAGTAGTTGTAATAATTTCAGCTAATTTCTTTTGTAATTCACGTTGATGAGGCGCTTCATTGTGAGTTGCAACAAGTGTATCTATTTCCTCTTTTGAAAGGAAAGTAAAGATTTTTATGTACTTCTCAGCGTCTTCATCTGTGGTGTTCAACCAATATTGGTAAAACTCGTAAGGAGAAGTTCTTTCGGCATCTAACCAGATATTTCCACCTTCAGTTTTTCCAAATTTTGTTCCGTCTGCTTTTGTAATTAATGGACAAGTCACCGCAAAAGCTTTCCCGCTTTCCACACGACGGATCATTTCTGTTCCTGTAGTGATATTTCCCCACTGATCAGAACCACCCATTTGAATGGTAACTTCTTTGTTTTTGTAAAGATGTAAGAAATCATAACCTTGTACCAATTGGTATGAAAATTCAGTAAATGACATTCCTTCTGCATTTTCACCCGTCAATCTCTTCTTTACCGAATCTTTCGACATCATGTAATTTACTGTAATGTGTTTTCCAACATCACGAATAAATTCAAGGAATGAAAAGTTTTTCATCCACTCATAATTATTAACCAATACAGCCGAGTTTTCATCCTCCGTATCGAAGTTTAAGAACTTGCTTAATTGATTTTTTATCGCATTTTGATTGTGCTGTAATTCTTCTTCATTCAGTAGATTACGCTCTTGAGATTTCATTGAAGGGTCTCCAATCATTCCTGTTGCTCCACCCAATAAAGCAAATGGTTTGTGACCTGCACGTTGAAAATGACGCAACATCATAATACTCACCAAGTGACCAATATGTAAAGAATCTGCCGTTGGATCGATTCCCACATAAGCAGAGCGCATTTTTTCTAATAAATGTTCTTCTGCACCCGGCATGCTATCGTGAATCATGCCTCTCCATGTCAATTCTTCTATGAAGTTTTTCGCCATTTTTTCTAATTTTCCTCAAAAATACTATTGATATCTTAGATTAAGGTGGTTTTGGAATAAAAAAACCAAGTCCAGAAGTTATAAACTCCCAGCATCTTTGTTTTTTATACTAATTCAAAGTATATGTAGCAATTTTATAATGCTTTACCAATTGTGAACGCACTGAGTTCTTAATTGAGCTGGACTAATTATTCAACAAAATACATTGAATATTAAAACTTTCTTGCTACCTTAAATAAGAGAGTCAAGTTTATTTCATGAATTTGACTCTTAAACCACCATTAAATCAAAAAGAATGACTGAAAAGAAATCAACTGAATCACTTGATAACCTCTATAATGAGATAAGTTCAATAATTAATGAAGCCAAAAATGCTGTTTATCGAACCGCTAATGCTGAAATGGTTAAAGCATACTGGAATATTGGTAAAAGAATAATCGAAGAAGAACAAAACGGACAAGATAGAGCAACTTATGGTAAAACATTATTGAAAAGTCTGTCAAGAAGATTAACTGAAAATTTCGGAAAAGGTTTTACAACTACAAATTTAAAGTACATGCGTCAATTTTATAATGTTTTTCCAATTGGTCACGCAGTGAGTGACCAATTGAGTTGGACACATTACAGGTTACTTTTAAAAGTAGATAATCAAAAAGCAAGAGACTTTTATATTGCTGAAACCTTAGCTTGTAATTGGAGTACGAGGACTTTAGATAAACAAATAGGAAACCTATATTATCAAAGAATGCTAATGAGTAAAGACCAGACGGTTGTCAAAGAGGAAGCCAAAAGTAAAGAAATTAATTTCCTAGCTAAAGACATTATCAAGGATCCTTACGTTCTAGATTTTCTTGAATTGAATGATAATCTCAGCTTTCGTGAAAACGATTTGGAACAAGCAATTATAAACAAATTACAAGATTTTATTCTAGAGTTGGGAAGAGGTTTTGCTTTTGTGGGCCGACAATATCGATTAACAGCCGGACCTCACGATCACTTTTATGCAGACTTGGTTTTTTACAACTACATTTTAAAATGCTTTTTAATAGTTGATTTCAAAATTAAACCACTAACTCATCAAGACATTGGACAAATGGACATGTATGTTCGCTATTTTGAAGATAAAATAAGACAAGAAGATGACAACCCGACCATTGGATTAATTCTTTGTACAGCAAAAAATAACACCATCGTAAAATACAGCTTACTGGATGATAACAAGCAGATTTTTGCGTCTAAATACCTCACCAATTTACCTTCAGAAAAGGAACTGATAGAAGAAATTGAAAGAGAAAGAAGACATCTGGAATTAAGAAAAAGTGAATCTGAATAAGTTTTCTTATAAAGAATATAATTTCAACTTATAAGCTTTGACTTATTCCTATGATTCCAACCCTTTTACAAAATTTCTCGTTTAGATATTGATTGTTATTATTTTTCAAACATTAAAACAAAGTATTATGAAACTACTGAAATTAAGTTTATTCTCGATAACACTTTTCTTCTTTCAAGATACGTATGGACAAGGAAGTACTATAAATTTAGATTACAACAATGTAAATGCTGCAGTAAACAACAGAGGTTCCCTTTTTAATAGAGCGTTGCTAGGTGCTGCTGGTTATGAAGCACCAAAAGGAGGCGGTAATCATTTGATTTATCAAGGCGGCTTTTGGTTTGGTGGAACAGATCAGAGTGGAGTTGTAAAACTAGCAGCACATCTTTACGGAAACGACTACGATTACTATGTAGGTCCTTATTCAACATCAGGTGATTATACGAATGCGGCATATCAGTTTAAATATGCCAGTAGCTTATGGTACGTTGAAAAAGCTACGATTGATAACCATATCAATAATTATAATCAAGCAGGATATGTTGTTCCTGCAAATATTCTGAATTGGCCTGGAAATGGAGATCCTGCTTTAGGTGTTGCGAACCAATTAGCACCTTATGTTGATGTTGATAGCAATGGAGTTTACGAACCTCATTTAGGAGATTATCCTTGTATAAAAGGAGATGCAGCTGTTTACCAAATTATGCACGAAGATTTGGCTCATGCTCAAAGTGGAGGAGAGAAAATAGGTGCTGAAATTCATATTATGGTTTATCAATATCTAAGTTCTAATTTTTTAAACTCAACAACATTTATTGAGACTACAGTTTATAATCGCGGTCAAAACTCTTTTACCGATTTTAAAGCTTCCTTCTTTTTAGATACAGATATTGGTTTTTCAGAAGATGATTATATTGGTTCTGCTCCAGCAAAAAACATGATGTTTTCATATAATGGTACCAATAGTGATGTGGGGCAGAGTGGTGTAGGTTATGGAACCAATCCGCCAGCGGTGGGTTTGGTAAGTTTAAATAAAAACGTGGCTTATTCGGGAACTTTTAATAGACCAGATTTAGGAACACCTATGACTTCAGATCCATCAGCACCTGCAGATTATTGGTTTTATATGAATGGTCAATGGAAAGACGGCACAGATTGGACTTCTGTGGGAGATGGTTATGGTGGAACGAATGGCTCTACACAGCATTTATATGATGGGAATCCAAATCAGGGAACTGGCTGGTCAGAGGTAAACACTGACGGGAATGGCGCTGCAAATGCTCCTAGCGATAGACGTATTCTAATGACTGTAGAAGAAGAGATTTTTCAACCGGGCGATCAATTGGTTTACAATTACGCAATCATCACTAGCAGAACAGGTAATAATTTAGAGAATGTTGATGATCTGCTTATTTATGCAGATTCTGTCCAAGAATTCTTTGATTCAACAAATACAAATTGTGCTGCAAATATAATTCTTGGTTTGTCTGAAGAACTCCAAAAAGGAAAACTTGAAATCTATCCGAATCCAGCATCGAACCAAATAAATATTGTTTGGGAAGATTTGAGAGTGAATCAAATTAACATCACTTCTTATGACGGAAGTTTGGTGAGATCTATCTCAATAAACTCGGTTAATGGAGAAAAAACCATCGATATCAACGGACTTTCTTCGGGAGTTTATTTTGTGAATATTGGAAATTATACACGTAAGTTAATTGTGAAATGATTTTTTAAAGTTGTGAATGTTTTGATTAAGAGCGAGGTGGAAACATTTCGCTTTTTTGAGTTTTACGGTATATTGAAGTATCCTTTAAAAATGGAGCGTAAATATCGTGATTTTCAGTAAAAATGGATGAAACAGGCAGGTTTATCGAGTTTTTTACCAACCATTTACTTCAAAAATCCGTAATTATAGGTAAGAGTTATTTTATTATTGGCTCATAACTTTAAAACTACGATCATGAAAAAAACTATACTTATTTTGGGAACTTTTTTAGTTTTCATTTCTCAATTAATTAATGCACAACAAACAATGGATACACTAAACGGAAATAGTGTTTCAGCAATAATTAATGACAGAGGAAGACTTTTTAATAATCCAAATACTAATCTCCCTGGTTATGAATATCCAGCAGGAAGCGGTAATCATCTTATTTTTTCAGGAGGATTCTGGTTCGGGGGTACAAATCAAAATGGAGATTTAAAGTTAGCAGCTCAATTGTATGGACTTGAGAAAGAATTTTATAATGGACCTTTTTCAAATACGAATTCTTATCTGGATCCTGCTTATCTTTCTAGTTATGCAACTGCAATTTGGACAGTTAAAAAATCTGATATTATTTACCATATTAATAATTATAATCAAAGCGGATATATCGCTCCAGCTGTAATATTAAATTGGCCTGGAAATGGCGATTCTTCTCTTGGAGTTGCTGAACAATTAGCTCCTTATGTTGATATCAATAATAACGGGATTTATGAACCTAATTTAGGAGATTATCCATGTATAAAAGGAGACATGGCTTCCTATCAAATTATGCACGAAGATCTAGCTCATTTAACTACTGGTGGAGAAAAGATTGGAGCAGAAATCCACATGATGCTTTATCAAATTCAATCGAATAATTTTATTGATTCTACTACTTTTATTGATGTTAAAGTAATAAATCGTGGACAAAATTCCTTTAGTGATTTTAAAGCTACAATGTTTATGGATTTCGATATTGGATATTTTGGGGATGATTATTTAGGTTCATTTCCATCAAAAAATTTAATTTATGGTTATAACGGAGATATCTTTGATGAAGGTGTTAATGGTGCGTCTGGTTACAACAATACTCCACCTGCTTTAGGATTAATGAGTTTAAATAAGGATTTCGAATATACTTGGTTTGTTAATCGAGGTGATTTAGGAACTCCTGCAACCGATGATCCATCCACTGTTGCAGATTATTGGAATTACATGAATGGAAAATGGAAAGACGGAACATACTGGACTTATGAGGGCTCTGGGTATGGCGGTACAACCCCAGTTCAGTATATTTATGATGGCAATCCCTAACTCAGGAATAGGTTGGTCTGAAGTAAATACAGATGGAAATGGTAGCATTAATCAGCCGACTGATAGAAAATTAGTGATGACCTCAATTGAAGAAAGTTTTAATCCTGGTGATAAATTGGTGTATAATTATGCCATTATTACCAACAGAGATGGCGATAACCTTCAAAATGTAGATAACCTAATCGCTACTGCCAATTTTGTTCAGCAATTTTTTGACACAACAAATACCTATTGTGATCCAAACATTACGCTTAGTTTATCTGATGAATTAGAAATAGGTAAACTTGAAATTTATCCAAATCCAGCAGCAGATCAAATAAATATTGTTTGGAAAGATTTAAAATTAGATGAAATTAACATCACTTCTTATGACGGAAGTTTGGTGAGATCTATCTCAATAAACTCGGTTGATGGAGAAAAAACAATCGACATTATTGGACTTTCTTCGGGTGTTTATTTTGTGAATATTGGAAATTATACCCGCAAGTTAATTGTGAAATGATTTTTAAAGTTGTGAATGTTTTGAGTAAGAGCGAGGTGGAAACATCTCGCTTTTAGATTTTCTAAAAGATGATCTGTTAAATGGACCAATTTATTTGGATTTCTACCAACCATTTGATACTAAAATCCGTTGTGATTAAAGAAACTAATCTAGTAATGGATTATAATTTTAAACCTATTCTTATGAAAATTTTCACTCTTATTTTAGCGACATCTTTTATTATCTCCTATCATTTTTTAAATGCTCAGCAACATATGGACACCCTTAACGGAAATAGTGTTTCTGTATTAATTACTGATGAAGGAAAATTGTTTCAAAACTTTCATAATTCAAGTGCAGGTTATGAATTTCCGGCAGGAAGTGGTAATAATTTGATATTTTTTGGAAATCTATGGTTTGGTGGAACGAATCAAAATGGAGACGTAAAAATAATGAGTCAACTCTTTGGAAATGAAAGGGAATATTATCGCGGACCTATTTCATCTACAGGGGATTATTTAGATACCGCTTATATTTATAATTATGAAAAGGGGATTTGGACAGTGAAAAAATCAGAATTGGTTTATCACGTTGATAATTATAATCAACCTGGATATGTTGCGCCTGATGTTATCTTGAATTGGCCAGGAAATGGAAATCCTTCTATCGGTGTAGCGCAACAATTAGCGCCTTATGTTGATCTCAATAACAATGGGATTTACGAACCTTATCAAGGAGATTATCCATGTATGAAAGGCGATATGGCTACTTATCAAATTTTCCATGAAAATCACGAGCAAGCCTACTATAGTGGAAGCAAGGTAGGTGCTGAAATTCATTTAATGGTTTATCAATTTGCAACTGACGATTACGTTGATTCAACTACTTTTATTGATGTTAAAGTAATTAATAAAGGAACAAATTCATTTAACGACTTCAAATCAACATTTTATATGGATACTGATATTGGCTTTTCTGAGGATGATTACATGGGTTCCGCGCCGGCCAAAAATCTGGTTTATGGTTATAATAGTGATAATTTTGATGAAGGTCAGGGGGGCGGGCAAGGATATGGAGCTAATCCGCCAGCAGTTGGTTTGATGAGTTTAAATAAAGATTTTGAATATTCTTGGTTTTTTAACCGAAGCGATTTGGGAACACCTGCCACTGATCATCCTTCTACTGTTGCAGATTATTGGAATTACATGAATGGAAAGTGGAAAGATGGAACCTATTGGACTAATAGCGTAGGTGGTTATGGTGGTACAAACCCAGTTCAACATATGTATGATGGAAATCCTTATTTAGCAACGGGTTGGACAGAATTAAATGTAGATGGAAATGGAACACCTAATCCTAGTGGGGACCGAAGATTTATGGTAACTACTGTTGAGGAAACTTTAAATCCAGGCGACACTTTAATTTATAATTATGCAATGATTGTAAATCAACAAGGAAATAATATAGAAAATGTACAGGGATTAATAGATTATGCAGATTCTGTACAGAACTATTTTGATAATACAAGCTATTCTTGTATTCAGCAAGGAACTGGAATTGCAGATGTTTTTGAAGAAGTAGAGGAAAACTTAAATCTAAATTTTGAAATTACGCGTTTAGATGGAGAAGGAAATATGTCGCGTGCTGTTACACTTCATGAATGGTCAGAAGAAAATATTTTAATTCATAATTCTATTGATAAAATTCGTTACAAAAGAGGAAAAGGTCCTATAGAAGCAAGATTAACAGATACGGTAAATCATGCTGTTGGACATTTTGTAATTAGATTTCACGAATATGGGAATAAAGTAGATACTGCCAACTGGACAATCTATCATTTTGATACTTTAGGAGGAGTTTTGCTTGATTCACTAAATTCAAATTCAGCGATTAATGTAGGAAATGAACAATTGATTCCACAATGGGGAATGGCCATCAGAATTGAACAAATGAATTATTATTGCGGTAATTTAAATTTAAATTGTTCTGAAAGAGAGAAACATGCTAAACCTTTAGAAGTAAGTTTGACTTTCGAAGATACTAATAATAGATGGTTGACTGGAGTGAAAAACACCAATGCAAATACCCCTCTAAATTGGATTATGTCCGGAGCCTATGATCCACAACTGAATTCTTTACCTAATGATAGTGTTTTTGATGCCAGTTGTTATGGTGCAAATTTTAATGATCAGTATAATACTTATTCCAATTTACTAGATGGAACTGTATCACCGGGTGTTTTAGCTAGATATAATAATTGTTATTTTGCTCCTATTGCTATTTCAGATGTTGTGTCAAATAATGTAAACATGAATGTTCTTCAGAAGTTGTCTCAACCAATCGTTTACCAACCAAGTATTGACATCGTTTTCACAGATGACAAATCAAAATGGACAAGAAGTCCAGTAATTGAACTCAATGCTTTTGATGTTGGCTCTGTGAATGGAGGTAAAGCGGGTCTGTTACGGAAGAGCAATTCCGTTGATAAACAAGGAAGCCCAGATGGCTCTGGAACAGGAATGGGATGGTTCCCTGGTTATGCAATTGATGTGGAAACAGGCAGAAGATTAAACATTGCTTTTGGTGAGAACTCTACTTTAACAAATGACAATGGAGATGATATGATTTGGAATCCAACGGAGCGTCTTTTTGATAATAATGGGAATCATGTTTTAGGTGGTCAACATGTTATTTATGTTTTCGGAAGAGAAGAATTTGGTATGCCCATTTATGATGAAGGCGCATTCATCCATCAAGAACTTTCAGCAGAAACAGGGAGTGGCTATAAAAATGTATATGCTAATTTATCATGGGTTATGCAGCCGCTTTTAAAATCTGGAGAACAATTAAATTCATCCGAAGCTAGGTTGAGAATTAGAATCAACAAAGAGTTTAAAACCAAAGTGCTTTCGAATCAAAATGATGGACGACCAATGTTTTCATGGAATGCAGTTCCTTATGATGAGATTTGGATGTCAACAGAAAACGAAGTTATAAAACAGGAAGTTAATATTTACCCGAACCCTGCAAAAAGTCAAATTACAGTTGTTTGGGATGAGGTAAAAGTGGATGAAATAAAAATCATCTCTTACAGCGGAAGATTGGTGAAAAGCATTGCTGTTCATGCAATAGATAAAGAGAAAACAATTGATATCAACGGACTTTCTTCGGGAGTTTATTTTGTGAATATTGGAAATTATACACGTAAGTTAATTGTAAAATAATTTTTTAGAATTTTGAATTTTATAATGGAAAGCGAAGTAGAAATATTTCGCTTTTTTGAGTTTTACGGTATATTTAATTATCAATTAAAAATGGAGCGTAAATATTGTGTTTTTCAGTGAAAATGCTTAAAACAGGCGGGTTTGTCGAGTCTTTTACCAGCCATTTGATTCAAAAATCCGTAATTATAGGTGAGAGTTATATTATTATTGACTCATAACTTTAAAACTACGGACATGAAAAAATCGATACTTATTTTAGGAACTTTTATAGTTTTTATTTCTCATTTTATAAATGCGCAACAATCGATGGATACACTCAATGGAAATAGTGTTTCTGCAATAATTTTCGATGAAGGGAGACTTTTTAATAATCCAAATATGGCCTCTGCTGGTTATGAATTTTCCGCAGGAAGTGGTAATAATCTTATTTTTTCAACAGGATTTTGGTTTGGTGGAACGAATCAAAATGGAGATGTAAAAATGATGAATCAACTCTTTGGAATTGAAAGAACGTATCGTGGTGGACCTGTTTCAGTAACTGATGACTATTTAGATACCACTTATATTTATGCTTATGAAAAAGGAATTTGGACCGTGAGCAAATCAGAGATTATTTATCACATAGATAATTTTAATCAACCAGGTTACGCTGCTCCAGATGCTATTTTGAAATGGCCAGGAAATGGTATTCCTAGGGATAATTTTAATTTGGATTGCTTGACCTCGTATCAGATTATCAGTGCTCTGTTTTTAAGATAGAGATGTCAAAGATTAGCAATGACATTACTTTTTTAATACTAGATGATTTTGGCTTAAAAATTTTTTGAATTGCCCTTTCAGGCATACGCGTTAACTTAAGCCATCATTTCATACATTAGTTCAACAAAGTTAGTGCGTTTTCGTCTTTCATAAGTACAGTATTTACTTATCGATTCTATAACACTGGCGGTGCTTTTAGGTTGTTTC
>Ga0307486_1003059_pt1 | contig 11133 bp, 11 predicted proteins | sample CBIW02metaG_FD_203663 | JGI IMG/M metagenome (GOLD analysis project Ga0307486, IMG submission 203663) | Sea-ice brine microbial communities from Beaufort Sea near Barrow, Alaska, United States - CBIW 0.2 | ecosystem: Environmental > Aquatic > Marine > Coastal | place: USA: Alaska | collected... | reverse complement strand
GGCGGTTACATTGTCCCCGAAGCTTCGCACGGTGCTGTTACCGGCTCCGCACGTCCGGGTAGGGAACGGTTGGTGAAACAACCGGTTTCGTCAGGTAGACGTACCCTGCGAAACAGAAATACATGCAACTTTCAGGTCGCACTGCCAAAGTGCCACTGCTTTCCTTTTCTGGCCTAATGCATTTCAGGATCACATGCCTTTGCCCGATTTTTAGTGGAAGGGGGCACTGCAATAATCGTGGCGTCAACAATAGTATCCTCGCGCATTAACATGCTTTTTTCAGCTAAATGAGCGTTGATCTGCTCGAAAATGAGCTGTGTCAGCGACTGTTTTTGCAAAATGTCTCGAAACTTCAGCAGGGGCGCGGCATCGGGTACTGACTCTTCAGCCAGATCAACGCCTACGAAATTGCGCAGTGCTTCGCTGTCATAAATCGCGTCTTCGACGGCTTCATCTGCCAAGGCATACCACTGCTGAACGAAGTACATTTGCAGCATTCGCTGCAGAGGAATGGTTGCCCCGAGAGTCTGGATAATACGGGGGCCCGAGTGCTGTCAGAAGCTTAGACCAAGGTACAACCCGCTCCATTTCGGCCAGAAACCGCTCACGGCGTGTCGTTTTTTTCTTAGCGGCTATCAGTGATTGAGTGAAATTTGTTTTTCAGCATGGTCGTTCCTGGGCGAGGGGTGACAAACGCTCTTACTGTACTGGAAACTCAGTCTCTGCAGAATTGATCAGCGTTTCCCTTGAGCGACTTAATTTTTTAATTTATATTATTAGAACCCTCTACTCAAAGTTTTATGTCGCATCGATCCAGCATATTGATTGCAATCGATAATAATATTGAAAATATCTTCACACTCTTTACTCATTTGTGGTCCTGACCGGTGGAGATAATAGGAAATTTTAGGCAGTGGTGGCAGGCCATTTTTGGAGTCGAGAACTTGAATATCGGAAGAAAAAGCGTTTTCTGTTCGCGCCGTCACGCCAAGCCCTGCCATTACAGCTAAGCGCACACCGATCATCGAAGATGAAATTAGTTTTTCGATATAAGGTTGTCCACTAAGATCGAGTGCCGATAGCGCAATACGACGAAACATACTAGGCTCATCGGTTACAATGAGAGGTATTGGCTCTTTTGGATCATGCTGCCAATCAGCAGCTGCAATCCAATGCACCGACATACTTGTCAAAAGTTGGCCCTCATGACCTCCCAGGCGACGAGTGCTAACGGTCAAATCTAATTGACCATCTTCTAACATCTGCATTAAATTAGGACTGCGCTCAACATAGACGAATACACGCACTCTCGGCCATAACTCGTTAAATCGTTTGAGCACACGAGGCAAAAGTTCCTCTGCAATTTCAAGAGGTGCGCCAATCCTAATCGTTCCGGTATTAAAACTATGCTCCGCAGCAGACACAGCCTGATTACACAAAGCTATAATCTCATGCCCATGACGCAACAACGTCAAACCAGCCGCCGTGAGCTTACGACGTCTGCCTTTTGTCGCGAAAATAGGAGTTCCAACAATCTGCTCTAAGTTTTGCATCTGTTGCGTTACCGCAGATTGAGTTCGACCAACCCTCTGCGAAGCCGCACTAAAACTGCCTTCCTCATCGATAGCAATTAGTGTTTTCAAATAACTAATTTGAATATCTGGTTTCATATACTCGCTCCAATATATTAATAATTCTAATGTATATTAGCATATTATTAATTTTACAGATGCAAATTCATCCGTGATAATAGCTTAAATCCTTTACTAGGATGCAAAAAAATAATAATTTTAGAGGTTAAATATGAAAAATTTATTAATACCTACATTGCTCTCTGGATTAATTTCCATTACTGCAAGCGCTGCAAACTACCCAAGCAAGCCTATCGACTTAGTTGTGCCCTTTGATCCAGGTGGTGCAGTTGATACAACATCTCGCATTATTGCTGAGACGGCTAATACCTTCTTAACAGGTAAGGCCAAGATCAACGTAGTTAATCGCTCTGGCGGTGGCGGCGTGATTGGTCAAACAGCAGTATCAATGGCGAAGCCAGATGGCTACTCAATACTTGCAATGACAAGCTCTGTGGTCACTAACCCAAAAATGAAAGGCGCAAGCTACTCTGTTGATGACTTTAAGCCGGTTGCACTTTACAACCTTGACCCTGGTGTTATTGCTGTTCCAATGGCATCACCTTTTAAAACTGCACAAGAGTTTTTAGCGGCAGCGCAGAAGAGCGTATTAAACGTTGTTGTTTCAGGTATTGGCACAGCTCATCATATGTCTGGCCTTGCTATACAGCGTGTTACCAATGTTAAATTTAACTATATCCCAACCAAAGGCTTTGGCGCTCAAGTTCAAGCAGTCGTAGGTGGACATGCTGATGCGGTACTTTGGCCATTAGGTGAAGCCTCTAGCCAGTTAGATAATGACGGTGTGCGTATTTTAGCGATTGCTACTGAAGCACGTGACCCTAAATATCCAAATATCCCAACATTTCAAGAAGTTGGTATCGACATTCCCATTTGGGCTACCTTCCGCGGCTGGGCTGTTCCTAAAGATACCCCAGATGCTATCGTTACTGAACTAACTAATCTAATGAAGCAAGTGTATGAAACACCCGCCTATATTGAAAAAATGAAAGCTAGTGGGTATATAGCGACCTACCGCGATCCAGCTGGATTCAAATTCGTGGTTGATAATTACGCTAATTTTACATCGGTCATAATTGATGAAGCGGGTCTAGGTAAAAGGTAATCATCTTCGAAAATTTTAATTGATATTTCGATGACCTACTCACTGCCCATGTAATTGTAAAATTAGATGGGTAGCCTGCTCACTATTTTGGATAACGCTTATGAATACCCATTCTGATAGTGGCAATAATAACCGTGGCATCCTTACGCACAGTGACACTTGGATTGGGTTGGTCTTAATTGTCTTGGGATTAGTAGCTGCTTGGATGGCCAATGATTTTGACAATAGATCAAGAACTTATCCACAAACACTCAGCGTAATAATGGCAATTTTTGGTCTAATTATCATCGTAAAAGCATTTTTAGGTAAAGGTTCTCACACCTCTTTTGCCTCTCCATCAAAAGTCGCGCTTTCCGCAGGCACGATCATAATCCTTTGGATATCAGCTATTACAAATGGGCTTGGTTACATCCTACCGACCTTCCTTATGGAACTTGCATTTTTACTAGCCTGCGGTTTTCGCGGGGTGGGCAAAGCGGTCCTTGTTGCATTATTAATTAGCGTTGTCAGTTATTTAATTTTCATTGTGGGCTTAGATGTTCGTATGCCCGAGTCTCTTGCAGTCTGGCTTCTTTAAGATGAGCCTTTTGAGTAAAGCATCATGGATTTAATTGTTTTAGGTTTTGAAACCTTAGCGTCTCCTCAAGTCACTTTGATGTTATTAATTGGTGTTATTGCAGGTATGATTGTTGGATCAATTCCAGGAATTAATGACAACATAGCCTTCGCAGTATTCATTCCATTTTCATTTTCTATGCCACCAGAACAAGCGCTAGCGCTAATGGTGGGTGTTTATTGTGCGGCCGCAACAGGTGGCGCAATTCCCGCCATTATGATTAAAGTACCTGGTACTGCATCCTCACTGCTAACGGCAATCGACGGAAACGCCATGGCTCGTAAAGGCCTTGGAGGTAGAGCCCTGTCTATTGCAGTAACGTCATCGGTTGTCGGTGGTGTACTTAGCTCAATTGTTTTACTTTTATTTGCACCATCACTGGCTAAGGTTGCATTAAAATTTGGCTACGTAGAAAACTTCGCCCTTGCAATTCTTGGCTTGTCAAGTGTTGTCGGCCTGCTAAGAGGTAATGTTATAAAAGGTTGTGTTGCGGCTATTATTGGCTTGTCGATTGCTAATATTGGATTTAGCCAATTAACAGGGTTTCCACGTTATACCTTTGACAACGTTAACCTTATTGAGGGTATACCTTTTGTACCTATGTTGGTGGGTCTCTTTGGTATTGCTGCTATGTTCGAACTCCTGGCCGATATATTTAAAGAGCGTAAAGCCAAAACCCAGGTTTCTAAACCTTTAGAAATTGGTTCAATGATGCTGCCAAAATCTTTAATACTAAGACTTCTACCCGTTTGGATGAGTAGTGCTGCCATTGGTAATGTGATTGGCATGTTGCCAGGCGCGGGTATGTTGATGGCGATATTTTTGGCTTATGACCAAGCTGCAAGGCGTTTTAGGCGTATTTTTGAAGGTAAAAAAGGCGAGCCCGCGTGGGGCGAAGGCGCACCAGAGGGCATTGCTGCACCAGAGGCTGCCAATAACGCGGTAACGGCAAGCTCGATGGTGCCGTTATTGTCTCTCGGCATTCCCGGAAACTCTACTTCGGCACTGTTTATCGGCGCACTAGCAATTCACGGTATGGTTCCTGGGCCACTATTATTTACCCAACACAGCAATATTGCATGGATGATTATTGTGGCTTTCTTAGCGGCCAATATCATTATGTGGCCAGTGGCATTTGTCGTCATCAGAACCGTGTCGAAAACAATATTTGCCATCCCCAAAGAAGCCATGGTCGGCGTTATAGCGATGCTTTGCCTAATGGGTGCCTACTCTGATGGCGCCAATATTTTCAATATGTGGGTCGCGATTATTTCTGGCATTGTGGCTTATGGCATGCGCTTATCAGGAATTCCTCTAGGCCCTGCCATTCTGGGCTTGGTGCTAGGCTCACAACTAGAGTCGTCATTAATGAATTCGTTAACTATCTCACAAGGTAATTGGTTGGTCTTTTTTGATTTTTCAAACCATCCGATCAGTGCCGTTATGATATTCGTTTCAATCGCTCTCTGGGTAGCCCCAGTTATCATGCGTAACCGCTCTTGATATAATTTTTGTCATTACAGTATTTTACAAAAGGAAGACATTTTATGAATCACCAACAAGAACGAGATTCTCTCTCTCAATCATTATTAGAAAAAACGCGCTCAATACTTGATGCAGGGCCAATAGATAGAGCTACATTAAAAAAAATAGAAAATGCAGTAACCACCCTGTCTGATAGGGTTGAGTTGTGGGGGGAAGAAAATTTCTCATCCCCATCCGTTGAGGAAAAACAAAATCGCTTCTTGATTGCACAAGACGCTAAAAATGGTTTATCTCTTTACTTAAATGTGATGCAACCGGGCAAAGTAATTCCACCTCACAACCACACAACATGGGCATGTGTTGGTGCAGTTGAAGGCGTCGAAATTAATACGCTTTACGATCGTGTAGATGACCGCTCTGTTCCAGGTAAATCAGAGCTGAAAAAAACCGCAGTTATCGATCTTAAACCTGGAAATGCCATATCAATGCTTGCCGATGATATTCACAGTGTTGAAATTGGTGGAGCCGACATCATTCGACATCTTCATTTTTACGGGCAATCTTTAGAGAGCCTTAAAGGGCGAGTGATGCATGACCTTGAAAAAGGCACATGTCACGAGATGGACATAGGCGTAAAGACAAAATAGGATTTTATATCAATGAAAGAAATATCTGCACAAACATTAAAACCTCAACTAACCGATGGTGACGAGATTGCTTTTCTCGATATCCGCGAACATGGCCAATATGGGGAGGGTCATCCTTTTTTTTCGGTGCATCTACCCTTTAGTAAAATAGAGACCTGTGCACCCAAATTAATGCCTTGCCTTACTGTACGCTGCATTTTAATGGACCATGGCGATGGAGTATCTAAGCGGGCAGCAACGGTATTAGAATCTCTTGGCTATACAAATATACATATTTTATTGGGCGGTGCCCCTGCATGGGCAAAGGCTGGTTACACCCTATTTAAAGGCGTTAATCTACCTTCAAAAACCTTTGGCGAACTAGTAGAGCATACCTTTAGTACTCAATCGATATCTGCCGAAGAACTTCACAATATGCAGGCAGCAGGAAAAAAACTCTTATTACTAGACGGCCGCTCTGACAATGAATACCATAAAATGTCGCTACCACAGGCACTGTCGTGTCCCAATGTAGAACTTGGCTATAGGCTACCTATGCTTAGTGATGACCCAACGGTTCCTGTTGTGATTAACTGCGCGGGCCGCACACGCTCGATCATTGGTGCCCAAACACTTTCTTTATTAAATATCCCCAACCCAGTTTATGCCTTAAGAAATGGCACTCAGGGCTGGAGGTTAGCTGGTTTTGATTTAATAACAGGCGCAGACGTCAACCCGCTACCGACGCCGACACCAGCGGCATTAGTCGGCGGCGAAAATGAAGCAAAAAAACTCATCACAAATTACCGTCTTAACACAGTGAAAGAACCAGAAGTTCAAACATGGTTAAGTGACCGTTCTCAAACAACTTATTTATTTGATGTTCGCAGCGAGCAAGAATATATTCAAGGACATGTTAAAAATTCATTATCAGCACCTGGCGGCCAACTGACACAGGCAACGGATGAAAAACTTGCCGTTCGCAATGCACGTATTGTACTCAGTTGCGATAACGGTTTACGCTCGGCAACCACTGCTATATGGCTAACAGGAATGGGCCACAAGATTTGGATTTTAACCGATGCGGACATGAGCGATACAGTTGATACCACACCGGAAAATGTACGTGTTGTTCAAACGATAGAAAGTGCTGATCTTAAAACTTATATCGACAATGGCGCAAAAGTATTAGATGCATCTACCGGGCTCAATTACCGTGCAGGGCATATTAAAGGCGCAACATGGGTTACCCGAGCACGTATTAATTACGAAGAGCTTGGCAATCCTGAACACTGGGTGCTGACGGGCAGCTGTCGTATGCTAATGGGTGGAATTGCTCGTGATATAGAGGCCGTAACCGGCAAAAAGCTCAAAGGTGCCGTAAAAGGGTCCGTGGCAGATTGGCGCGAACTGGGCCTTGATATCGAGGAAACACCCAATCGACCCACCGAAGAAGAATGCATTGATTATTTATTTTTTGTCCATGATCGCCACGACGGCAACCTAGATGCTGCACGACGTTATTTAGAGTGGGAAGTTGGCTTGCTGGCACAATTAGATGATCAAGAGCTTAGTGTTTTAAAACCTCTACACCCATTAAATAGAACCTAAAATAACGAGACAACCCATGCATCGTAGTACGAAATTACTGCACTATGGCCGCACACCTTCACCTGGTATAGCCAATCCACCGGTCGTGCGTGCATCTACCGTTTTACACGACACCGTAGCGGCTTACAAAGACACTAAAACACGTCGTGAAAACGACGATACGGTTATGTCTTACGGTCGTCGCGGCACCACGACAGCTCACGAACTAGCCGCCGCCATTAACGACTTAGAAGGTGGCGATGGCTGTTTTTTATTTCCAACAGGTATTGCCGCAATAGCGGGTGCAATCTCTGCTTATGTGGGTTCGGGTGACCACCTGCTTATAGTCGATACTGTTTTCCCCGCGACTCGTATTTTATGCGAGAAACACATCACTCGCAACGGCGTACTAATAGACTATTTTCCTTGGGACACAAGTGATATTAGTGCTTATGTAAAACCTAATACTAAAGCTATTATGGTCGAATCTCCAGCTTCTCAAACTTACGAAATTATGGATTTACCGGCATTATGTAAAAGTGCACACCAACATGGTTTGGTTGTCATTGCCGACAACACTTATGGTTCTGGCTGGTTATATCGACCACTAGAATTAGGCTGTGATGTCTCGGTAATAGCGGGGACAAAATATCTTGGGGGCCATGCAGACCTTATGATGGGTGCAGCTACCGTAAAAGCCAATGCTCGAGACCCACTGCGCTCTTTAGTGCATATTACTGGGCAAACACTCGCACCTGATGAAGCCTATGCATGCTTACGCGGCATGCGAACCCTTGGGCTACGCCTAGATCGCCATGGAGAGAATAGCTTAACCCTTGCAAGCTGGTTGCTTGAACGGGAAGAAGTTCAATCAGTTTTGCACCCCGGATTACCTGGTCACCCTGGCTACGAAATTTGGCAACGGGATGCCACAGGATCTAATGGTTTATTAACTGTTGAGTTTAAAAAACGATTTAACACTGAATCCTTTTTAGACAATTTGCAATTGTTTTCAATTGGTTCTTCATGGGGCGGCTTCGAAAGTTTAGCGTTACCCGTAACACCGGAAAATGATCGCAAATTTGGTAACAAAAAAGCGGCGAACGATATGGTTCGCTTTCATGTTGGTATTGAGCATATCGACGATATAATTAATGATTTCGCAACAGCATTTTCTATTGTGGCTTAATCTTTTCCATAAAATATAAGATCCAAGCGTAATAACAATTATTTATGTTGTTACGCCTCTCCTCCAAAACAATTCTTACCTTGAATAATGCATGCAATATTATAAAGCGGTATTGTTTGTCTGAGCTTACTGAATGTCGCTGCCTATTTATATTAGCTAGCGATTGCTAAATGAGTGAGGCAGAATTAAATGAATGTTTATTATTACCTGAAGATATCATCTGTGCCCATCATTATAATAAGCTTGGGATTAATGATATTGTAATTTTACTAATTAACTTAAACATGCATTAATTAATTAAACATTCACAAATACCTCATCGGTATTAATATTTAAATTTAATAACTGACTGGTGCTTGTTTGATAGCTATAACTAGTAATTACGTAACTATTCAACTCAAAAAAACCTGTGAAAGTTCTTGAAAGGGGTTTTTGCCTGAATCTCTTTACCTTATGGGCATCCACGCCGATGCTACTAGACCGGCCATAAGAGGCGACATAAGAGCGATTGAAGGGCTGTAATGATCGATGACGATCACGGGGCAGCCCCGGTTTTTATTCGCCGTATAAGACGCTCAGAGCCAAAAATGTCGCCCATAAAACCCGTGCGATAATGACTCGCTTACAAAGCTATCCCGGTGTGGGCAGACATTGAAAATAGACAATATCGACGTTGACTCGGCAATCGCCTTCGTCAAGAACCTTCTTGAGAAAGAGCGTGACCTGTCGCCGTCACTCAAGGCCGCTCTGGAAGTACTGCTCGTTTTGGTGGCGCTACTGGTCAACCGCACGACGCTCAATAGCAAAAAAGTAGTAAGCCGCCGTCAACGGATCCGAACCGTGAAAAATCTTCCAAAAAGGGTTACAGCAATAGAGAACCCGGCCTACATAAGGGGCGTATCGGAACCACCTTGCAGCAGGTCGATGATCCTGACGCAGTGAAAAAGCTAAAGGTCGATCGACGCTTTCTGCCAAAAGGATGGCGGGATCAAGGGGACGGTTATGAAGCACGGCAGGTCATCGATATTGATATCTCGCGATTCGTGACTGAATATCGGGCACAAGTTGTTAAAGACGGCCAGGTAAATCGATTTTTTGCTGCTTTTCCGGACAGGGTCAATCGGTCGGTTCAGTATGGCATCGGCATCAAGGGCAATGCAGTCTATATGTTGTAGTTTCTGCTGTTGCCCTATGACCGAATCCGTGAACACTTTCAGGAGCAGATGGTCATTTCGGTCAGTGCTGGCTCTGTCTTCAATTTCAACAAAGAGGCCTACGAGAAGCTGGATCATTTCGAGCAGTGGGCAAAAACTCAGCTCGCCAAATCTGAGCTCATGCATGTTGATGAGACCGGCATCAACCTGAACGGGAAGCGCCACTGGTTGCAATGCGCGTCCAATAGCGCATTGACGCTGCTCTATCCCCACACCAACTTTGGCACCGAGGCCATGGACGAGATGGGCGTCTTACCCTTCTTCAGCGAGGTGCTGTGCCACGATTATTGGAAGCCGTACTACCGTTACGCGTGCACCCATTCCCTGTGCAATGCACACCATTTTCGGGAGCTGGAGAGGGCATGGGAGCAGGGCGGTCAACACTGGGCCAAGGCGATGAAAGCCTGTTGATCGATATGAACACAACGGTAGCGGATGCCGGTGGCCGCTTGCCGCTTGCCAGCCCCTGACGCTGAACGGTGACGACAGCGCTCTCGACAACTTCTCGAAGAGGCAGATATCGAATGTCCACCTCCCGATGTAAGCCTGCGAGAGGCAGGGAATCGAGACAGGCTAAAACGATAAAATTCCATAACTTGCTGGAAAGGTTTCGAAACTTTGAACACGACGTGCTGCGTTTTATGGATATCGAGTACGTTCCCTTCACCAACAATCAGGGGGAGAACGACCTGCGCATGACGAAAGTGCAGCAGAAAATATCCGGTTGTTTTCGATCCATGGCGGGGGCGAAGATCTTTTGTCGTGTTTGCAGTTACCTGTCGACATGTCGTAAGCCGGGGATGTCAGCCACAGAGGAGCTGGCTTTACTCTTTCAGGAGAAAACTCCTGCGTTTATGGATACCAATGAGACTCAATTTTAATGATCGTTGCAGATGTGAGCTGAATAGTTACGAATCTCTAAAGCATAAAGCACCTTTTAAACACTGATTAATTAAAAAAAACGGTAACTAATCGCAAACTCATGGAATTCGGCTGGAGAAATTATCTACTTTTTCGATCAGCATTTAATAGTTCAATTTTAGCAAAAAATCGCCACTTTTTTGTCTTAATTCCGACTTTTAGCTGCACTTTAGACACTTGAAGACGGATCTAGCCTGCGTATCAGCACTAGATTGGCCAAGCCGAACAGCGTAAACAACTGCGCCGTGTTCTTTAACAGACCCCGGTAACGCATCTTGCGGTGCCGGAACACGTTCTTGATCACGTGGAATGGATAATCAACCTTGGATCGAATTTGCGCTTTAACTCGTTCTCGCTGAACGACAAGATTCTTGCGGCGACTCGCAGCCATCTTCTTTATTTTTCTCAGTTTTTCAGCGACATGCCAAACGATTGTCGATTCTTTGAAGGGAGCGCGTTTGGCCACACCGGTGTAGCCTGCATCGCCAAAAGCTTCCGTTTCATGACCATGCAATAAGTTTATAGACTCTGTGATATCTGCCACATGGGCTGCGGTGCATGTCAGGCTGTGAACCAGCCCCGAACCCGCATCAACACCGATATAGGCTTTCAGTCGGGTAAGGACAGTGTGTTACCACACCATCCTCCCCTAAGAACCGTACGTGAGAGTCACCCCTCATACGGCTCAAGCCTTTCAACAGCCTAAATATGACCGGGCCTCACTACGGAAAATAG
>Ga0307486_1003058_pt1 | contig 11138 bp, 8 predicted proteins | sample CBIW02metaG_FD_203663 | JGI IMG/M metagenome (GOLD analysis project Ga0307486, IMG submission 203663) | Sea-ice brine microbial communities from Beaufort Sea near Barrow, Alaska, United States - CBIW 0.2 | ecosystem: Environmental > Aquatic > Marine > Coastal | place: USA: Alaska | collected... | reverse complement strand
AATCTTTGTGAACCTTCGTGTTTTTTGTGCCTTTGTGGCAAAAATATTAAAACTAAAAAATTGTTATTCAGAATAAAAATATCGGCATAAAAAAATCTTAAATCAACTGATACTTACTTCAACTCTAATAAAATTTTAGGTAATTTTGACAACTTTCAAATAATTATATGAAAAAAATTCTAGCTTTTGCAGGTTCAAACAGCAGAACTTCCATCAACCATCAATTTTTGACCCACGTCGCAAACCGGGTACAGGGCCACGAGATGAAGATCATCAGGCTTAGCGATTTCGAAATCCCCATGTTCAGTGTAGATCTCGAAAAAGAGAGGGGATTTCCTGTAGATGTGCAGGTCTTGAAAAATTTAATAGCGGAACACGATGCTTTAATTATTTCGGTAAATGAACACAATAGGAATGTTTCGGCATTTTTCAAGAATTTGATCGATTGGCTTTCGAGAATAGACCGGAATTTTCTGGCTGACAAGAAAATTTTGCTCACAAGTACCTCAAATGGTGCCAGGGGCGCTGCTGCAGCTTTGGATTATACAAAAGAAATCTTGCCAAGATTTGGGGGCCAGGTGATGGAAAGTTTTAGTTTCCCTTCATTTAAAGATAATTTTGAAGATGATAAGGTGCTAAATGAGGTGCTTGATTTGGGGATAGAAGATGTCCTGACTACCTTTGCACACGAAATTGAAAATTAAGTGCGCACCAAAAAAGTATATCATTTAAATAATACCGCAGATTTTAAAGAAAAATTGCTTTCCTGGAGCGATCAGTATGACGAGATCGCCTGGTTGGACAGCAATGAATACCCCCAAAATAATTCCAGCTTTGACGCAATTTTGGCAGTTCAGGCCTTTACAGCCCTAAAAACCGATGCTCAATACGGGTTTGACCGACTTCGGGAATATCAGGAAATAACCAAAGATTGGATTTTTGGTTATTTGTCTTATGATCTCAAAAACGATGTTGAAGATTTGTTTTCCCATAATTTTGACGACCTCCAGTTTCCCGATCTCTATTTTTTTCAGCCTCAAAAATTATTTCTGATAAGAGGAAATAAAGCAGAACTGCACTATTTAAAGATGGTGGATGATGAAATGAATGATGATTTTGAGGAAATTTGTAGATATGAGATTGGAGACGTTAGAGGTGAGAGAAGAGAGGAAAAAGAAGAGATTATAGAAATTAGAAAAGAGAAAATAGAGAATAGACCAAAAGAAGGAGCAATTAATGCCCGGATTTCACGGGAGGCGTATCTTCAAAAAGTAAATAAATTATTGGGTTATATTCATCGCGGGGATATTTACGAAGCTAATTTTTGTCAGGAATTTTATGCTGAAAACTTGGAAATTGACCCAATTGGTGTTTTTGAAAAATTGAATGAAATTTCCTTATCTCCTTTTGCGGCTTTTTTGAAACTGGAGGGAAATTACCTTTTGTCGGCTTCACCGGAGCGTTATTTAAAGAAAGACGGACAAAAAATAATTTCGCAACCTATTAAGGGAACTGCCAGGCGGGAAGTGGATAAGGTGGAAGATTCCAAAATTGCCGAAGCCTTGTCAAAAGATTCCAAGGAGCGATCTGAAAATATTATGATCGTGGATTTGGTGCGAAATGACCTTTCCAAAATCGCAAAAAAAGGAAGCGTAAAAGTAGAAGAACTTTGTGAGGTGTACTCATTTAAGCAGGTACATCAAATGATTTCCACCATTTCTGCAGAACTTGACGGGAAAATTCCGCCGGTTGAGGTTTTACGGGCCACTTTCCCAATGGGAAGTATGACCGGAGCACCAAAAATATCAGCGATGAAGATCATCGAAGAACTTGAAGAAACAAAACGCGGATTATACAGTGGAGCCGTTGGATATTTCACTCCTGATGGCGATTTTGATTTCAATGTGGTGATCCGAAGCATATTGTACAATTCAAAAAACAACTATGTTTCTTTCTCGGTAGGCGGTGCGATCACAGCTAAATCTATTCCCGAATTGGAGTATGAAGAATGTTTGCTTAAGGCCAAAGCAATGCGGGATTCGTTAATTGGTTAATTTGGGATTCGTGAATTAGGGGAAAACACGAATTGCACGAATTAAAACGAATTACACGGATTTGGAATTTGGAATTTGATTTTTGGAATTTGTAATGTGTATCTTTGAATTCTATGGAAAAAGCCTTTAAGAACCTCATAAAATCAGAATTTACTTATTTGTGCAACGCTAAGTTATTGCTCGCCATAAGCGGCGGAATAGACAGTGTGGTGTTGGCACATCTTTGCAAAAATGCCAAATTGCAGTTTTCCATGGCCCATTGTAATTTTAATCTGCGCGGCGACGAAAGCGATGTCGATGAAAATTTTGTGGTCGATTTGGCCGATGCTTTGGACGTGGAGGTTTTTACCGAAAGTTTTGATACAAAATCCTACGCTGCAGATGCCGGGATTTCCATTCAAATGGCCGCCCGGGATTTGAGATACAACTGGTTCGACGAACTGAGTTCGGCATTGAATTACGATTATATTTTGACTGCACATCACGCCAATGACGATCTGGAGACTTTCCTGATCAATTTGATCCGCGGCACAGGGCTGGAAGGTTTGACCGGAATAAGATCCGAAAATAAAAAAATTATCCGGCCACTCCTAAAGTTTTCCAGAAAAGAAATTGGAGCTTATGCCGCGCAAAATAACATCAAATGGCGGGAAGATAGCAGCAATATTTCTTCAAAATATCTCAGAAACAAGATCAGGCATCAAATAATTCCGGTGATGGAAGATATCAATCCGCAGTTATTGGAAAGTTTTGCCAAAACCCAGGTTCACTTAAATGAAAGCTTAAATTTGGTAGAAGATTATATAGGATTGCTTTATTCTGAAATTGTCTCCAAAACAACTTACGGCTATCAGCTTAAAATTGAATTTTTAAAAAAGATCCCCAATTCCAAAGCGGTATTATATCAATTATTAAATTCCTTCGGATTTTCTGAATGGGATGATGTTAATCATCTTTTGGATGCACAAACGGGAAAAATGGTCGTTTCAGAAACTCACCGAGTGGTTAAGGATCGGGAATTTTTAATCCTGACCGAGAAACCATCAGCTAAAGAAAATGAGGTTTATTCCATTTTGGAAGGGGAAGAAATTGAGATGCTGCCTATTGGAACTTTTAGCTTTAACGAAGTTGAAAAGATTTCTGAAACTTCTCCAAACTGCATTTATGTGGCGAAGGAAAGTTTAAAATACCCTTTAACCTTGAGAAAATGGCAGGAAGGCGATGTTTTTTATCCATTTGGGATGAAAGGAAAGAAGAAGTTAAGCGACTTCTTTATGGACAAAAAATTATCTTTGCCGGAGAAGGAAAATACCTGGTTGCTTTGTTCTGACGATAAAATCGTTTGGGTTGTAAACCATCGGGCAGATGCCCGTTTTGCAATAACAGATCCTTCTCAAAAAATTATAAAAATCACCTATTCCATATGAAGTATTTATTGATCTCGGTCTTTTTTTTATCAGCATTCTTCACCACCCAGGCTCAGGTATTCAGTTCCTCAGATAAAGAAAATCAGATTGCAGATCCAATTACCTGGGACGCGCGTTTGGAAAAGCAAAACGACAGTATTTATAATCTTGTTTTCACCGCAAAACTTGAAAAAGGCTGGCATCTCTACTCCCAGGAAGTAGGGGAGGACGGTCCTATTCCTACCACTTTTAGCTTCAGTTCTTCCCCGGAAGCTTTTGAATTGCAGGGTAAAACCATCGAACCGGATGTACCGGCCATTTATGACGAGGTTTTTGGTATGGATATCAAATTTTTCAGTGATGAGGCTGTTTTTGTCCAACCCCTGAAAATTTATGATCTGGACGCCATAATTGAAGTTGAGGTAGAATTTATGGTTTGTGATGATGCACAATGTCTGCCTCCGGATATCGCCCCGTTTCAGATTTCCGTAAACAATAATACGGCGACCAAAGGTTATGCAGATGCAGATGTAACCCCACTTGATATTGAAAAAACCGAAGCTTTGGATATTTCTATCCAGGGTTGGGAAAACTATCAGCCAGTAGAGAAAGAAGGAAACAATTATTGGACTATTTTCCTATTGGGTTTTGTTGGAGGGTTGATCGCTTTGCTTACACCCTGCGTTTTTCCGATGATCCCACTTACTGTTTCCTTTTTTACCAAAGGAGCAAAAACCCCTAAAAAGGGCCTTGTAAACGCTGTTTTATACGGGATATTTATATTTTTAATTTATCTGTTGCTCAGTTTGCCCTTTCATTTATTGGATAGTTTGTCTCCTGAAATACTGAATAACATTTCCACCAATGTGACTCTCAACGTCATTTTCTTCATCATTTTTATCATTTTTGCTTTTTCGTTTTTCGGATATTATGAAATCACCTTGCCAAGTTCCTGGAGCAACAGAATGGACGATAAAGCTTCAAGTATCGGTGGAATTGTTGGCATCTTTTTTATGGCTTTAACTTTAGCTATTGTTTCCTTCTCCTGTACAGGGCCAATTTTGGGATCTCTTTTGGGAGGATCTTTGAGCAGTGACGGGGGTGCAACCCAATTGTCCTTCGGAATGGGTGGCTTCGGTCTTGCCCTGGCATTGCCATTTGCCTTGTTTGCATTATTCCCGAATTGGCTGAATTCCCTGCCAAAAAGCGGGGGCTGGCTCAATACCGTAAAAGTTGTTTTAGGGTTTATAGAGTTGGGCTTAGCCTTCAAGTTTTTATCTAATGCCGATCTTGTTCAACATTGGGGGATACTAAGACGTGAAATTTTTATCGGGATCTGGATCTTGATCGCACTTGGCCTGGCTTTGTATTTATTCGGATTGATTCGATTCCCTCACGACGGACCTAAAAAGAAAATAAGCAAGACCCGTTTCGGATTTGGAGCGCTCACCTTCATATTTGTGCTGTATTTATTCCCTGGGCTTACCAATTCCAGTTTTGCTAATTTGCAATTGCTCAGTGGTTTTCCTCCCCCATTATTTTATAGTGTTTACGAAAAAGAAACCGAGGGGCCTTTAGGGCTTAAAGCATATAAAGATTGGGATAAAGGACTAGCAGCCGCAAAAGCTGAAAACAAGCCGATAATGCTCGATTTTACAGGATGGGCCTGTGTGAATTGCCGCAAGATGGAAGAACAGGTTTGGAGCAACCCTGAAGTTTATGAAGTATTAAAAAATGAATATATCCTGATTTCCCTTTATGTTGATGACCGTTTGGAATTGCAGGAGCAGGAACAATTTAATTATGTTCGACCCAATGGTGGAATTAAAAAAATAAGGACCATTGGCGATAAATGGGCGACTTTTCAAACCGTTAATTTCAGGAATAATTCCCAGCCTTTCTATGTGCTTTTGGATCCGGAAGTGAATTTATTAAACCCACCGGTAGGATACACCCCCGATGAAAAAGTATATTTAAATTGGTTAAAGGAAGGCTTAAGTAAATTTAGGGACAAGGACTAAAGTGATTTTTCTTTAGTTTTAAGTTGTTAATTTCATACTTTAGGCCTCGAAAAAAAACTTAAAGTATGAAATTAATGCGGTTCCCCCTTATTTTTCTAATCAGCCTATTTATATCATTCCCCGTCTTTTCACAGGAAATTGACGATTACAAGGTTTCAGAAAATTATGACAAACAGGAAGTTTACATCACTATGCGCGATGGCGTAAAACTTCACACCACCATTTATTCCCCAAAAGATACTTCCCGGGAATACCCCATTATCCTGCAACGCACGCCTTATAGTTCAAATCCTTATGGCGAAGATCAATTCCGGTCTAAAATCGGTCCCAATGAATATTTGATGAAGGAAGGAAACATCATCGTTTATCAGGATGTTCGCGGCCGTTGGATGAGTGAAGGTACTTACGATAATATGCGGGCTTACATCCCTAACAAAAAGGGAAAACAAATCGATGAAGCCAGCGATACTTATGATTCAATCGATTGGTTGGTCAAAAATATTAAAAACAACAACAAAAGGGTCGGTACCTGGGGAATTTCATATCCTGGTTTTTACGCGGTTTATTCGCTTCTCGATGCCCACCCGGCATTAAAAGCAGTTTCCCCACAAGCCGGGATCGGGGATTTCTTTTTTGACGATTTTCACCACAACGGCGCTTATATGTTAAGCTATTGGAGAGCTACCGCATTGTTTGGGTATGACAAAGAAAAGCCAACAACTGAAGCCTGGTATCAATTGCCGGAATTGGGAACACAGGATCAGTATCAATTCTTTCTGGATAATGGCCCGTTGAGCAATTTGGATAAGTATTACAAGGAAGATAATATCTTCTGGCAACAATTAAAAGAGCATCCCAATTATGATGAACTTTGGAAATCCCGCGGGATCATTCAGCATTTAAAAGACATCAAACCGGCAGTAATGGTTGTGGGTGGCTTATTTGATGCCGAAGATCTTTATGGCCCTTTTGAAACCTATAAGAATATAGAAAAAAGCAGTAATAATTACAATACCATGGTATTTGGTCCCTGGAGCCACGGGGACTGGGCACGGAAAAAAGATCGTCAGGCCGTTGGAAATATTTATTTCGGAGATAATATTTCCGAAGATTTTCAGAAAAATATCGAAACAAAATTCTTCAATCACTTTTTAAAAGGAAGCGGCACAAAGGATTCTGGATTGCCTGAAGCATATGTCTACGATACAGGAAATCGCGAATGGAATTCTTATGATGCCTGGCCTCCAAAGAATGCCGAAAGCAACAGATTCTATTTGGGAGCCGATCAGAAATTATCTGATACTGCATCCAATTCTGAAGTTTCCTTTGTGAGTGATCCCAAAAAACCGGTTCCTTATTCCGAAGATATTAAAATGGTCTTTACACCACGTAAATATATGACAGACGATCAGCGATTTGCCGCGCGGAGGCCGGATGTTTTAATGTTTGAAACTCCGGTTTTGGAGGAAGATATGAGTTTAATTGGTGCCATAGAAGCGCATTTAAAAGTGGCAACAACCGGAACCGCAGCAGATTGGGTAGTAAAAGTTATCGATGTGTATCCGCCGGATGCCGAAGATTATGAAGAAACTCAGGATCATTTAAAAATGAGCAATTACTATATGATGGTGAGAAGTGAAGTAATACGCGGACGGTTCAGAAATAGTTTCGAAAATCCCGAAGCCTTCGAGCCAAACAAGAAAACCGATGTAAGCTTCAATTTACAAGATATAAATCACACTTTCAAAAAGGGTCATAAATTGCAAATTCAGGTTCAAAGTACATGGTTTCCACTCATCGATTTGAATCCTCAAACCTATGTACCCAATATATTTAAAGCCGAAGAAGAAGATTTTACAAAACAAACGCACACCGTTTTTGGCGATTCATTTATTAATTTTTCGGTCATTAAAAAGTAGATTTTTATGAACAACAAATTGAAATTATCAATAATCATCCTGGCAATAGTTGGAATGGTTTCTTGTCAGGATGAGAAGAAGGGAACGGATTATTCCCAAATCGAGATCGAAGAAGCTTCGGAAGAATTAAATACATATTTTGATATCGAATTTGAAAAGGACCTCGCCGATTCCCCAATGTTCCAAACCCAATTGGGAAGAAAAACCGATTATGGGAAATGGGATGATTTTTCCACCCTTAAATACACCAAAGATCTGGAAAAGGCAAAAGAACGCCTGATGTACCTTAAGGAAAATGTGGAGGAGGAAATTCTGGATGCAACTGCCAAATTGAGCTATAGATTATTCAAGCAGGAACAGGAAAATGAAATTGCCGACTATGATTTCAGATTTTATAATTATCCTATCAACCAAATGCATGGTTATCATTCCTCTCTTCCTGCATTTCTTATCAATATGCACAGGATCGATTCGGTTGCTGATGCGAAAGCTTATATTTCCAGGTTAAACGGATTGCCTAAAGTTTTTGACGAGATTGTAGAAGGTTTAAAAATCAGGGAACAAAACGGCGTTTTGCCTCCAAAATTTGTTTTTGAAAAGGTGATTGAAGATTCAAGAAACGTGATCAAAGGAAAACCCTTTGCCAGTTCCCAGGAATCCAGTACACTTCTGAATGATTTTAAAACCAAAGTTGAAAAACTGAATTTATCTGAGGATCAGAATTTAAAACTGATCGCAGAAGCTGAAAAAGCTTTGGTCACATCGGTACAGCCGGCCTATGAAAAATTGATCGCGACTTTGGAAGATCAGCAGCAACGGGCAACCGCAGAAGACGGGGTTTGGAAATTTGCAAAGGGAGAAGAATTTTACAAAAATCGATTGAAAAGAATCACCACTACCGATCTAACAGCCAATGCAATCCACGAAATAGGCCTGAGTGAAGTTGCAAGGATTCACGGAGAAATGGAAGCCATTATGAAAAAAGTGGAATTTAAAGGTTCGCTTCAGGATTTTTTCGAATTTATGCGCACTGATAAGCAGTTTTATTATGAAAATACAGTTGAAGGAAAAGAAAAGTATTTGGCTGATGCAACCAAAATAATCAATACTATGAAAGGTAGATTGGACGATTTGTTCCTGACTAAGCCTAAAGCAGATATTGTGGTAAAAGCGGTGGAAGCTTTCCGGGAAAAAAGCGCAGGGAAAGCCTTTTACCAGCAGCCTGCAATTGACGGTTCCAGACCCGGCACCTATTATGCAAACCTTTACGATATGAGCGCTATGCCCACCTATCAAATGGAGGCCCTTGCTTATCACGAAGGCATACCCGGACATCATATGCAAATTGCCATCTCCCAGGAATTGGAAGACATTCCAATGTTCAGAAAATTTGGTGGATATACGGCCTATGTTGAAGGTTGGGGACTTTACAGTGAGTTTGTTCCAAAGGAAATTGGATTTTACAGCGATCCTTATTCCGATTTTGGAAGATTGGCCATGGAACTTTGGAGATCCTGCCGATTGGTTGTAGATACCGGAATACATTCCAAAAAATGGACACGGGAACAGGGAATTGAATATTACAAGGCAAATACTCCCAATGCCGAGAGCGATTGTGTAAAAATGGTAGAACGCCATATAGTAATGCCCGGACAGGCTACCGCATATAAAATAGGAATGAACAAAATTATTGAATTACGCGAGGAAGCGAAAATCCAGTTGGGTGAAGATTTTGAACTCCGCGAATTTCATGATGTGGTATTGTTAAGCGGGGCAGTGCCATTAAATATTTTAGAAGAAATGGTACAGGATTGGGTGGATTCCAAAAAAGCATAATTCAGAACAAGAGCTATTCCTCAAGCAGCCAGAGCGCTGCCTGGGGAAACAGGCTTGCCCAAAAAGCTTCATTATGTAGTTCGACGGGAATCGTTTTAAAATTTATCTGAATTAGTTTTAAGCCTTTGGACAGCAGTTTTTGTTTTATTTCACACATAAGCGGGACCATGGTCCCGCTTTCTTTTTTTCCGGCCTGAAAATAAAACTTTGTATGATTAAATTTTGCTCCCGGAATTTCATCCATAAAATTCACTATTTTATACGAAAACCAAAAACTTGGCGAGAACACCAAAGCTTTGCCAAAAGTTTCAGGCCTATTTAACATCCAGTCCTAATTTTTCAGCTATTTTCAGCGCGGTGTCAATATCCCTTTGGTTGGTAACGGCTTGTTTTACATCGTCCAAAAGGGTCTTTACCTCAGTGTCAATGCAATCTAAATAATGCTGTTTTTTTACATTTTGCGTTTTCAGGTATTTAAACATCAGCAGTAATTTTTGAACCAGAATTATATCGTGCTTACAATAGGTTCGGATGGAAGCCATGACATTGTAAACCAGGTCTTCAAATTTAACCATGGAGATCTTTATATAAGCCTTGTCATTGTTGCTAATAATAAGTACGTCTTTCTTCTTTAATCTCAATGCTAAAAGTTCGGTGAGATAATCTATCCCGTTTATCGCGGTGCCGGGATCATTTATTCCCGGCGACATGGCCTTTATAATAATTTCAGTGATCTGTTTAAAGGCCAGGACATAATTGTCTTCCACCAGTTCCCCAAGGGCAAATTCGAAACTGTTTGAAATTTTCTTTACAATGTTTTCATTGAGTTTTTTACTAGACTTAAAGAGTGGGATCCCATTTAAAATAAATTGCCCTTTTACAGGCAGGATCCTTAATTTTATATCTTCCTTTTTGCAGATATCGATTAGGACGGAAGTGGATATATTTTGTAAATAACCACTTTTTTCGGTAGCATATTCAAACCAATCTTTAGATGAAGGAAAATTAGAATTGGTCTTGGATTCATTTTCGATTAAGTTTTTGAGCAGATTTTTAGCCGATGTATATATCCGGTCCAGAATATTGTTGATTTGAATACTCTGTGATATATTATGTATAAAATAAATGAAAGCATAAATACTAATTACAGTACCTAAAATTCCAAGCAAAACCGAGAATCCCGGAATTTGATATTTATCTCCGGTTGGCTGAATGGAAAACAATATAAAAATACAGTAGAGGGTTGTAGACAGGTAAATTCCCAAAATTATCTGGTGGTTTTTATCTGAAATCAGGCCGGGGAGCAGCCTTGGAGAATAATTACTTGAAGCCTGGCTTAGCAAGAGCATAACCATGGAGAAACTAAATACGATCATGGAAATTAATCCGGATATCAGTGCTGCTAAAATAGCAATTGCGGTATTTCCATTATTTACAACAAGGGCAGGTGCTTGTTCCAATAAATATTTTGAAATCCCACGACTTTCAAGATTCATAAGTAAAAATGCCAGGAGAATCCCTAAAACGCTGAAAACAGTGGGATAGAAGGCAATTTTATTTTGAAGTTCCTTAAAAATTCCTAAAGAACGTAAGAATAGTTGCTTCATATTATTTTTATTTTGGATTAAAAATAAGGAATTTAGGAAGTATCTCTATTATAGAAGCCTCATAAAATTAAATGAATTTGGAACAACTAGTGAGATGTGAAGTGTTAAATAAACAGGACAAAATGACAATTTTCCTTAGATGGAATTTTTTTTGATAACTATTTATTATAAACATCTATTTATTAACCCATTAAAAAATATGCTATGAGCTTGAATAAGGGAAATGAAGCCAACTGGCTGCCAATTGTTTTGGGCGATATGTTAGAAACGGATTGGTTAAGAGGAACTACAAAAG
>Ga0307486_1003056_pt1 | contig 11144 bp, 8 predicted proteins | sample CBIW02metaG_FD_203663 | JGI IMG/M metagenome (GOLD analysis project Ga0307486, IMG submission 203663) | Sea-ice brine microbial communities from Beaufort Sea near Barrow, Alaska, United States - CBIW 0.2 | ecosystem: Environmental > Aquatic > Marine > Coastal | place: USA: Alaska | collected... | reverse complement strand
CCCTCGCTGGCGTAGCGCTTCTGAAGCTTGAACCAGAACACTCCCAGAATTGTGTACACCACGGTGAAGGTCACCATTGAGGTAATGACCTCGCCGGCGCTCACTGACGTGGAGTAGCCGAACATAGTCATCAGCATGACCTGGTCGTTTCCGGTCGGGTTGGGTGCCACCACGAATGGCTGACGACCCATCTCCGTGAAGATCCACCCAAACGCCGACGCCAGAAAAGGCATGGGAAGCGAGATCAGGGCGAGATTCTTAAACCAGGTCTTGTCGTAGATTTGCTTCTTACGGGTGAACCACAGGATCGACAGCGCTAGCGCCGCCGAGAACACGGCAAGCCCAATCATCATGCGGAATGACCAGTACGTCACCAGCAGGTTGGGCCGGTATTCGATGACCTTGCCGTCGGGCGTGGTGGCGCCATAGCGTTCGGCGTAGGTGTCCTGGAGTTGGTTGATCCCAGTCACGGGAGCATTCCAGTCACCGGTAGCGAGATAGGACGTCAAGCCGGGAACCTCGAGAATATGCGTGACGGATGCGGGGTCGTCGCCGGCAAGATTGCCGATCGCGAACAACGAAAATGCGGCCGGCTGCTCAGTGTTCATCAGACCCTCCGCCGCAGCCATCTTGATGGGCTGCTGCTTGAACATGAGCTTGGCCTGCAGGTCCCCGGTGATGAGCAGCCCCACCCCAGCGATCAGCATCACCACCGCGCCAAACCGCGCTGCGGTGCGGTACATAGTCGCATCGGATTCATTCTTCGCCCGCGAGGACTTAACCATCCACCACACGCCGATGCCGCCCACGAACGTACCGGCCACGAGGAATGCGGTGGCAATCACGTGGGGGAATGCCACCAGGGTGGTGCTATTCGTCAGTACGGCGAAGATGTCGGTCATCTCGGCGCGCCCAGTCTCCGGGTTGAACTCGGCGCCTACTGGGTGCTGCATCCACGAGTTTGCGGCGAGGATGAAGTACGCGGACAGAATGGATCCGATCGAGAACGCCCAGACGGTCGCCAGGTGAACCTTCTTGGGGAGTCGGTCCCAACCAAAGATCCACAGTCCTAGGAATGTGGACTCAAGGAAAAATGCCGCGAGGGCCTCCATCGCGAGCGGTGCGCCAAACACGTCGCCGACGAACCGCGAGTACTCGGACCAGTTCATACCGAACTGGAACTCCTGAACGATCCCTGTGGCAACACCGAGCGCGAAATTGATAAGCAGCAACTTGCCGAAGAACTTGGTGAGCCGCAACCACTTTTCTTTGCCGGTGACCACCCACGCTGTTTGCATGATCGCCACAAGGGTCGATAGTCCGATCGTCAACGGCACCAACATGAAGTGGTAGACGGTGGTGATACCAAACTGCCAGCGGGCCAGATCAAGGGCTTCCACAGGTGTGTCCTTTCACGGGAACTCACGTTAACGCTAGTGCCGCTGGCGCACCACCCTGCCGGGACCTAAGTCCCGTTGAGGGGGGCGGTGGTGGTGCGTGCCATCGGCGGCGCTTCGCTATCTCCAATGTACTCTCGAAAATCCGTCGTTGAGGCGACCTCGGTATCGGCGCAAGGGGCGCACTTTGTGCACGTCTGACACGGCGGTCCACGCTTTCGCTGGTGGGTGTGTCACAATGGGGGAAGGTCAGTACCTAGCCACACCGGGTGCGAACCGCGCGACATTCGCAGTGATTGAAGAGCAGCCAGTCCCGCCATGGTCCCGCTGGCTATAGCCATTAGCGGAGACACCGGGGGTAGGCGCTTAAGTATTGACTACGAGTGCTCGCCGCGACCTGAAGACTTCCATGGGCACGGACCGTGACTCATGACCGACAACGATGTCGAGGCGATGTGTGGGTCGTCTCGATCTGAGGTACCCGCTTTGAGCGAGGACAACACCACCCCAGTAGCACCCGCTAATGCCTTGGTCTTCCAGGCACCCGAGCCAGCAAAGTCGCGACGTGCTTCTGCACCAGCGGGGCCACCCGCATCGTCCGCAGACAAGCCTCCAGCTGCGGATTCCAAGCGTAAGCCTGATGCCAACGCCTCGGGCAAGAGCCAGAAGAAATCCTCGAGCGACGCAGGTGACGGCAAGTCCGATAGTGAGCCCAAAAAGAAGGGTTCCGGCGGTAAGTCGGGTGGCGGCAAGAAGAAAAACGTGGCGAACGGTCAGGCTGACTCCGGCGAAGCCTCAGAGCACAAAGATGTAGCCGATGCGACCGCCGGCGAAAAGTCGCGCGGCAATGGAAGATCCGCGTCGGCCGACTCCTCGCAGGATGACTCTGCAGACGGCAACGGACCGCACTCCCGCGACCGTGACGGTGGAGACGGCGACAGCGACAGCGACGATGGGTCGCCGCGCAGGCGACGCCGCGGTGGCCGTGGACGCGGAAAGAAGCGCAACGACGGCGGCGATGACTCCGGCGCAAGCGACGACAACAGTGGGGACCGCTCCGGTGCCCGATCCTCAGGACGTGGAAATCGCACGGGTCGCGACAATTCGGGTGACGGCGACGCCAGCAGAGACGAATCTCGCGGCGAAAATAACAGCAGTGACAACAACAGTGGCGACAATGACAGCGGCAACAACGACAACCGTGGAGGCGACAACGGCGGTAATGACAACGCTGGCGACGACGACTCCGGCGACGGTAACTCGCGCCGTCGCCGGCGCTCTCGCAGCGGTCGCGGCTCGCGTTCCGGTGGCGGCTCTGGTGGCTCGGGTGGCGGCTCCGGAAACGGCTCAGGCCGCGGCTCAGGCGGCGGCGACGACCAGCTTCAAGGATCGACGCGGCTACAGGCCAAGCGCCAGCGTCGTCGCGATAGCCGTGACGGCCAGCGCCGGCGGCCCGTCATCTCTGAGGCAGAGTTCCTTGCCCGCCGCGAGTCCGTCAAACGATCGATGGTGGTGCGCGAGAAGGACAGCCGTGTGCAGATCGCAGTGCTTGAGGACGACGTGCTCGTTGAGCACTACGTCTCCCACCAGGCACAGCAGGCGATGGCAGGCAACGTCTACCTAGGACGCGTTCAGAACGTGCTTCCGGGCATGGAGGCAGCGTTCATCGACGTCGGCCGCGGCCGCAACGCCGTGCTTTACGCCGGCGAGGTGAACTGGGACGCCGCGGGCATGGAGGGCAAGCCCCGCCGCATCGAACTCGCGCTCAAGCCGGGCGACACCGTCATGGTGCAAGTGACCAAGGACCCGATCGGTCACAAGGGTGCCCGCGTCACTAGCCAAATTTCGCTAGCGGGCCGTTTTCTTGTGTACGTGCCCGGTGGCGGGGTGACCGGCATCAGCCGCAAGCTTCCCGACACCGAGCGCGCGCGCCTCAAGAAACTGCTGCGCGAGGTCATTCCTGCGGACGCCGGAGTCATCGTCCGTACAGCAGCCGAGGGCGCTGCGGAAGAGGAGTTGCGAGCCGACGTCGACCGACTCAAGCGTCAGTGGGAGTCGATCGAGAAGGAAGCCAAGACGGGTAAGGCGCCGCAATTGCTACGCGGTGAACCCGACATGGCCATCCGCGTGGTCCGCGACATTTTCAACGAGGATTTCGACTCTCTCACCATCCAGGGCGACGACACGTGGAACTCGTTGAGCGCTTACGTTGGCTCTGTCGCACCTGACTTGATGGATCGCTTGCACAAGTTCATCGGGGACAAGGACGTGTTCTCCGAGTCGCGTGTTGACGAGCAGCTGTCCAAGGGCATGGACCGCAAGGTTTGGCTGCCATCTGGTGGCTCGCTTGTGATCGACCGTACAGAGGCGATGACGGTCGTCGACGTCAACACCGGAAAGTTCGTCGGCAAGGGCGGCACGCTCGAGGAGACGATGACTCTCAACAACCTCGAGGCAGCCGAGGAGATCGTTCGTCAACTACGCTTGCGCGACATCGGCGGGATCATCGTCGTCGACTTCGTGGACATGCTGCTCGAGGCCAACCGTGACCGGGTTCTGCGCCGACTCATCGAGTGCTTGGGCCGAGACCGGACCAAGCATCAGGTGGCCGAGGTGACATCACTCGGACTCGTCCAGATGACCCGCAAGCGCGTGGGCCAAGGCCTAGTTGAGGCATTCTCGGAGACCTGCGAGTCCTGCAAGGGGCGTGGATTCCTTGTACAAGGCGAGCCAGTCCCCGAGGCGAGCGAGAAGCAGCCCGAGCGCGGTGGCCGGCGCGGACGCGGCGGCAGCGGTTCGGGAAGCAACTCCAGCGCCAACAACTCCGGATCCAGTAACCAGGGCAGCAATCGCGGCGACTCCAACCACCACGCGCACGATGACGACTCCCACGCAGAGACGCACTCGCTCGACGACCGCGAGGATGCACGGGCCGCCGTCAAGGCGACTCTCGCATCCATCGCCGCGGCAGCTGAGAAGGCACATCACCACGACGAGGGTGCCGCTTCAGCCGGTGCGGTTTCTCTATTGAGCGACGAAACGGTTGACGTTGCGTTGCCTGAGGCCAGCGCGCCTCACGATGGCGACCCTAACGATGGCGCTCACGCTCCGGCCGCCGCACAAGACGCACCGATAGTTGAATCCGAAGCACCCCAGACCACCGACCCTTCAGCAGCCGCTGACGAGTCGTCATCAGAAGCAGGCGAATCGGCGACCAGAGAGTAGCGCAATGTATGCCTACCGGGTTTGACCGGGAGGCCTACGAGGCGGTACCTTTGACAGTCGGCGCGCGAGCGTCCAACCCTGCCTGCGCCCTCACTGGTCACACAGGAGCGGCAGCGGTAGGGAAACTAGAGACAGACTTTTAAGGAATAGATCATGGTGTACGCGATTGTGAAGGCCGGTGGCCGCCAGGAGAAGGTTTCCGTTGGCACCGTTGTGGTGATGAACCGCATCAAGGCGACTCAAGGTGACAAGGTTGAGCTTCCGGCTCTGCTCCTTGTCGACGGCGAGTCCGTGACGTCGGACGCGAAGTCCTTGGCCAAGGTCAAGGTCACCGCGGAGGTAGTCCGCGACGAGCGCGGCCCCAAGATTGACATCCTGAAGTTCAAGAACAAGACCGGCTACCGCAAGCGCATCGGACACCGTCAGGAGCTCACGCGCCTGAAGGTCACGGGCATTAAGTAAGGCTAAAGGAAAACTCATGGCACACAAAAAGGGCGCGAGTTCCTCTCGCAACGGTCGTGACTCGAACGCTCAGTACTTGGGCGTCAAGCGATTCGGCGGCCAGGTCGTCAACGCGGGCGAGATTCTCATTCGCCAGCGCGGCACGCATCACCACCCCGGCCACAACGTCGGTCGTGGCAAGGATGACACCCTGTTCGCGCTTGCTGCGGGTTCGGTGCAGTTCACCAACCGTCGTGGCCGCAAGGTTGTAGACGTAGTGGCACCGGTCTAACCGGAAGCACTTCATCTTTCTCACGTCAGGGGCGCGCCGAATGGCAGCGCCCCTGACGTGTCTCTAGGCTAGAAAGCACGCTGGCACGGTTTGAGAGTGACACCGTGCGGGTCGACAACGGCGCGGGCATTTTTGAGGCGCGGAAACTGAGAGGCAACCCATGGCATCGTTCGTGGACCGAGTGGTACTTCATGCCACCGGCGGCAACGGCGGCCACGGCGTGGCGTCCGTTCACCGCGAAAAGTTCAAGCCCCTGGGCGGCCCCGACGGTGGGAACGGGGGCAAGGGCGGTTCCGTGGTTTTGCGCGTGAGTGCGCAGATGACCACGCTGCTCGACTATCACCACTCCCCACACCGCGTGGCAGACAACGGCAAACAGGGAGCCGGCGATAACCGCCATGGCGCCACCGCATCGGACCTCGTCCTTGCTGTGCCCAACGGCACCATCGTGAAGTCGCGCTCCGGTGAGTTCCTCGAGGATCTGGTAGGCGAGGGAGCCGAATACGTCATTGCGGCGGGCGGCCGCGGCGGGCTCGGTAACGCCGCACTGGCGTCGTCAAAGCGCAAGGCCCCTGGCTTCGCACTGATGGGCGAGCCTGGAGCGGAGGCATCGGTTGTCCTGGAACTCAAGTCGATAGCCGACGTCGCGCTCGTCGGCTACCCCAGCGCCGGTAAGTCGTCGCTGATTGCCGCGATGTCCAAGGTCCGGCCCAAGATTGCCGATTACCCCTTCACGACGCTCGTGCCAAATCTTGGCGTGGTGGAGGCCGGGGGTTCGCGCTACACGATCGCGGACGTCCCTGGACTCATTGAGGGCGCGTCCGAGGGCAAGGGCCTGGGACATGCGTTCCTACGCCATATCGAGCGCTGCTCTGTGATTGCGCACGTGTTGGACACCGCGACGCTTGAGAGCGACCGCGACCCGCTACGCGACCTAGACGTGATTTCGGCTGAACTCGCGGCCTACACGGGGGACGATGCGATCTCGGGCGTGCCGCTGGCCGAACGCCCGCAGATCATCATCCTGAACAAGATCGACATTCCCGATGGTCGGGAGCTCGCCGCGATGGTGCGCCCCGAGCTGGAAGAGCGCGGCATGCCGATTTTTGAAGTGAGTGCGGTGAGCCATGAGGGCCTGCGCGAGCTCGGTTTTGCATTGGCAAAAATGATCGCCGATGAGCGCGCTAAGCAGCCTGAGCTTGAGAAGGCGCCGATGGTGCTGCGGCCTACTGCGGTGAACGACAGTGGCTTCACCATTACGCGAGTGCGCGACGGCGCGGAAGATTTCTATCAGGTGCTAGGGGAGCGCGTCGAGCGCTGGGTCAAGCAAACCGATTTCTCGAACGACGAGGCCGTGGGGTATCTCGCGGACAGACTCGCGCGTGCTGGCGTCGAGAACGGACTATTCAAGGCCGGTGCGGTTCCTGGCGACGAGGTCGTGATTGGGCCCCGTGAGGGCGGCATCATGTTCGATTGGGAACCCACGATGTTCACCGGCGCTGAATTGCTTGGCCAGCGCGGCACTGACTTGCGTGTGGAGGAGCATGACAGCGGTGGGCGTGCTACCCGCGCTGAGAAGCGGGCCGAGCACAAGGAACGCATGGATGCTAAGTCCGCAGCGCGCGAAGAACTATGGACCGAGCGCGATGCGGGCCACTGGACGGACCCCAACAAGGACGAATAGTCTTGCCGCAATAGCCGGGCCCGAACAACACTGGAGGAGCATTGCCGTCAGCCGCCAATGTCGCCGCGCGAGCTGACGTCGCCAACGCCCACCGTGTGGTCGTTAAGATCGGCTCATCCTCCCTGACTGGGGACGACGGCCACCTAGATCACCTCGCGCTGGGCGGGCTCGCCGATGTACTGGCGGAACTACGCGAGACCGGTCGCGAAGTGGTGTTGGTGACGTCCGGATCAATCGCCGCCGGCATCGGGCCGTTGGGCCTTGCGCAGCGCCCGCGAGACCTTGAGATGCAGCAGGCGACGGCGTCGGTGGGTCAGGGAATCCTGATCGGCGCGTACTCCGCAGCTTTCGCGCGCCACGGCCTGCGCGTGGGGCAGGTACTGCTGACTGCGGACGATCTGGTGCGCCGCACTCATTACGGGAACGCCCAGCGTGCACTTCACCGGCTCCTTGATTTAGGCGTGGTGCCGGTCGTCAACGAGAACGACACGGTCGCAACCGACGAGATTCGCTTTGGAGACAACGACCGGCTCGCTGCGCTCGTGGCGATAGTGGTGCACGCCGATGCGGTCGTGTTGCTGACGGACGTCGATGGGCTTTACACCGCGGCACCCGACTCCCCGGGTGCACGCAGGGTCGCCGTGGTGTCCTCGCCTACGGAACTTGAAGGCATCGACATCACCCGCCGCGGCTCGGCAATCGGTACCGGCGGCATGGTGACCAAGCTCGAGGCCGCCGCCATTTCGACCTCATCGGGCATGCCTGTGGTGCTCACCTCCGCGACTTTGGCGGGGGCCGCGCTCACGGGTGAAGACGTGGGCACGATATTTTTGGCCACGGGTAAACGCAACGGTTCGCGCCTCGCTTGGCTCGCGTACGCAGCACGGACCTCCGGACAACTAGTGCTTGACCAAGGTGCTGTCCGGGCTCTCCGAGGGGGAAAGGCGTCCCTGCTTGCCGCTGGCGTGAGTGGTGTGCGCGGCGAGTTTGAGGCGGGGGATCCGATCGATTTGGTCGCTCCCGATGGCTCTGTGGTCGCGCGCGGGCTCGCCAGTTTTGCCGCTCACGAGATCCCCGCGATGCTGGGCCTCACTACCGTGCAGTTGCGCGACCAGCTCGGCCCACACTTTGCACGCGAACTCGTGAATATCGACGATCTCGTGGTGGTTTAGAGATCAGCTTTCCGAGGCTCTGGTAGGGGTTTTGCGCCTCTGTAGCGCCGTTGAACCTGAGGTGACATCTCACACCGTGCCCCGATCACTGGCTTGATCTACGCAAAGGGCGCCGCCCCGCTGTCGGTGGCCCTGGATGTATGTGCGTAATCCGCGTAATCTGGGCCCATGACCGACACCATCCAAAACCCAGCCGAGACTGATACTGAGTCCGCCGTACTTGAGGCGTGCCGTCGCGCCAAGCTCGCCTCGCGCGCGCTCGCTACGGCGACTCGTGCCACGAAGGACGCGGCCCTCCTCGCAATGGCCGATGCCCTCGTCGCGCAGGCCCCCCGCATCGTCGAGGCGAACGCGAAGGATCTGGAGCGCGGTCGCGCGAACGAGATGAAGCCCGGACTGCTTGACCGCCTGGCCCTGACTGAGGAGCGCATCGGCTCGATCGCAGAGGCGTTGCGTTTTTTGGCGACCCTGCCCGACCCCGTGGGCGAGATTAAGCGCGGCTCTACGCTGCCGAACGGCCTGCGCTTGATCCAGAAGGCTGTGCCCATGGGTGTGGTCGGGATGATCTACGAGGCGCGACCTAACGTGACGGTCGACGCCGCGGGGCTGGCGCTGAAGTCGGGTAACGCCGCAGTGTTGCGCGGTGGCTCAGCCGCGGCGTCGTCCAATGAGGTGATCGTGGCGGTACTCCAGGACGCACTTGAGGGTGCTGGGCTGCCACGCGACGCCGTGCAGTCAATAGACGCTTACGGACGTGCCGGGGCACGAGTGCTGATGAATGCGCGCGGCTTGGTCGACGTTCTTGTCCCGCGCGGCGGCCGCGACCTGATCCAGGCCGTCGTGAGCGACTCGACCGTGCCGGCGATAGAGACGGGAGAGGGCAATTGCCACGTCTATCTCGACGCATCGGCGCCTGTGCAACGATCCGTGGACATCGTCGTGAATTCCAAAGTTCAGCGCGTAGGCGTATGCAACGCCGCCGAGACTCTCGTCGTCCACCGCGATGCGGCCGAGCGCGTGCTGCCCGCTGTACTCGCGGCACTTCATGCCGACAACGTCGTCATTCACGCCGATGCTGCGGCCGCTGGGTTTGCGCCCGAGGGGGTACCCACCGTTCCTGCGACCGATGAGGACTGGGCCACCGAGTACTTGTCGCTCGACATCGCGGTCAAGGTGGTGGACGATCTCGATGATGCAATCGCACACATCACCCAATACTCGACAGGCCACACGGAGGCGATCGTGACCGATGACATCGGTTCGGCGGACCGGTTCGTGGCGAATCTGGACACCGCGGCCGTAATGGTCAATGCATCGACGCGTTTCACTGATGGTGCGGAATTCGGGCTGGGCGCGGAAATCGGTATCTCGACGCAGAAACTACACGCGCGCGGGCCGATGGGGTTGGGTGAGCTCACTACCACCACCTGGGTGGTTTACGGGGACGGACACGTTCGTCCCTGACTTCCCAACCGGGCGGGAACGCGGGTGCGAGCGGCACCTTTGGCCGCATCGGCGTCGTTGCGGTGCCAAGGCGTAGCAGTACATGGAATAATCGTGTCAGACCGTGATTGGAGTCACTGTGATTATCGAAGCCATTACCACCAGCGAGCACGTCGTCAGAGAATTGCCCATCCCGCCGGCCGCGATCGGCTTGCTGGCATTCACGGGACTGATGACCCTGCTATTCATCACCTTCGCGTTCAGGAGCATAGGTACCCGTCACTGACGTGCGCGCACCTCGCACGCGGATCGGGGTCCTCGGAGGGACCTTCGATCCGATCCACCATGGGCACCTCGCTGCCGCATCGGAGGTGTGTGCGGCGATGCGTCTCGACCAGGTGCTATTTGTTCCTACCGCCACGCAACCTTTTAAACGCGACTCCGTAAGCGCACCTCAGCAGCATAGGGTCGCCATGTGCGAGAAGGCGGTCCGCAACGACGCGCGATTTTCCGTGTCGATGGTGGACGTTGATCGGGGTGGCGTCACTTACACGATCGACACCTTGCGTGACTTGGCAGGGGAGCACCCGAACGCTGACCTGTTCTTTATTACTGGTGCAGACTCGCTCGCGCGGCTTTCTGAGTGGAAGGACACGGACCAGCTAGGTACCCTTGCTCAATTCGTGGGAGTGACCCGTGCCGGCCATTCGTTCCCCCAGTTAGAAACCACCCATAGGGTCGTGGAAGTACCATCGTTGGCGATATCCTCGACTGATATCCGGCGTCGCGTCCAGGCGGGTGCACCCATTCGCTATCTGGTTCCCACGCCGGTAGTTGACTACATCGCGAAGCACGAGCTTTACCTCGGAGGACTGGATGACTGAGCAGGGAAGCCCCCTCTCGAGACGGGATCGACGCGCCATGGAGGCGCGCGCAGCGGCCGCGGCGCCTGACCCCACCGAGTCGCTTGAAGCGATCGCGGACCACCCGAACCCCCCTACAGACGGCTTGTCGCGGCGGGACCGGCGCCGTATTGAACGTGCACAACAGCCCCCGGAGACCTGGACCCAAGAAGAAGAGATGATCGCCACCGGGCAGCTGCCGGCGATGACACCTGAGGTCATTGCGGAACAGGAACGCATCGCTGAAGCGAAGGCAGCTGCTAAGGCGGCGCAGGCCTCAGCGCTGCCACCGGCTGATGGAGATCCGAGCGGTGAGACTACTCATGAGGCCGCTAGCTCTCGAGGCTCAACACTTCCGGTAAGGGCGAGCGCATTCGCGCGCGCAGCCGATGCTGACATTGCGCGCGAGACTGACTCGCCGATCGTTGACGAGCCCGAAGCGCGGAACGCGGCGGCGGCGGACACCTTTGGAACCGAGGTGTCGGAGACGGACATCTTTCACGGGTACGTACCCGCTACTGACTCCTCTCAAAGTGACGCGGTGGAGTTCGCCGAGCCGGAGCCGGAGCCGGAGCCGGAGCCGGAGCC
>Ga0307486_1003054_pt1 | contig 11145 bp, 11 predicted proteins | sample CBIW02metaG_FD_203663 | JGI IMG/M metagenome (GOLD analysis project Ga0307486, IMG submission 203663) | Sea-ice brine microbial communities from Beaufort Sea near Barrow, Alaska, United States - CBIW 0.2 | ecosystem: Environmental > Aquatic > Marine > Coastal | place: USA: Alaska | collected... | reverse complement strand
CCGCCATGGCGTCGAGTTTCGACTGGTTCCTGGCGATCAGGGCAATTGAGAAGCCTTCGCGCCCGAACCGTCGCGCAACTGCTGCGCCGAGTCCCGGTCCGGCTCCGATGATGGCGATGACAGGCACGATGATCTCCTTCGTTTTCGCGAGGGGCCAATAGTGGCCCCTTCGCCACGGCCCAAGGGGCCACTATTGGCACCTCGCGTAGGCCATGGGGCGTTTCTTGGCACTTCACGCGCGAGGCGCCAAGAAACGTCCAATGGGTGCTGCGGTCAGACGTTAAACCTAAATTCCACCACGTCGCCGTCTTGCATGATGTATTCCTTGCCCTCGATTCGGGCCTTGCCCTTGGACCGGGCCTCGGCGATCGAACCGGCGGCCATGAGGTCTTCGAAGGAGAATATCTCGGCCTTGATGAAGCCCTTTTGAAAGTCGGTGTGGATGACACCGGCGGCCTGCGGGGCGGTCCAGCCCTTGTGAATGGTCCAGGCGCGCGTTTCCTTCGGCCCCGCCGTCAGGTAGGTCTGCAGGCCGAGGGTGTCGAAGCCGATGCGCGCGAGCTGGTCGAGTCCGCTCTCGGCCTGTCCGGTCGAGGCGAGCATTTCCGCAGCATCTTCGGCGTCGAGCTCGCTGAGCTCCGACTCAAGCTTGGCGTCAAGGAACACGGCGTTGGCCGGGGCAACCAGGGCAGCCAAGGTCGCGAGCTTTGCCTCGTCCTGGAGCACGGCCTCGTCAACGTTGAACACGTAGATGAACGGCTTGGTAGTGAGCAGACCGAGCTCGCGGATGGGCTCGACGTCGAGCTGCGCGGAAGAGAGCGGCTGGCCGGCATCCAGAATGGCCTGTGCCTTGAGCGCTGTTTCGAGCACGAGGGGGGCGAGTTTGCGGCCCTTGACCTCTTTCTCGTAGCGCAGCACGGCCTTTTCCAGGGTCTGCAGGTCGGCGAGGATCAGCTCGGTATTGATCGTTTCCATATCACCCGCAGGGTTGACCGCACCATCGACGTGCACCACGTCGGGGTCGGCGAAGCCGCGAATGACCTGGGCGATCGCATCCGCTTCACGAATGTTGGCGAGGAACTTGTTGCCGAGCCCCTCCCCCTCACTGGCTCCGCGCACGATTCCGGCGATGTCCACGAACGATACTGGCGCCGGCAAGAGAGCCTTGCTGCCGTAGATCGTTGCGAGCGCCGCGAGCCGGGAATCGGGGAGGTTCACGATTCCCACGTTCGGCTCGATCGTGGCGAACGGGTAGTTCGCCGCGAGCACGTTGTTCTTGGTGAGCGCGTTGAAGAGGGTTGACTTGCCAACATTGGGCAGTCCGACGATTGCAATAGTAAGAGCCACGGGAGTCTATTCTACCGGCAGCTTGAGACGTGGGCGTTGTCGGTGGGGCGTGAGAGCATAAAGCGTGCTGAATTTCACCGCGATCGATTTCGAAACCGCCAACTCCTCCGGCGCCTCGGCGTGCTCGGTCGGTCTGGTAAAAGTGCGTGACGGCGTGGTCGTCGATTCGGCCTACTGGCTCATTCAGCCACCGCCCGGTCACGACGCGTTCTCCGAGTGGAACACCCGCATTCACGGCATCACCGCAGCGGATGTCGTGGGCGCAGCCACCTGGGCGGAGCAGCTACCCAAACTGGTCGCCTTTGTGGACGGCGACGACCTCGTTGCCCACAATGCCGGTTTCGATCTCGGTGTGATCAAAACGGCTTCTGTTGTGACCGGCCAGCCGGTTCCCGACCTCCGCTATGTCTGCAGTCTGCAGGTCGCTCGCCGCACCTATCATCTGGAGTCGTATCGCCTGCCGGTCGCGGCTCTGGCCGCCGGCTTTGAGGACTTCTCGCACCACAACGCGCTTGCCGATGCCGAGGCGTGCGCGGCGATCATGGTTCACGCTGCTTCACGCCACGAAGTCGATACTCTCGAGAAACTCGCGCACGTGACCCGGGTGAAGGTCGGCGTGATCGGGCCGGTGGCCACCAAGGAACACGCGTCAACGCACGGGCCCATGGCGCTCAACTAGCTCCGCACCAGCAATTCGCCTGATCCGAGTGTCTTTCCGGCAATGTCGGTTGGCGCTGACAGACTACAAGCATGGATCCACTGCTGAGTTTGATTGTCGGCCTCGTCATCGGTGCCGCGTTGGGAACCCTACTGACCCTCGTGCTGCTGCAGCGGCGCCGCGCAGAACAGGCCGGCGACGAGCCGGCCGTTGTCGACCCCGCCGTGCTTGAGGCCCGCCATCAGGTTGCCCTGGCCGAAGCCCGGGCCGGTGAGGCGACCGTTCGAGCTGCCCTGCAGGGTGAGCTGTCTGCCGCCCTCGCCACCGTTGACGGCCTCAATGCACAGATCGACCATGACCGGGCCGCGGCCCGTGAAACCGTGGAACGGCAACGGTCCGACCAGCAGCTGCAGTCCGAGCGGGAGAAGCGGGAGCACCTCGTGTTGGAGGCGCTCAGCCCGGTGCGGGAGACCTTGCGCACCATGCAGGAGAAGGTCACCGAGCTGGAAACCCAACGAAGCGAACAGTACGGTTCGCTCTCCGAACAGCTCAAGCAGGCGCAAATTTCCGATCAACAGCTGCGAATGACCACCGAATCACTCGCGAGCGCGCTGCGTTCCAATAGCACCCGCGGGGTCTGGGGTGAGACCCAGCTGCGCCGCGTGGTCGAGGCTGCCGGGCTGGCTCAGTATGTGGACTTCAACACGCAGACCAATATCACCACGGATGCCGGGCTCGGCCGACCAGACATGGTCGTGCGCCTGCCCGGCAATAAGTCGATCGCGATTGACGCCAAGGTTCCGCTCGAGCACTACATCGAGGCGAGCACCATTCCTTACACGGCCACCGGCGAGGAGGGCGCGCGCCGCAAGCTATTGATTGACAAGCACGTGAAGGCCGTGCGTGCCCACATCGATGCGCTCGCCAAGAAAACCTATTGGGAAGGCTTCGATGCCAGCCCGGAGTTCGTGATCGCGTTCATTCCGAGCGAGTCGCTGCTCTCGTCGGCGCTGGAGGCCGACCCGTCGATCCTGGACTATTCCTTCAGCAAACGAGTCGCCCTGGCCTCTCCGGTCAATCTGTGGGCGGTGCTCAAGACGGTCGCCTTCACCTGGCAGCAGCAGGCGGTCACCGACGAGGCCCAGAAGCTGTTCGATCTCGGCAATTCCCTCTACCAGCGTCTCGGTGCACTGTCAGGCCATGCCGAGTCGCTGCGCAAGGCGCTTGAGCGCACTGTAGACAGTTACAACAAGTTCGCCAATTCGCTCGAGTCCCGGGTTCTGGTAACCGCGCGGCAATTTCCGGGGATCGACCAGACCAAGATCGGGCTGCTCACCGAGCCGGCCGTCATCCACGATTCCCCGCGCAAGCTGACCGCGCCCGAGTTGGAAGCGCCGGCATCCGATCTGCACTCGTCAGGACGAGACACGGCAGAGCCTGACCCCGATGAGCTCAGTGACGTCGAACTGGACCTGACCGACTTTGCGGATTCCGACTCCGACGTGCGGGTGTAATTCAGACCCGGACGATATTAACGGATAAAAGAAAAGCTGCACGCCGCGAGCCTGAACTGACAGACCCGAGACGTGCAGCTTGTGAAGCGAACTAGGGGTCGAACTGAGCCGTTACAGCCACTTCTCGGCGAGGTGCTCCGCGATGACGCGACGGGCCGTGCCCGAACGTGAACGCAACACGATGCTCTCGGTGCGGATCATCGGCCCCTTGCGACGCACTCCGTCGACGAGTCCGCCATCGGTGACGCCGGTCGCCACGAAGAACGTGTTGTCGCCGCTGACCATGTCGTCGATCTCAAGCAGCTTGTCGATGTCGAGCCCGGCAGCAACTCCGCGGGCGCGTTCGGCGTCGTCCTTCGGGGCGAGGCGTCCCTGCATGTAGCCACCGAGTGCTTTGAGAGCGCAGGCTGTGGTGATGCCTTCCGGGCTTCCGCCAATGCCGACGCACATGTCAATGCGGGTCTCGTAGCGGGCCGCGTTGATGCCGCCGGCAACGTCGCCGTCGAGCATCAGACGGGTGCCGGCACCGGCACTGCGAATCGCATCGATCAAGCCGGCGTGGCGGGGGCGGTCGAGGACCGCGATGGTCATCTCTCCGACCGGCTTCTTCAGCGCCTGGGCAAGGTCCCTGATATTCTCGGCAATCGACTGGTCGAGGCTGACGACGCCGCGCCCGGCCGCACCGGTGACGATCTTGTCCATGTAGAAAATCGACGAGGCGTCGAGCATGGTTCCGCGGTCAGAGACCGCGATGACGGAGACGGCGTTCTGGCGGCCTGCTGCGGTGAGGCTCGTACCGTCGATGGGGTCGACGGCGATGTCGCAGGCCGGGCCGCGGCCGTTGCCGACGTGTTCACCGTTGAAAAGCATGGGGGCTTCGTCCTTTTCGCCCTCACCGATGACGATGAGCCCGTCAAAGTTGACGGTGCCGAGGAAGGCGCGCATGGCGTCGACGGCGGCCTTGTCGGCGGCGTTCTTATCGCCGCGTCCGATGAAAGGTACTGCGCGGATTGCGGCGGCCTCGGTGGCGCGCACAAGCTCCATGGCGAGGTTACGGTCGGGGTGTTGAAAGAGGGTGGCGGTCTCAGTGCTGTTCACGAAAGGTCCTCCCGGACGTTAGTTCGACTTCAATAACGACGGATGCGCGGCGGGTCGCGCGGGTTGTCCGCCCGGATCACCTTATCGCGACCGAACGAGCACCAGCGGGCTTGGCTAGACTCGTGCTCAAACCCCCACACACTTTCGAGGAGAAGCAATGCCTATCGCAACCCCCGACCAGTACGCCGCAATGCTCGACAAAGCCAAAACGGGCGGATTCGCCTACCCGGCGTTTAACGTGTCGTCGTCCCAGAGCATCAACGCCGTCCTCCAGGGCCTCACCGAGGCCGGATCCGACGGCATCATCCAAGTCACCACCGGCGGCGCCGACTACTTCGCCGGCCACACCGTGAAGAACCGGGCCTCTGGCGCGCTCGCCTTCGCCCGTTTCGCGCACGCAGTCGCGGGCAACTATCCCATCACTGTCGCGCTGCACACCGACCACTGCCCAGAGGGCGCACTGGGCGATTTCGTCATCCCGCTCATCGAGGCTTCGGAATCGGCGGTGGCCGATGGAGGCCACCCCATCTTCCAGTCGCACATGTGGGACGGTTCGGCCATTGAACTCGACCGGAACCTCGAGATTGCCACCGATATCCTCAAGCGCACCCGCGCCATCAACGCCATTCTCGAAGTCGAGATCGGCGCCGTTGGAGGCGAAGAAGATGGCGTGAAGGCCGACGCAAACGAGAATCTCTACACGACTCTCGACGACGCCATCAAAATGGTCGAAGCGCTCGGCCTCGGCGAGCAGGGCCGCTACATGGCGGCCCTCACCTTCGGCAACGTGCACGGCGTCTACAAGCCCGGCAACGTGAAGCTGCGCCCGGAATTGCTCAAGGAGATCCAGACCGGCCTCTCCGCCAAGTTCGGCCTCGCTGCCCTGCCGCTCGACCTGGTCTTCCACGGCGGCTCGGGCTCGACCGATGCCGAGATCGCCGAGGCCGTCGCCAACGGCGTGGTCAAGATGAACATCGACACCGACACCCAGTACGCCTTCACCCGCTCGATCGCCGACTACATGCTGAAGAACTACGACAGCGTGATCAAGGTCGACGGCGAAGTCGGCAACAAAAAGGTGTACGACCCGCGTGCCTGGGGCAAGGTGGCCGAGTCGGCCATGGCCGCTCGCGTCGTTGATGCCACCCGCCAGCTCGGCTCCGCCGGTCACTCAAACAGTTAGAGCAATGTCAGAGAACCCGGACTCCGTTCCACCTCCCGCGCCAGATCCCCGTCCCCGCCCCCAGTACGGCGAACTCGCCCCTGAAGGCTGGACTTGGCAACCTCCGGAGGACAAGGACCGGGTTGTCCCCGCTCCCGCCCCCACTGTCGGGTCGGGAGCGGAGGCACCACTTCAGGCGGAGCAGCCAATCGTGCCGGCACCGCCGCCGCGGCAGGCCAAACGAGCCGTGCCCCGCTGGGACCGGCCGCTGACCATCGGTCTGTTGACCTTCGGGCTCATGGCCACTCTCTATGGCGCGTTTTCTCTTGGCGCGCTTCCCGACGCCATGCAGACGATCTACACCCAGCAGGGCATCGGAACCTACACACGGACGGCCAGCATCGGCCCGATCACGTCGGTCGGGGCCATCGCTGTGGTCTTTGTCTGGCTGGCCACAGCCGCGGTGTCGGTGCGTCTGCTGCTGCGGCGCCGCAGAACATTTTACGTTCCGATTATCGGAGGCGCCGTCTCGATGGTGACAATGTTCGCCTTCATGCTCGCCGCGATGCTCAGCGACCCGACCCTCATCGAGTTTCTCAGCCGCCAGTAGCGTCCCGCCGCAGCCGCTGAATCCGCTCGGCCGTCTATTCGGCCGTCGGTTCAGCTGCGGCGGCGCGACCGCCGAAGGCACGAGCATCCGTTTCGCCCGAGAGGTCCTTGCGCAGTTCCTTGGGCAGCGAGAAGATCAGGTCTTCCTCCGCGGTCTTAACCGGCACAACGTCGGCATAGCCGGCGTCAGCGAGGGCCTCGAGTAGTTCGTCGACGAGTTCTTCGGGAACGGATGCCCCGCTCGTCACCCCGACGGTCGCCGCGTTGTCAAGCCACTCCTGTTTGACCTCGCTCGCGAAGTCGACGCGATACGCCGCCTTCGCGCCGTATTCCAAAGCCACCTCGACCAGGCGCACCGAGTTGGATGAATTCGCTGAGCCGACCACAATCACCACGTCGGAGTCCCGGGCGACCTTCTTGATGGCGACCTGACGGTTCTGGGTGGCGTAGCAAATGTCGTCGCTCGGCGGATCCTGCAGGTTGGGAAACCGCACCCGGAGTCGGCGAACGGTCTCCATGGTCTCGTCCACGCTCAGCGTGGTCTGCGACAGCCAGACCACCCGGTCAGGGTCGGGCACGACGACAGTGTCGGCTTCATCGGGACTGCCGACGAGGGTGGTGTGCTCGGGCGCCTCACCGGCGGTTCCCTCAACCTCTTCGTGACCTTCGTGGCCGATCAGCAAAATCTGAAAATCGTCTCGGGCGAATCGCACAGCTTCGCGATGCACCTTGGTCACGAGCGGGCAGGTGGCATCGATGGCTTGCAGCCCGCGCTCGGCGGCAGCGTTGACGACGGCCGGCGAGACTCCGTGGGCGCTGAACACGATGTGCGCGCCGTGCGGAACCTCATCGACCTCTTCAACGAAGATGGCACCCAAGTTTTCGAGCTCCGAGACCACATGGATGTTGTGCACGATCTGCTTGCGCACGTACACAGGGGCGCCGTAGTGCTCAAGGGCCTTCTCCACGGCGATGACCGCACGGTCCACTCCGGCGCAGTAACCACGTGGGGCGGCGAGCAGCACCCGCTTATGTCCGACCACCGGGGTATCCTTAAGCCTGTTGCGAGCGCTGGGAATGCGCGGCATGCCCAAGCCGACAACGGGCGGCACGCTCTTATCTGGCGCAGTGTTCGTTTGCATGCTGGTGTTCACCGCATCAGTCTACGCACGCACGACCAAAGAACTCTGGGAGGACCACCCTGTGCCCCAAGCCAGCGCAACGCCAAGGACCATTGCATGACGGATACCCCCGCCACCGTCGAGACCCCCTGGCCGGTCGGCCTGCTCTCCACCAAGATTCGCGGCTACATCGAGCGCCTCGGCATGGTCTGGGTCGAGGGCGAGATCACCCAGTGGGGTGCGAGCGGCGGCAACGTCTACGGCAAACTCAAGGATCTCACCGACGACGCCACCGTGAGTTTCACGATCTGGTCGTCGGTGCGCGCCAAGCTCACCGCTGACTTCAAGGCGGGTGACCGCGTAATCGCCCTGGTCAAACCCAATTTCTGGGTCAAAGGCGGCACCCTCACCATGCAGACCTTCGAAATGCGTCACGTGGGGCTCGGCGATCTGCTCGAACGGCTCGAACGGCTGCGTAAACAGCTTGCGAGCGAGGGTCTGTTCGACGCCTCCCGCAAGAAACGCCTGCCGTTCCTGCCGCACTGCATCGGCCTCGTGACCGGGAAAGATTCCGACGCCGAGAAGGACGTAATCCGCAATGCGCAGCTGCGCTGGCCTGCCGTCAACTTTCATGTCGTTCACGCCGCCGTGCAGGGCGATCGTGCCGTCGGCGAGGTCACTGGCGCCATTCAGAAACTCGACGCCGACCCCGAGGTCGATGTGATTATCGTCGCCCGCGGTGGTGGCGACTTTCAGAACCTGCTCACCTTCAGCAACGAGAACCTCGTGCGGGCTGCAGCCGCGTGCGTGACACCGCTGGTCAGCGCGATCGGGCACGAGGCCGACCGTCCGCTCCTCGACGATGTGGCCGACCTGCGAGCATCCACCCCAACGGATGCCGCCAAACGCGTCGTTCCCGATGTGAGCGATGAACTGAACCGGGTACAGCAGGCGCGAGCGCGTCTCAGCAGCCGGCTCACCGGCATCCTCTCCGCGGAAATCGACCGCGTCTCGCAGCTGCGCAGCCGCCCGGCGCTCGCCGACCCGCGCTGGATCATCGATTCCCGCAGTGAAGACCTCACCCGATACGTCGCCCGCGGCGCTGAACTCACAGAGCGCATTCTTGAGCGGGCGGGCGCCGCCGTGGTCGAGCTGCGCTCCCAGCTGCGCGCCCTGTCGCCGCAGGGCACCCTCGATCGTGGCTACGCGATCGCCCAATTGCCTGACGGGCGCGTACTGCGCCGGTCAGGCGACGCCCCGGCCGGCACCGAGCTCCTGCTTACCCTGGCTAGCGGAACCATACCCGCCACGGCGAACGCCGCCGAAACCGCAGCGGAAACTGCCGCCGTTCCCGCCAGCGTGTCGAAATAATTAGAATGGATTCCATGACCTCGCCTGCCCCCGCCATCAGTGATCTCAGCTACGAACAGGCCCGCGATGAGCTCATCCGCGTGGTGAACGAGCTTGAGCAGGGTTCGAGCACCCTGGAGCAGTCGCTCGCTCTGTGGGAACGCGGCGAAGCCCTCGCCCGCCGCTGCGAAGAATGGCTGATCGGCGCCAAGGCCCGATTGGACGCCGCCCGCCTCGCCGCGACGACTCCCGACGACAGCAGCGGCGACGGCGTCGACGGCACGCCCACCAGATGAGCCGCGCCACCAAGCCGGCGCGCGTCGTCGCCGAGCTGGGTCGGTCGGAGACTCCGCAGGAGACCGCCGATCGCCTCGCTGAAAACTCGCGCAAATACCGATCGCACAAGACCGTGAACAATCTCGTGCTTTCGCTCCTCGTGACCGTCGGGGCCGTGCTCGTGCTCGTGCTCCTGGTGCCCCGCAACGACAACCCGGTCAATCGCGACATCGATTACGTCAGCATTGCCGCCCAGCTGCAACCGGTCGTTGATCACGCCCTCGCCAGCCCCGAGCTGCCCGAGGGCTGGAGTGCCAACGACGCCGAGTGGCGGGCCGGCACCAATGGTCAGGTACCGTCCTGGTACATCGGGCTGCTCACACCCGATAACCAATACATCGGGTTCAACCAGGCTTTCGATGCCAACCCCACGTGGCTCGCCCAGAAGCTGCCCGATTCGCCCGTCGTCGACAGCGTCAGCATCGCCGGAGTGACCTGGGACGTCTACCGCAACAGCGAGCAGGCCGCCGATCGGGGCAATTTCGACTATGCCCTCGTGACGACCGCAGGTGCGAGCACCTACGTGCTCATCGGCACGGCACCGACCGGCGACTTTGAAATCCTTGCCACTGCCCTGAAGGCCAACGTGGCCGAGAACGGAGCCGAATGAATCGGACATCGACGGTCATCCCGTCACCGGCCGAGGCCTGGAACGAAATGCGCGACGGCAATGTGCGCTTTGTCGCCGGTGCCCCCCGGCACCGCCAGGATGTCGACCGGCGAGCCGAGCTCGTCGGCCAACAGACCCCGCATGCTGCCCTGTTCGGCTGCAGTGACTCCCGTCTCGCGGCGGAGATCATCTTCGACCAGGGTCTTGGCGATCTGTTCGTCGTACGCAACGCCGGCCAGATCATCTCGGAATCCGTGCTCGGTTCGCTTGAATATGCCGTAGCCGTGCTGCACGTTCCGCTCATTCTCGTGCTCGGCCACGACGAGTGCGGTGCGGTGCGCGCGGCCATCGATTCCCAGACAGCGGATGCCCCGGCACTACCGGCCCACATCACTCACCTGATTGAGAAGATCGTGCCGGCGGTGCGTCAGGTGAGCGGGCTGGCGGCACCCGCTTTCGTGGACCCAGCGCAGGTCGACGCCGGCATCGTTGGCCGGGAACACCTCAAACACACGGTCACCGAGCTGCTCGAACAGTCCGAGGTGATCAGCTTGGCCATCGCAGAAGGTACATTGGCTATCGTCGGCGCAAACTACGTTCTCAGCGAAGGGCACGCCGACCCGCACATCCGGGTGGGCCTCCTGTAGACCCGCTCGCGCACCCGTTGCGCACAGTACGACTCTCATACAGAACCGAAAGGGAACGCACATAGTGGTGGACATCTCCGCAAACGCCGGCTACCGGATCGAACACGACACGATGGGTGAGGTTCGGGTTCCGACGAACGCGCTCTACGGTCCGCAGACCCAGCGAGCCGTGGAGAATTTCCCGATTTCGGGCTCCACGCTCGAGTCCGCACAGATTGCGGCCCTCGCCCGCATCAAAAAATCCGCGGCGCTGGCCAACGCCCAGCTCGGCGTACTCGACCAGGACATCGCCAATGCGATCGCCGCGGCCGCCGACGAGGTCATCACCGGCAAGTACGACACTGAGTTTCCGATCGACGTCTACCAGACCGGCAGCGGCACCTCCTCGAACATGAACATGAACGAGGTCATCGCGACCCTCGCGACCCGCGCCCTCGGCCGTTCGGTTCACCCGAACGACCATGTCAACGCAAGCCAGTCCTCCAACGACGTTTTCCCCACTTCGGTGCACATCGCCGTCACGAGCGCGCTGATCGACGAACTGATCCCCTCGCTCGACCACCTCGCCGTCTCGTTTGAGAACAAGGCGGAACTCTGGAAAGAGGCCGTCAAGGCCGGCCGAACCCATTTGATGGATGCTACCCCGGTCACCCTTGGCCAGGAATTCGGCGGCTACGCCCGGCAGATGCGCCT
>Ga0307486_1003052_pt1 | contig 11149 bp, 6 predicted proteins | sample CBIW02metaG_FD_203663 | JGI IMG/M metagenome (GOLD analysis project Ga0307486, IMG submission 203663) | Sea-ice brine microbial communities from Beaufort Sea near Barrow, Alaska, United States - CBIW 0.2 | ecosystem: Environmental > Aquatic > Marine > Coastal | place: USA: Alaska | collected... | reverse complement strand
GTTTATCAATAGATTGATTGCAGGAAAAAAAAAGAAATATTAGAACAATGATGGAGGTGTATGGGCTCAACTTAAAGTTCATATTGTTGCTTATTTGGAGAATATTAATTTAAAAGAATACCTATGTACTCTTTTAAAAACTTCAAAAAGTATGGAAGAAGTTTTATGAACTTCTTCCATTACTTGATACAAGGTTAATTTGACATGAGAGGTTTAAATTTGAGGGATCACATAATGGAATACAAACCATTCATCTTTTGGTTCATCATAACTGGTTCCAAACCATATTCCTTTTGTTTCAAAATCAGCATTATATGCCTTAACCACTTTAATAACATTTGTTGTCGGATTCATCCAACTTCCAGGTTCTTGAAGTAAAGTGTTTCCAACTAAGGTTATTTCATTGGACTCTTCATTTATGCTAAAAGTACCAGTTGTTTCTACACCATTCTGGTAACGGGTATAATTTAAACCTCCCCATTGATCAAAACGAATCCAGGCACCATCAACAGCTGCAGACCAATTGTCATTCCATCCCCAGTCGTATGAATCAGCTGAATCAACCGTCCATCCGATTCCTCCGGCTATCCAGTCTACAGGATTTCCACTAGCATCCAATTTCCACACTCTACCAGAAGAAATGCCGCCGGTAAGCATTTTAAGTAATTCCCCCGGAGTAAACTGGGGGTCAAATCCTTCATCAATTGTTGCTACTTCTTCTACCGGAACCCAATTATCGCTATAATCTTTGGAAATAAAATTGTAAACTAATGTAGCAGCACCATCACAATTGTCTTTTCTTAAAACTCCTAGTTGCAATGTATTTTCAGTTATTGAAAAAACTTTCATTTCCCTCCAATTATCTACACAAGTTTCATTTTCATTTGTATGTAAAATAGTGGCACCTGAAGTTGTAAGGATTTTGGCGTTAGTATCTAAAAAGTAAGTTCCAGATTCTTCCCCATAACTTGGAATCTTTAAATGATTTGTTGTTAAAAAATTGCCTCCATCTAAACTGAAAGTCATGGTTCCATAATCGCCTTGCGCTGCAAGCCATTCGTTTCCTTTCCAATCAGGGCTCCAGTTCCAACAGTCTTCCCCATAACAACCTGCATCACCACCTTCTAACCAAGAATTGTCACTCCCGTAGAAGAACATTGGTCCGCCAAAGTATTTTGAAACGCCTTCTGCATCTAGATCTAATACCCAAGTTTTAGAGTTACCAACCCCACCTGAAAGTAAAATCCATAAAGGATCGTTTACATAACTTAGATTGTCATCTGTAACTGTAATAGTAACAGGGTCTAATTGTACAATACCTCCTGCAGTAACAGCAGAAATATTAATAGTATAATCACCTTTAAAGGCATATTTTACAGTTTCAATTGCTTTATTGGATTTTCCAGTGACAAAATCCCAAGTTAAAATAGTACCGGGGGTCTTATTTGTAAGGATTACTGTATTTCCACCTGGGTCCACGCTAAAATCCTGAGTAATATCAAAATCTATTTGGGATTTATCAAGTTTATCACCCAAGGAATAACTATCTGGCTCACAAGATGTTGTTAGAAATACCATTCCCAACATCAATAGCGGTACGATTAACTTTTTTATTTTTTTCATTATTAAAAATTTAAGTTGTTAATAAATTACCATCCGGTATTTTGCTGTAAGACTCCATTGGACAAAGTAATTTGAGAATTAGGAATTTGTTGAAGCCCTTTTGTCAACTCTATATTAGAGGATGAAATTGTTTTTGTTTCCGGGATTCCACCACTTAAAACAGGTGTTGTTTCAGAAATTGTCGATGCTGCTACATTAACTCCCTGCCTTAATAAATCCCAATATCTAACACCTTCCAGCGCAAATTCCAGATGACGCTCTTTCATAATATTTGCCTGAGAAACTGCAAGAGGGGTAAAATTATCTTTATAAGCTCGTTGCCTTACCTCGTCAAAATAGGACTGTGCATTTCCACTTCCCAATTCAGCGGCCATTAACAATACATCCGCATACCGGATAACAAAATAATCCTGAAATTGACCAATCATAAAATTAGTTCCTCCCGGAAGGACCGTACTATTCCCGTCTTCGTCGACCATTGGCGTATATTTTTTATTATAATAGCCGGTATATTCACGTTGACTGTCGATTTTATTAAATGGTATTTCTTCTTCGTCAACAGCAATTACAGTTGCTACGGCCCTGGTGTCATCTTCACCATAAGCATCCCATAATTTTTTATTTACCGTAACACCCCATCCATTTCCGTATGGAAAATGTGAAAATTCCCTCATTCCAAACATAACCATCCAATGGTTACCATCTACATTGCCGTTATAATCACTGGTAAAAGTATGTTTTACAGAAAACACTATCTCTGAATTGTCTTCTCCGGCATAATTTTCGAGTGATGCCGCCGGCCATAATGTTGAAAAATCATTAACCAAAGCATGACCACTAGTGGAGATAACATCCTCCAAATGGCCTAAAGCATCAGCTTTAGATACAATTCCCACTAAATCTGAAGCTCCGTAATAACCTGTGAAATATAAGTAAACACGACCTAACATTGATTTGGCAGCCCATTTTGTAACCCTTCCATTAGGAACAGAATTGTAAGTGGTTGCAGGTAAATTCTCCGCTGCAAATAATAAATCCTGAGCGATTACTGTATAGACTTCGATTGGATCGGCTTGTGGAAGGTTTTCAATTGACGGTTCGGTTAACAAAGGAATATTCCCCCATAATCTTACCATTTCAAAATATAAATACCCCCTGATAAACCGAACTTCAGATTCTACAGAATTTCTTGAATCTTCATCTGAACCCCAATCTATTTGATCTAATTTATTGATCAATACATTACAACGATATATAGCTGCGTAATAAGCTTTCCAATTTCCGCTGAATAAATCAGTGTCAGAAGGAGACCTACTTGGATCAAATTCATCTATTGCCTGAAGTCCATAACCATCTGAATTACCTGTACCACCATAACAATCGTCAGAAAGTATTTCAGAGGCCAAAGGCACCGCTATTCCCTCGGCAGAAACTCTCTGCATTCCATCATAAACACCAACCAATGCATCAAATGCATCCTGGGGTGTTTTATAATAATTGACATCGGTTAAATCCGTAATTGGCTCAGAATCCAAAAAATCTTCAGAACAAGATCCTAGTGTCAATAGACTTAAAATTAATATATATGTTTTTTTCATTTTTTAAAGTATTTAAAATTTAACATTTAAACCTACAAGCAAAGTTCTTGGTCGAGGGTAATAACCTACATCAACTCCGGATGAGAAATTATAATCATCAGTTGAGATCCCATAACCCACTTCCGGATCCATACCATTATATTTTGTGAACGTATATAAGTTTAATGCTGATACATAAAGCCTAACCTGACTTGCAAAAATATTTTTGTTCAATTTTGCAAAGTCGTATCCAAGAGTGACATTACTAATTCTTAAAAAATCACCATCCTGGATGTATCTATCAGAGAACGTAGTCCAGTTTTTGTTGTTTTCTGTAACCCTGGGCGTCGTATTTGAAGAACCTGCACCGTGCCACCTATCCAATATAGCTGTTGTATAATTGCCAAAAGCATTAGACTGATTACGATAAGATTGCACAATTTGATTGCCCGCAACTCCATTAGCCAATGCAGAAAAGTCAAATGCTTTGTAATCCATTGAAAGTGATATTCCAAAGACATAATCCGGATTTGGATCACCTATCATTTTTTTGTCCAACTCGTTTATCAAACCATCATTATTTACATCCACATAAATAAGATCTCCGGGACTTGCATTTGGTTGGATTTTTTGATCTGAATTGGTGTAATTATTAACATCTTCTTCAGTCTGAAAGACTCCTACAGTTTGGAGTCCCCAGAAATATCCGAGAGGAAATCCTTCCTGTGCCCTGTAAAATTCAGAAGAATTATCATATAACTGGTTTTTTTCTCCGTGAATAATTCCATCTTCAGTAGGAATATTACCTACCTCATTCTGATTATATGAACCGTTGGCACCAATAGAATAATTAAAATCTCCTATATTATTATGGTAGTTCAGTGCAAGTTCAACACCTTTGTTCGTTATATCTCCTCCATTAATCCATGGAGCCCCTGCACCTGCAATGTCAAGAATGGGAGCTAGAATTAACCAATCCTTATTTTTTTTGTTATACAAATCAAAATTAACATCCAACTTATTGTTAAGTATTCTGGCATCAAAACCAATATTGATTTGTTCGGATGTTTCCCATTTCAAATCGGGATTAGCCAGCCTGCTGGGATATGCACCCGGGGTAAGAACACCTTCTTCAGGGCCAAAATTATAATTGACATTTGAATAAGTTATTGGTGCCAAATATTGGTAATTTCCTGCATTTTGGTTCCCAACTTGTCCCCAACTTGCCCTTAGTTTAAAGAAGTTTATTGCTTCAGAATCTATCAAGAAATTTTCATTTGAAGCTACCCAACCCAATGAAACTGAAGGGAAATAACCCCAGCGATTATCTTTATGGAATTGCGAAGAACCATCTGCCCTAAATGTAGTATTCAACAAGTAAGTTTCCTTATAATTATAATTCAACCTTCCAAAATAAGACATTCTTTTATTTTCATTATCTGGACCACCCCTAAGCGAGATTAACGATCCCTCTGCATTAGTTGCATTATCCAACCAGGCATGTTTCAAATCATCAAAAATTAAATTTGCATTACTGCCATTCATATATGTTCCGTCATATTTAAAAGAAGAAGTACCTAACAGTGTTTCAAAATGATGATCACTCGTGATATCGAATTTATAAGTCAATAAATTATCCCAAACCAATGATTTATTTTTCCCAATAGATTGATAAGCCGTTGAATATGTGCTGAATGAATATACAGATAACCTATAAAGAGGAGAGAATGAATGATTGTTATAGGCATTATAGTCTATTCCCAAACTTGTTCTAAAGGTCAAATTTTCTATAGGTTCAAACTCCACATAAAAATTTCCCAGCAATTTTTGATTATCCCCCTCATTTTGATTACCATAAAGCATTTGAGCATATGGATTTGACTGCCCAGCTAACCAAGGAGCAGTATCATTTGAGGTGTCATAAAAATTTCCCTCATCGTCAAACATTGGTATAAGTGGGCTTGCTCCAAAAGCCCCTCTTAAGGAATTATTGTACTGATTTCCAACGCCAATTCCATTTTTGTTGGTATAGGCAAAACTTAAATTCTCCCCTATGGTAATTTTATCGTCATATAATTTATGCTCAGAATTAAATCTGAAATTATAACGTTCATAATTGGATAAATCTTTTCCTCCTACAACTCCTTCCTGAGAAAGGTATGAAAGTGATGTAGAATAAATTGAAGTTTCTGAACCTCCTGAAGCACCAAAAGAATAATTTTGAGTAACCGCATTGTCTTCAAAAACCTCATCTATCCAATTAGTTCCTTCACCTAAAGCATCAATTTCATCATTGGTGAAATATGGAGGTTTTCCTGAATTAACAGCAGCTTCATTTAAAATAGTACCGTATTCTCTCCCATTTAATACATCCAGTTTTTTTGGGACACTTTGAATCCCATAATATTGGTCAAAAGTAATTTGAGCTGGTCCTCTTTTCCCTCCTTTAGTTGTCACCAAAACAACACCATTAGCAGCTTGTGACCCATAAATTGCTGCAGATGCGGCATCCTTTAATACCGTAATTGATCCAATATCAGAATTGTTCAAATAGGAAATATCCCCTGTTAAAACACCATCAACAACATATAATGGTCCATTACTCCCAGTAGAACCCATTCCACGAATTACTACGTTCAATCCTTCTCCTGGTTGTCCGGATGTTGAAGTGATTTGAACCCCGGGGGATTGACCCTGTAAGGCTTGCAAAGCATTTGTGGTGCTGAGTTTTTGAAGATCCTCCCCTTTTATTTGAAAATTAGCACCAGTAACCAGCGCTTTCTTTTGTACACCATATCCCACAACAATAACTTCATCAAGACTATCCATGTCTTCTTTTAAAGAAATATTAATTTGTGTGCTTCCGGAGACCTCCACATCTTGAGTTATAAAACCTACATAGCTAAATTGTAGAATGGTATTTTCTCCTACTTCAATTTGGTAGTTTCCATCAAAATCAGTTGTTGTTCCTTGATGAGTTCCTTTTATGATTACGTTTACTCCGGGAATCCCCATTCCATCACTTGCAGAAGTTACTGTTCCGCTTACAGAAGAGTTCTCTTGGGCATAACCTGTCTGCGGAATTATTATGCATAGCAGGAATGTCATACAAAAAAGGAACATTGTTGAATTATTCCAATATTTTTTTTTCATAATATTAATAGGATTAATTGTTAATTAAATAAAAAAATTTTTGTTAATATACATTCGCAATAATTTGTTCATAAAGTTCTTGTTTACCACTAATTTGCTGAGGTTCTCCATTAGCACGGGCAATTTTATTTATAGTTTCAAGAGTGAGTTCTCCCTTTTCAAATTTGGCTCCGTCCCCCTGGTCAAAGGATTCGTATCTCTGTTCCCGAAGTTTTTTGTAATCGGTGTTTATCAAGACCTGATTTGCACATATTAATCCTCTGGCAAAGGCATCCATTCCTGAAATATGGGCAATGAATTTATCTTCTAAATCGGTAGAATTTCGACGCATTTTCGCATCAAAATTTATTCCGCCTCCCTGTATTCCACCACCTTCTAAAATTACAAGCATGGCTTGTGTTATTTCATAAATGTTAATTGGAAACTGATCCGTATCCCAGCCATTTTGATAATCACCCCGATTGGCATCAATGCTTCCCAACATACCGGCATCTATTGCTACTTGTAATTCATGTTGGAAAGTATGTCCTGCTAGCGTGGCATGGTTTACTTCCAAGTTGAGTTTAAAGTCTTTTTCAAGACCATATTTATGAATAAAACCTAAAGTAGTGGCTGCATCAAAATCATATTGGTGTTTTGTAGGTTCCATAGGTTTAGGTTCAATAAGGAAGGTTCCCTTAAAACCTTCTTTACGAGCGTAATCTTTACAAATAGTTAAGAAACTCGCCAAATGATCCTGTTCACGTTTCATATCGGTATTCAAGAGACTCATATAACCTTCACGGCCTCCCCAGAATACATAATTCTCTCCTCCCAGTGCAATTGTGGCGTCAATGGCAATTTTAGCCTGAGCACTTGCATAGGCTACAACCTCAAAATTGGGATTGGTGGAAGCACCGTTCATGTACCGCGGATTACTAAACAAGTTTGAAGTACCCCATAAAAGTTTGATGCCGGTTTCTTCCTGCTTTTGCTTGGCATATTCCACCATTATTTGAATCCTTTTTTCAAATTCTTCAAGGGTAGGAGCTTCATCAACTATATCTAAATCATGGAAACAATAATAAGGAATGCCCAATTTGTCCATAAACTCAAAAGCCGCATCCATTTTATCTTTTGCCCTTAAAATAGCATTTTCGTTTTTATCCCATGCAAAGATTCCGGTAGGTGCACCAAAAGGATCTCCTCCTTTATCACATAGGGTATGCCAGTAGGCCATGGAAAAGCGCAGGTGTTCTTTTAAAGTTTTTCCGGCAACTACCAAATCCTCATCGTACCATTTGAAAGCAAGAGGGTTATCACTTGTTTTTCCTTCAAACTTTATTTTATCGATGTTTGAAAAAAATGATTTAACTGTTTTACTCATGATTTTTCTATATTAATATGATTTTTCCATTCTTGATATATTTCCTGGTATTGTGTTGTAAGGGTCGATGATGGTTCTATTCGTTCTATACATTTCAATCCTTCAAAAGCTTCGTCTAGTTTTTTATAATACCCGAATCCAAAAGCTGCTCCGCGGGCCGCCCCTTCGGCTCCTGATGTGTTATATAGTTCCAGGGTGGTCTGGGTGGTATTGGTAAAAATCTCCCTAAATACCGGGCTTAAAAAGAGATTTGAATTCCCTGCTCGTACAACTTTTCCTGAGACTCCCAAAGTTTGCATAATATCAAAGCCGTAATTCATGGCGAATACAATTCCTTCACAGGCAGAGCGTATTAAATGGGCGTTTTGGTGTATGTTAAAGTTTAGATTTTCAATACCTGAATTTGCTTTTTTATTATTGAAAATACGCTCTACGCCATTCCCAAATGGATAGAAACGTAAATCCTTGCTTCCTGGAGCCACCTTAGCTGCTTCAGCGTTCATCTTTTCGTAGGAAATTAAATCATTATTATTTCCGGCAGACATAGTTTTGCGTAACCATTGATATAAAATTCCGGAGCCGTTTATACAAAGCATGACTCCATTTCTTTTTTCAGCATCAGAGTTGTTTACGTGTAAAAAGGTGTTAATACGGTTTTGATCGTCATAATTATCCTGATCGCTCACTGCATATATTACCGCAGATGTTCCTGCTGTTGTGGCAATTTCTCCCGGATGTAAAACATTTAGGGATAGAGCATTATTAGGTTGATCACCTGCACGATAGGTGATTTTGGTGTTTGGTTGCAGGCCTAATTCCTGAGCCATATCCTTATGAATTGTTGCCTGATGACCAAAATTAGGAACAATCTCCGGAATCATCTTTTCTGGGATTCCCATCTGATCCAGAATTTCTGTGGCTACAGTTTCTTTTTTAAAATTCCAAAGGGCCGCTTCAGACAATCCAGAAATACTTATCTGAGCAATTCCAGACAGTTTTGCCGCAATAAAATCACCGGGGAGCATCATATGTGCGGCCTTAGCAAATACCTCCGGCTCGTTAATTTTGACCCATTTTAATTTTGAGGCAGTAAAATTTCCCGGACTTCCTAAAATTGTTTCATGACAAAAGTCTTGACCTAATTTATCGTAAGTTTCATTGCCGATGTTTGCAGCCCGGCTATCGCACCAGATAATTGCAGGCCTTACGGGATTCATTTTCTCATCGGTAAGTACCAACCCATGCATTTGATAGGATATCCCAATCCCGGCAATTTGCTTTAAGTTGATATTATGTTTTGTTACTAAAGTCCTTATACCTGTTTTAGTATATTCCCACCATGCATTTGGATCTTGCTCGGCCCAACCGAACTCTGGCGCTATAATATTCATCTCAAATTCCGGGACAGTTATATCGCAAACCGACACCCCCTTTTCGGCATCCAGCACCGATAGTTTAATTGAAGAACTTCCTAAATCAATTCCTAAAAAATACATTTCCTTCCTCTAATTAATTTAAATTCTTATTATCTTATTTTCGGTTTCCATAAGGATTCCATTTCCTCCAGGGTCCTTCCTTTGGTTTCCGGTACAAATCTCCAGATAAACAGGCCTGAAAGTATTGCCATGGCTCCATATATCCAGTAGGAAAAACCGTGATTAAAAAGTTCTGTTAATTGCATGTTATTGTTCATCATAGGAAAAGTCCAGGAAACCATTAAATTGGCCAGCCATTGAACCGCTACTGCAAAAGCCATAACTCCTTTAATTTTATTAGGGAAAATCTCTGAGAGTAATACCCAGGTAACCGGGCCCCAGGACATCGCGAAAGCAGCTATGTAAAGAAGCATGAAAAGCAGCGCGGGCAATCCGCTGGAGTTATTATATAAAACAGTACCCAGTCCTATCATGCTTAGAGCCATAAAAAAGCTTCCAATCATCATTAATTTTTTTCTGCCAAATTTATCTACTGTAAATATTGCGAGTACTGTAAAAAGCATGTTAATAGCACCCACGACAATTGTAAGTAACATAGAAGTATCAGTTTGCATTCCCATTCCTTTAAAAATTTGTGGAGCATAATACAGTACTACGTTAATACCCACAAATTGCTGAAAAATAGAAAGCATCAAACCTATAATAATAACTCCCCATCCATAAAAAAGCCAGGGTTCTTTTTTATGGTTAAAAGATCCTATTATATCCTTTAAAATATGGTTAGCTTTTTCGGAGCCGCTTATTTCTGTAAGTACCTCCAGAGCTTTTTCATTATTTCCTTTCATAACCTGAAAGCGGGGCGTTTTGGGAACAAATAATAAAAAAAGAAAGAAAATTGCCGCAGGAATGGTTTCGGAAAAAAACATGTTTCTCCACCCGATAGAATTTATCCATTCTTCGGTTTGTCCTTTGACAATAAAATAATTCACAAAATACACAACCAACATCCCGGTTACAATCGCAAACTGATTCCAGGAAACTAATTTTCCCCGAATATTGGCAGGAGCCATTTCTGCAATATATAAGGGAGCCAACATACTGGCCAATCCAACCCCCATTCCTCCCAGGATACGATAACTAATAAAAGACGTCAACTTATCCCCAAAGAAGATATTCATAATTTCTGGATATGCAGAACCACAAGCTGAGATAACGAAGAGAAATGCCGATAAGATCAATCCGTTGCGGCGACCAATGGAATTAGCTATTTTATCACCCATGGAAGCTCCAATAATACAACCTACCAATGCACTACTTACCATAAAACCTAATATGGAATTTTTTAAATTCTCGGTAAGTACTCCGGGCAGGGTTAAAAATTGGAAGTAATAAAAGACTCCGGCCAATGTTAAAATTCCTACAACGATTGCGAAACTAAACCTGTTTTTAAATAATTTCAGCATAAAAGAACCAAATAAAACAGCTATTGCAAGGATACAAATGCTAAGGATAATTTTAAATTGAAAAATTGCAGCGACAGCTTTTATAGGTTGGTTCTCTAAAGCAGTTATAAAATGATTTTCCAAAGCTCCTACCGCTCCAGATATAACTGCTGTATCGTATCCGAAGAGTAATCCTCCTAAACTTGCAACTGCAGTTATAAGAAAAATGTTACTTTTACCTTTTGAAAACATAAATGGTCATTTTGACAATTAACTAATAGTAAATTTGACTACAAGTATATAAATTAATTTGCGATTTAACAATTAAATAGGATAAAATTTTACTTTATTTAACATATAGTCTTTTAATTAGGAATATAATATAGATGGTTATCAATAATATATCGTTGATGATTAATCGAAAAAAACAGAATGGTAAAAAAAATTATTGAAGAAGAATCCGGGAAATTAGTCGAGCAATCTGTAATTAACTCCATAACAATTGATTGTGTTGTGTTTGGTTTTGACAATGGAAGTTTGGAAGTTTTATTG
>Ga0307486_1003050_pt1 | contig 11165 bp, 20 predicted proteins | sample CBIW02metaG_FD_203663 | JGI IMG/M metagenome (GOLD analysis project Ga0307486, IMG submission 203663) | Sea-ice brine microbial communities from Beaufort Sea near Barrow, Alaska, United States - CBIW 0.2 | ecosystem: Environmental > Aquatic > Marine > Coastal | place: USA: Alaska | collected... | reverse complement strand
TTTAAGTTGGGCGGTTTTCCTTACTGCCGCATTCGGGACAACGCCCTCCGTTGTCTTTCACTTCTTGTTTGTCTTTCACTTCAAAACAGCCATCGCATTGTACATGATCGCTCATGAGGATTCTCCATCGCCCAGTAGGGCCAGTCGTAAGGTGATTAGGTGGTTGGTGAGTAAGGCCACAATCAAGGGATCTGTTTCAAACACCCACCAGTGTGTGCGTCCGCCGCGAGTTACATACATAGGAACGATCTCCACAAACCGATTCCAGCTGTTATTGACTCGATCGTAATTGGTGACGATGGACAGTCCCACGGTCATGCCGCCAATCGTCAGTTCCATCGGGTAACTGTTCCCTCCACTCACAGATTGGTTGCAGGTCACCTCAATTTTAGGTTGTTCCACGCGTCGCAACGTAAGTGCTGCGTTTGAGTTCACTACGCGTTGGATCATTGCGTCTTCGTTAGCGGGCAGGCTTTCTAATAACACTCGACTCAGTTGGATGCACGCGTGTTTCAAATCGGTGCTGTTCATGATACTCTCCTTATAAGGGCTGGTGGGTGTTCAAGAATGTTAGGAACCTTGCCTCGTCCATGACCTCAATTCCCAGAGCAGTGGCTTTGGTTAGCTTCGATCCGGCACTGGGACCTGCAACCACACAAGCCGTCTTTACTGAGACACTTCCAGAGACCTTGGCGCCAAGGGCCTCCAGGCGCTCTTTTGCCGCCTCTCGGGACATCTCCGTCAACGTTCCGGTTAAGACCCACGATTGTCCTAACAAAGGTCGGGTGACTAGGTCAACGGTTTCGGTTTGCCAGATGACCCCCGCGTCTTTCAGGCTTTGAAGGGTGTCTCGATTGTGTGTCTGTTTAAAGAAACTGACGATGTGCCCAGCCACAATGGGACCTACATCCGCAACTGTCTGTAGATCGTCGACCGATGCCTCTGAGAGCGCCTCTAGTGACCCGTAGTGACGTGCCAATGCTTTCGCTGTGGCTTCGCCTACCTCTCGGATACCTAGGCCGTAAACGAACCGCCAGAGCACCGGATGTTTAGACGCTGTTATTGCTGCCACCGTGTTCCGCGCCGACTTCTCTGCCAGTCGATCGAGTCCTTTCAGTTGTTCTTCCGTAAGTCGATACAGATCCGCTACGGTTTCAACCAGCCCCTCCGAAATCAACAACTCAATGAGTTTGTCTCCCACTCCGTCAATGTCCAAGGCCTTGCGAGAGACGTAGTGTTTGATAGCTTCCTTTCGTTGAGCCGGACAGTAGAGCCCCCCCGAACACCGTAATGCAGTTTCCCCTTCGGTCTGAATGATGTCCGAGGCGCACACTGGACATTGAAACGGCAAAGCGATCGCCCGGGTCTTCTTAGGTCGCTTGTCCATAACGACCTTCACGACTTGAGGTACCACGTCGCCCGCGCGGCGAACAATCACGGTATCTCCAATCCTCACTCCCAATCTCGCAATCTCATCCATGTTGTGTAGTGTGGCGTTGCTGACGGTCACGCCCCCCACAAAGACAGGATGCAATCGAGCCACGGGCGTTACGACGCCAGTCCGCCCTACCTGAAACTCCACGTCTTCAACCGTGGTCATCTCTTCTTGCGCGGGGAACTTCTGAGCGATCGCCCACCGAGGCGCCCGAGAGACAAACCCAAGCGTGGCCTGTTGTTTAAAGTCGTTGACCTTAAAGACGATGCCGTCGATGTCGTACGGCAGATGGTCTCGCTTACTCAACAGGTCCCGATACGCCTGAGCACAGGCCTCGACACCTATGGCTAAGCGCATCTCTGGGTTGGTGCGAAACCCCCAATCGCTCAGGATCTGCAGCAGCTCCCAATGGGACTTAGGTTTGCTGGGTAGGGTGCCTCCATACACGCAAAACTCCAACGGTCGTTTCGCGGTGGCACTGGGGTCCTTTTGCCTCAGGCTGCCCGCGGCTGCGTTGCGAGGATTGACAAACGTCTTCTCACCGCGCTCAGACAACCGTTCATTCAGTGACTCAAACCCAACTGTGGGCATGTACACCTCACCTCGCACCTCAACTTCCTCTGGGTGACCCGTACCTCGCAGGGTCAAGGGCACCGATGGGATCGTGCGGACATTGGCGGTGATGTCTTCTCCAGTTTGCCCGTCGCCTCGGGTGGCCGCTTGCAGTAAGATGCCCCGAACGTATCGAAGACTCACCGCCAGTCCGTCAAGTTTAGGTTCGCATACGTAGGTTACCGGCCCTTCTGTCTTCAACCGTTCTTGCACTCGCCGGTCGAAGTCAATCAGTTCCTCGTCTAAGAACGCATTGTCCAACGACAACATCGGTGTGGAATGCGCCACAGCTTTGAAGCTCGTCGTATTGGGACTTCCTACTCTTTGGGTGGGGGAGCTCGGTGTGATCAACGTAGGGTATTTGGTTTCCAGGTCCTGCAGTTCCCGGAACAGTCGGTCGTACTCAGCGTCGGGTACCGTGGGGTCGTCCAGGACGTAGTATCGATGACCGTGATCGGTAAGGGTTTTCTGCAGAACTTTGGCTCGATTCACTATCGTCTTAGTTGGCATGTCGAGTCCTATTCGTTAGAGGTTGGGGATCGATCGAGTGTGGACTCCTGTGTGACTGTTGATGAGTCCCTTAAAATGCGCCACCGCCAGGGCGTCGTTGTCAAACGCCTGGGCAATGGTGTCTACGTCTTCCGGTGCGTAATCGAACTCGTCAATTAACAGCTTTCGGTACGCCTTCAAGCGCAGTTCAGTAGGGGTCATGGCCGGGGATACGTCGACGTACACCGTGTAATCCGAACCGGAAGCCAAGTCCACGTCCATGCGAAACAGGTTCAAGGTAGTCTCGGTCATTGTAAAGATGGACTCGATCGAATCGATGGCTTCTTGCGTGGTGCCATGTACCTTAAGGTACGCAACCTTGGCCTCGTTCAATAGTTGTAAGGGGGTCTTCTCGGTCATATTGGTGTCCATAGCGTTCTCCGTTGGGCATAAAGGCCCGCAGAGTGCGGACCTAAATTGATCGGTTAATCCATAGTCCCCAGTTTCACCGTTCGGTTGGGATCTATTGGATGATGTAGGTGTTTAAACTTCTGCAGTCGGGCTAACACATCGCGTTCAGCAGCGTTGTAAAACACTTCTGCACGTTTACGTTGAACCACACCCATCTTCCAGCGTTCGGTGGCCGGACCATTGGAAACTAAACGTTCACCGCGTATCCAGTGATGATCCACTAAACGAGGTAAATGCCGGTCCCGCAGAGTCTTAACAGACACGTCCAACATGCTGGCTATGTCTCCCGTGGTCAACTCACCATACAGCGACATAAGCATCAGTACCTGCACAGTTCGGCGATTCAATACCAATCGCTTTGATAGACGGTCCATACTGAGGTCATTGGTGAGTACAGCAGAATTCATGGGGGTTCCTTTCAGGTGCGTTTCACGGGGGTGAGGAATATGTCCACCCGCCGCAACTGGCGATGACTATCGGAGTCAATAAACCGTACGGCTAAAGCAATGGAGACGATGGTGGTGCATGTGGGACTCGTCGTCTTATGTAACCCAACTGTCGAGGGAAGATAGATCAGTTCCTCACGATGGGACTTAGCAAACGCCTCAGGCATGCATCCGTCATCAACATGCACGTGGACCACCGTGTGATCGTCGTGCGTCTCAGTGATGCGCTCAAGGGCCTTGGCGATGGTCGATGCAAGGTTACTGTAAGTCAAGAGCAACTCTAGATTAACCCTTAACGTCCAGTCAGTGAAGTTTTCTGTGTCCATTTTCGGCGGTCTCAAGCATAGTGTCGGTACTGCACGTAGGGCGACGACGACGGGCCCGGTAATCACTTAACATAGAGTCTACTCGCTGCATCGTCTTGAGATGACCGTTGATTATGCGTGAGAGGTGCTCGAGCTCCACTTGAGTGAGGGTGGGGTTTTGTCGTCGGGCCACATCCTCCAGAACGATCCGCCCCAAATCGAGTTGACTAAGGCAATTCGAGTTCTGGAGGGTTTCAGTAACCTTTCGATAAAACCGAGCCTCGTCCTTAAATCGCTGACGTTGTTTTGCTTGGTTAAGGTTATACTGACAGAATAACACTGCCATTAACCCCAACCCCAACATACTCACTATAATAGCCACGGCGCCGTCCATAACTTCACCTCGTTAGCGTTTGTTCCAGGGTTTGAAGTCCAACAGGTCGTCAACCTCTGGGAAAACGCCGGTGAAGGTCACCGCTCGGTCGTCCAACATCACCATGGCCGAGGGTTTATCGGTAGGAAACTTGAGTTTCGACAATACCTTATCGCCAACGGCTGGCATGTCAACCCAATATCGACGTAGGTGTTCAGCAATGTAGTCGTACATGGCTGCCACGCCGCCGGGTTGTCCGGAACGGGAAGAATAGATATTGATTTCAAACTTATCAGAGGCATCGGTTAAAAATCGCATGGCGCCATCGACTGGACCATCGGCCACCACATCAGCGCCATGCCATCCAGTGGTGTAACTGTGGATCACACCATCGAAGTCGCATGAGAGAATGGGTTTATTTACCGAGGTCTTAGGAGGGGCGGTGCCATACGTACTGGTCTCAGTTGCGGGTTCAACGATCGCAGACATTACAGGCTTTCCTTATGATTTTACGGTTTGAGTCGAAAAAATGGGGAGGTGTTACCCTCCCCGCATTTCCAGATGGATTAACGTCCAGCGCGTCGCTCGGGGATAGGATCACCGGTTGGTGGTCTTAGGCCACGGTCTTCACCGCGGCGCATTGGCAATACACGTGTGTCGTAGTATCGCCCTATGTCCCAATCTACAGCACCAGTCATCAGGCCAACGCGGCCATGCCAACCTTCTCTGACGTGACGGATTTCCATGATCAGTTCGTGATCCGGTTCTACGTCCACCTGCACGACTTCCAAATCGTCTTCAAGCATTTCTTGAAAACGAAAACGGTTTCCGGGCGAAAGAGTGGCCAGCGACACTAGGTCATCTGGGACCCCGATTGCTTCAAGGATTATGGACGGATGTCCACCGCGGTTGACTTCAACCATGTGCATGATCTGAAAACCTTTGTCTCCAGTCCGCAGAAGTATTTGACAACTGCCAGGTGAACGCATAAGTGCAGTTCGAAAATCGAACACGGTGTGTACTGTCTTGTCCATACTTCCATGTCTCCTCAATCGATCGACCGTCAACTTCCATTAGGGTTGGGTGTGGAACCATCAACGGTCAAAGTGGGGGTTAACACGATAGAGTAGAGCCTTACTCGGCCCCCCCATCGCCCGCTTCTACGAAGCGATCTTCCATGCGAAACATTGGTGCCTCCTTGGCGTCGTCTCGCATCTCCTTCGATATCAATTCCTGTTCCGTTACAGCTTCTAACGTTAAGGACTCGACTTCGATTTCATTGAGTTCCGGCGCGGCTTGCCACAGGCCCTCCTCTTCATCTTTCTTAATGAACTCCTTGGCAACTTCCTGTTTGACGTTAAGTTTCTCCGCCAGGTCCTTGTCTTTACTGACAGCGACCATTAGGTCGTGTTGTTTCTGCGATGAACACGGCATTACTACCTCCTCTTTCAGGTGTGGGTAAGTTGATGTATGTTTAGGGGTCTGAACGTAATCTCACGCAAGTTATGGTCTCATAGACAACATTACAACGTCAGTATGTGTCACCGGGTGAAGGGTACTGTCTCTTCGACATCGACCGCGACTCTTCCACGGTCCGTATCTCCGACAGTGTGTGCAGAAATACGCCGACTGACCGTATATACGAGAGGGTCCCCGTACCTTGTGTGTACAATGTGGACACAAAGGCTGAATTACGCGCCCCATGTATTGCCATCGTCATCTTCCACTGCCGCCACATCGCCATAGCGATCGATGACATCGATCCCCGGGAGTGGAACGAGTCGAGCAATGTCCACACCGGCCAATACTTGTTCTTTAATATTGTCGCTTTGACTAGTCACCTTGATGTCATCGAACCCAGCCTTTTGCAGCGCCTGAATAATCAACGCCGCCACCGACGACTTACCGCAGCCAGAACGCGTACCGGCGATCTCTACGCGTACACGAGGGCGAACGTTTTCTACAGGGGTTTCAGATGTCTGATTCATGCTAACTACCTTATTATCAAAGTGAGTGTTGTTTAAGTAATCCACATCCACTACGACCCACAGGTCGCCGCAGTAAGTGAGGATCTCGTTGGAGATGTTGTGATTAGACAACCACCGTTGAACGTCGGTTATGTCGCCTGGATGGAAATTGGTCGTCTTCAGACAAAAGAGGACATCTCGAGCCTGCGCTTGACCTTGTACAATTTCCAATGGGTTGGGTAAATTAGAAAGATCGATGATCACTAGGTCGTCGCCAAACGTGTTGGCAAGATGTTCGTAGACTAAGCAACACGTTTCAGGTGTGTCGAGTAGAACTAACCCGGCCCCAATCCCGTCGTGTATTTTAATGGTGATTAAATCGGTCATTATAAAAGTCCTTCTTTTAATGCCGAGTCGAGTAGTTCCTAATTTACGTCAAATGGCGAGGGCACTTCATCCTCCATACTCGGCCAACGTTTGTGAATGAGTGCGTTTATGGCCGCGCCCATTTCGTTCAACTCATTACCTCTCACTAGCATGTATACATGTCGATCGTCTAGGTTGTTGGTGAGTACCTTAGCGAACATGTACGGCGTGTCTCCCAGTTCCGAAATCAAAGACATGTCGCTCGACAGCTGCAAAGACGAGAGCCAATGTTGAGCAGCATCAATCACGGACGATGAGACTTCGTACTCTTTTGTGGCCCCCGTCCGTTTGTCCACCTTTACGATTAAGATCGATTTCGCGGTTGTTTCGGACTTGACATGAATGTTCTTCGCCCGCCGGATGAGCTTCCGCGCAAAGTCGTAGACGTATGGGTTCAAATCGCACCTACCGTCTTCTTGATCTCTCATAGTGAAGCCGGCCTGCACTGCAATGTCTCGAATCTCTTCGTCGGAAATCGCGTGAGACTTTGTTTCAGTCATAACTCACCTCAGGCCGCCAGCGCGTATCGGTACCGTGAATTGTCGATGTGGTAGACTTTATTGATGCACTCGAGAAGTTCCGTCGAATATTTGTGTTGTTCCAACAGACACCGAAGATGCCGCATGGTCCCTGGGATGTTACTGCGAAGGTAGAAGACACAACAGTCGTGATCGGCCACGGCGCTGTCGATTCTCGCTTGAGGCGTTTTGGGATGCACGGTCACGAGGGTCGCTGAAATCTTGGTGTCGTCTTCAAATCGTCGCAACGCTGTTCCAGCGTCCTCATCGCCCACCACCAGATACACGTGACGGAGACCGTCGCGTTGAAAGTTCCACAACAGATTCAATTGGGCTGAATTATCCATGCAATAAACGTCTCTGTCTGGGGGCGGTAATCTGCAACTCTTTACTCAGTCGCTCGCTGTGGCGGGTAACTTTGGTTAGTGGAGTAGTCATCTATGTATCCTTTTGTTTTACGGGGAGCCGCTGTCGCCGCCATCGGGCGATAGGGCGGTCCATTGTAGGTCTTCGCTGTACGTAAGACCCAAGGTCGAAATCACCTCTCGACGAATCTCACGAAACGTCTCGTCAAGATCTGCGTGTTTGTCTTTTGGTATCCACCAACGGTTCGTTGGCAAACCGGGTTTATTGGAGTGGGTGACTTGTTCGGACGCCAGCCAACCCAACGTTATTAGTCTCGGACCCAGACGGCGGTTGATCTCGCTCTTACGGATACCCAGTAACTGATGAATGCTGGGGGTACTGAGGCTTTTACTGGTGTATAACAGCAGCAGAACATCGACTTCTCTAGATCCCAAGTCCATACGCTTACACAGCGCTTTTACAGTGAGTTGGTGAATCAGGGTTTCATGGATCATCTTCTCGCGGTCCTTTCAATACCGGGGGGTAAGAGGTACGCCGCCGCTTCGCTGGGGACGTATTCAAAGATCGACCCTGTCGCGATAGGGCGGTTAAAGTGACGGCTGAGCGCTAGGATCAACGTGTCCCGTAAGGTTTGGGTGTTAACGTACGCCTCAACGGCTTCAACGGTAGCCTCATCTTCAAGCGGCATATGCAAAGACCCCAATAGCACGCAAAGGGTCTCTCCATGCGGGAACCTTTCAACCAATCGAAACTTAGGTTGACCTACATCCTTGGCATCGATGTCAGACTCGAGACCAAACTGCATGAATGTGGACACAGACATTACTACTCTCCTGGGTGTTGCGCGATAGGGGCGATGCATTCAGGGGGACGCACGTCCCTATCATTACATCGGTCAAGTGGATTCAAAATAACATAATACACAGAGCGTATTCGGCATAAAGGGAAGACCGAAGCCTTCCCTTTAGGGTTAATTCAGGTTATATATTCGGTGCAGGTTGACCAGATACGCTTTGACCTTATAGGTTCTGACGTAGTAGTCTGTAATGTAACTAATGACCGTGGGATAGAACGGACTGAGAGTCAATCGCAGGATTGGGTGAAGTAGTCCGTCACTGTCGATCGAAGTGATGTGAGGGACGATCATGGTACCCACTGCAATGACGTCGGAGTAATGTTTCCCGTCGACGACTGCGTCGATCAGGTATATGCGAGCCTCCGAAGGCTCGATCTCTTTCAACGTAGCGATATCGGCGGCTGACGGTTGAGAAATCAGATGCGTCGTTCCATCGCCATGTAGGGTCCACCCAACGCCTATACTTGTTTCCTTACCCATAACAGATGGTTCCTTTGTTGGTGAGTAACCCGCATCGAAGGGGTCCGAAGCTGTCGGATTCGAGTACTGTGTGTTCCACCCCGGGCCACCGGGATAATTGTTGAATGCGGCCGGTGTGATGACTGCCGTTTTGATTGACCAAAATGCGTTCTGCTAAAATTTCAATGCCGCGGATTAAGACGCAGTTGCTGCCGGTTTCCTCAATCAAAAGTTCGTCGGGGTCTCGTTCAGGGAGATAGTGGTGTTTCTGTAACCAATCCAATCCCCAGGTCAATCGATCAAAAGGTAGATCGTGATCGCTTACAATGATCTCCATACCCCACAGAGCTTCGGAGGCTTTCTTCGGAGAGAACCCGGAGTCCATCTCCAAGATCAGACGATGCAGTTCACCCTCACTGATCTGATCGAGCATCGAGAAGGGCATCCGGCGATACAACTGGAGCAGTCGATCTACGTTAGCTGGAATCTTAGCGGGTAACTCTCCCGTCAGTAATCGAAGATCCGCTTCTAGATACACTCGGTGTGATTCGTTGTGGACTATGCTCCGGATTGCCTCAAGGGATGAGGGTAGGAACAAGGCGTGGTCCAAGGAAAGGTGTTGTCCAGACACGATCCGATTGATGTAACGGGCCTCACGCGTTACGGGTCGGTATGTTTGGGTAGGTTTGAATTCTTCAACGTACTGAGGACACATTGACTACAATCTCCAATCATTAAGATAAGTAAGGCAGGGACTAACGTAGAGCAATCTCTACGCTAGATGTTAATCTCCACCTCAAGCGGGCAGTGCGTAGTTTTCGTCTTGGGCGTCTTCGATTTCCGTGACCGGACCTTCCAGCACAATGGTGGGGAGGCGTTTGCCGGTTTCACTGTACGGGATGTACTGAATGCGATGGGTTGAGAAGACCACCTCTAATCGACCGCCAGTGCCGTAACACAGATTGACGGCCTTGGCGTCGTCGCCTTCCAATTGATCGCGGAAGAACCGAAACGCCACTTTATTTTTTGCGCCGACTTTAAAGTGACCTGTCTCTGGCATGAGGGTTATCACACAGCGGGAGACATCGGGTATCTTGTCAATGGCTTTGCGAATCTTCTTAATTGTTTTCTCGACCTTCACGGTTCTTCTCCTGTGAATTTTGTGAGGTGCCATCCATAACATCCAAAGATGTCGTTCTAGATAATAGCTTGACCGTTGAACGCAAGGGTCCATGTGGATGATATATTCTTGAAATCTCATTCAACCAACGGCATAAGGGGAGGACGTCAGCCCTCCCCCAGTTTCATCGCTTAAACTCATCCCCACTCACCACCTCAACGTCCGGGTCTTCTTTGTAATAGTCCAAGATAGACTCACGCCAGTCCGCCAACCCACGAGTCTGTTCGTTACCAACCAGGACTTTGTCCGTTTGTTTGTGCCAGGCCTCAGATATCAAGATAAGCCGTTCCGCATCATCGGCGGCCACAAACGCTTCTTTATTTGGCGGGGGACTCGGCGTTACTTCCCGGATCAACGCTGAGGGTGGGACAACCGCGATCGTTCGGTACTTGACCACAGTAGTTGACCCACATGCCATCAACAACCCGCTGAGCAACACGAGTGTTAACGGCTGCCACGGAGACCTCGATGGTTTTGACGACCACCCGGGTAGACGGTGCCTCAATCCCTTCGATGGCCACCGGCGCGGGCGGGATTTGTTGGGGTCGTCCAAGGTCAGATCGGCGGAGCTCCAAAAGCGCCAAGTCCGTCCGGGCCTGGTCCAAGGCCCGTTGTTCAACGACCAGTTTCTGTTGTAATCGGCGTACATCATTTCTCACCTGTTCCTGAATCACGTTGCTGTTAGCCTCGGCCGCTTTCTGACGGTCTAAGGTGCCAGTAACGGCGGTTTCATCAATGACCCGAACGGACTTGGCGTCCTCGGCCGCTTGTTTGGACGATTGGTTTTCAACGTCCAGCTTCATGTTTTCTTTTTCAAGACGTTCGATCTTCCACGAATCCCACTTACTGCCAAACCAAACAATGAAGACGAGAAGAGCCACCCCAGCCGCCAACAACATTTTACTCTTAATTGTGGTGGGGTTTAATTTACCCAATAGACTGCCGATGGACATGACTTCTTCCCCGTCTAATAAATCAGTGGGTGAGAATGTCTACCCACTGCTGATAATGACAAATCCCTACGGCAATGGCGTCGATGCTGTGTTCGTCCAGGGTATGAAAGGGTTGATACGCTTGATAGGTCATCTGCCCTTGCGACTGGTCGATCAGTTTCTCCACCCCCTGTCGGACGTCGTTCTTATCCGAACCTCGAAACGACGCCCCCACCGTCTTCTTTGCTTGTGGTGGGGAGATCATTTCAACGGGTACCGTAGGGTCGTGATCGTGCACGGCCCATCGTATTACGTTTACACATTCGATCA
>Ga0307486_1003049_pt1 | contig 11165 bp, 15 predicted proteins | sample CBIW02metaG_FD_203663 | JGI IMG/M metagenome (GOLD analysis project Ga0307486, IMG submission 203663) | Sea-ice brine microbial communities from Beaufort Sea near Barrow, Alaska, United States - CBIW 0.2 | ecosystem: Environmental > Aquatic > Marine > Coastal | place: USA: Alaska | collected... | reverse complement strand
CGGGCGGCGGGAAGGGAAGAGGTGCCATCCATACCATGGCAGGCCGCACAGACCTGGTCATAGAACTTTTTGCCTTGCTGTAAGCTATTATTGTCCAAGCTTTTGAATACTAGGGCATGATCTATAACCACCCCTGTTGATTGTGGGATCGCTACAAATGCCCCGGAACCTTTATAATTATTTTCCCAGGGTATTTCGAAGGACATTTGTCCTGCCCATTGACCATCGATGAGTTTTAGATTTGCCCTCATAGGAGCAAAGGCTCCTTCGGTTATTAAAAATTTAAGGTTGTTGTTTTTGGATTCTACTTCATCCAGTTTATATATTGCTGAGGCATTATCAAATTGGATGATTCCTGTAAACTCCCCATCCTTACCGGTGATGTTAAGTGTTCCTTCAAACTGAGAATCAAATGCTTTATTCGAAAAGGTAAATTCCCAGCTGCCAATCGCTGGCGATGATGATTGTGCCAACGCAGCATAGGAAACGAAAAGGACAGTTGCATAAGATAGAATCAACTTAAGTTTAGACATGGTAGTTTCATTTTTTAGAGGTTAATTTATTGTAGAATTCAAAGAATAAAAAACAACCATATTATAGTTGCTCCGTTCCATTGATTCTTTATGTGTCGAGAAGCGATTCTTCATGCTCCCAAGCGGGAAAGATATAAAAAAATAATGAGTTTGTTTTGAAATGTTAGTAACTTAGTTATATTCGCGCCACTTGCTATAATATCATGAACGAATAGGGTGGGAGTAGGGCAGAAATAATGTCTCTAACGACTATTTAAAATTAAAACATTTATGAAATACAAAATTCTAATATTTGTTCTGTTGTTTATATCTATGGGTTGTTTTTATAATTGCTCTTTCGACCGAGGTTTTTTCGGGTACTTGGAATTTGGAGTTTGAGGGAGGGTAGGGAACCATGGAACTTGAAAAGAAGGGTAATTCCTATAAGGGCCGGATGTCCACATTAGATATGGGAAACATCAGTATGAACAATGTAACTATCGAGGGGAACAAATTGTCAGCTGACGTTGGTGTCTTTGAGGAGGAGTTACGGATGTCTGGGGTTTTTGAAGGAGAAAAATTTACATGACATATTTTGGCCGGGGATGAAGAAATACCAATTGTTGCCAAGCGGCAAGACAATCAGTATATAGAGCCTCGAGAGGGGGACGTGAAATATATTTTAGCTGATTCGGATTTGGGTAAAGGTGAAAAGGATTTAGATCAAGCCGGACTAATAAGGGGTTTTGATGGGGAAGCATTCGAACGGGTTTATATCTCAAATTGTATCAATTACCACGGCACCCCAGAGATGGAGGGTTCCATTCCTTTATCCAACAAGTTTTGGGAACAACCTTTTAAGTATGGAACGACCCCTTTTCCATATATAACACAATCAGCAAGGGTTCAGGCTCGATGCCGCCACAGGTCACGTTGACCCCACAGGAGAAGTATGATGTCATTTTATATATCCGGGAAAATTTTGTCCGGCCTAATAACAAAGAGGAATATTACCCGGTGAGTTCGGAATACTTGGCCCATTTGCCCGAGGGTACTTCAAGAGGTCCGGCATCAAAACCCTACCATCCTTGGTCAGAAATGGATTACGGCAATTTTTTCATGAATACCTATGAATTGGCAGATGCCGAGACCGGCCCCGAACGCTTCCATTCGGATGGTCCGACCCCATTCCCAGATGAAAACTATCTTGAGAATAACTTCGCCTACAAAGGTATTGCGGTACGCCTGGATGAAGGTTCTGTAGGGGTTTCGGACGGAAAGGCCTGGATGATTTTCGATCATGACCTCATGTGCGTAACTGGGGGATGGACAGGGGAGGGATTCATCGATTGGAATGGTATTTTGTTGAACGACAAACATGAAACGTATCCCTGGACCATCGGTAAATTACATTTTGAAACCCCGGTCGGGCCCGCTTGGGCACATCCCTCTAATGGATCATTCGAAGATACACGATTCAAGGCTCGCGATGGTCGCAGATTTGGGCCTTTGCCTAATAAATGGGCGCACTATAAGGGAATTTATTACAACGGAAACAATATCGTTATTTCCTACACCGTGGGCAATTCCACCATTTTGGAACGATTGGGGATGGAAAAAATGGAAGATAAAATTGTCTTTACGAGGACCTTGAACATTAGCCCATCGGCAGCCGCATTAAAAATGAGAGTCGCGCCCGAAGGAACAAAAGTTGCCTTTAATAGCAGGGGAGCTTCGTTGATGAACTTGGATGGGTTCGTTGTGCTAGAGATTCCAAAAGGACAATCTTCCAACATTAAATTGTTAATTGCAAACTCAAGGGTGGAAGGATTGGACGAATTTGCAAAAAAATCTGCTTTACCCGAATCCTTGGAAAAATATACTAAGGGAGGGGTGCCACGTTATCCTCAGGAACTCACAACAATACGGGCATTGAAAACGGCCCGATAGCCGTTGATGAGCTTACCCCTACCTTTGATAACCCTTGGGAAAGTAGGATGAAGCTCAGCGGAATAGATTTTCTTAAAGATCCAAATAAGGCGGTAGCCTGGACAACCGACGGAGACATTTAGGCCATTTCCGGACTTACAGATGTTTCGGGGAAATTGACTTGGAAGCGAATTGGTTCTGGATTATTTCAGCCTCTCGGAATTAAAGTCGTGGAGGAAAAGGTCTATGTTATCTGCCGCGACCAGCTGGTGAGGCTACAAAATCTGAACAGGGATGGTGAAACTGATTTTTATGAAAATTTCAACAGTGATCATCAGGTAACCGATCATTTTCATGAGTTCGCAATGGGTTTACAAACCGACAAGGAAGGAAATTTCTATTATGCCAAAAGTGGGCGCCATGCCCGGGAAGCATTGGTACCCCAGCACGGTTCACAGACCGATATTATCGCAACTGGTTTCCGAGCCGCCAACGGTGTCTGTATCAACCCCGATGGTAGCTTTATCGTAACGGATCAACAAGGGTATTGGAACCCCATGAACCGGGTCAACTGGATAGAAGGGGGCAAAAACAAGTTCTACGGCAACATGTGGGGCTACAATCCACCAAAGGATAGCACACGTACTGCAATGGAGCAACCCATGGTTTGGATCGACATGGAGTTTGATAGATCACCCTCAGAACTATTATGGGTCGACAGCAAAAAGTGGGGGACCACTGGATGGTAGCTTGGTGAGTTTTTCATATGGCTATGGTAAGGTGCAAGTAGTCTTATCAGAAAAAGTAAATGGTCAACGACAGGCCGGTGTAATTGATCTTCCCGGGGTTAAATTTCTCTCCGGCGTGATGAGGGGTCGTTTTAATCCCCAAGATGGTAATCTGTATGCCTGTGGTATGTCGGCTTGGGGACATCCCAGACCATGAGGGGAGGGGAGTTCTATAGGCTTCGCTATACGGGCAAACCCTTGTGGACCCCCTTACAACTATCTGCGGAGGAAGATGGTGTAGTGCTTACATTTGCCTCAGAGTTGGACGCTGACGGCCTCAAAGACCTCGAAAATTTTGAAGTGCAAACATGGGACCTGGTCAGAAGCAGCAATTATGGTTCCGAGAGATACAATACCAAAACATTGAAAATCAGCAATGTATTGTTGAGAGATGATGAAAAGACCATTAAGATTGTACTCCCCGAAATTAAACCTGTTGATGTAATGACCATTGCCTATAAGGTCAAAGATATGCAAGGCAATGAATTCACTGGCAAAGTCCAGAATACAATACACAATTTAAAGAAAACGGATGCATCTAGTTTGAAAAAAGTTCCATTGGGATAATAAATGGATGATAACATAAAAAAAAGGGATGTGGCTTTTTAAAAAGCCACATCCCTTTTGAACTCCTCTTTATAGGATTTATGTGACCGTAATTATCCAACGGTTGTTCAATGACGCAACGATTAGCAAATTAAGCCAGTAATCTTATAGGTGCGAAGGCATGTATATCGCTACAGCTATTTGTTCCGTAGGCTTCGGATTATAAACCAGTATAAGTAATGACCGTTATGGGTACGAATGACGGCATGTATTATGTATGCGAAACGCCGGGCTCCCTGAAAAATTTTGAGATGTGGAAAGCAATGAACAATTGTGAGGGTTAATATAAATTGACCTGGAGCGATGGAAAAAGTATGGCTTGGACCTATAGATTGCGCAAATAACACGGAGATTGTGCTTGTCACAATCGATGAAGGAGGCCATATCCTAAATCAGGGATAGGACACGGAAATAAACACGACCCGACTGGCATGGAATTTTATGAAGCGATTTAAAAAATATTCTCATTAAACTCACTATGTGAACTAAATTGTGGAGATGGAATTTAACAGGAATTATTAATATAAATGCATGAAATACAGGTTTCTAATTTTAAAAGTATTCGCTGCTTGTTTAAATGGGAAGTGGGATATACCCAAGAACCGGAATATGTGCAATTTATAGATAAACTTAAAAAGGATGAACCTTAGATTGGGTTCTTTGCCGCAGAGGATAAATTAATTGCCAGCGAACTCCGGAATATCTGGAGGCTGGAAGAATTGCTTCCTAGGTATAAAATATGCCAAGGAAGAACCGTACGATTATGTGGAAGGATTTATAACGTCCTGTTTGGGCAATGGCCGTCTAAAACCTGAAAATGAAGAAGAATGGAAAAAAACGATGATCATCGTATGTTTCGAGATGTACGCCAACATGCCTGTTTTTGAGTATGAAACTAATAACCTGAGTTCGATGTAAGAATGTCAATTATTACTGTGTTTTTTAAGCAATAGAAAAGCGGAAATTTAGTATATTTAAGTATCTAAAAACCAAATATTTAACTAAAATTTCCGCCATGATTTCTAATGATAAAGTTACTGAAATTTTTTTTGACATTGATGAGTTCTGTAAGGTTTTTGAACCTGCTTTTACACAAAAACTTCTTGAGGACGGCAAAAACACAGAAAAAGAGCCTTCAAGATGTCGATGAGCGAGATTCTCACCATTACGGTCAACTTTCAGCTCCGTGGACACAGGACTTTCAAGCACTTTTATCTTTTTTACGTTCAAAAGCATATGAAAGCCGAATTCCCTGATACCGTTTCCTATAATCGTTTTACTGAATTGATGCAAGCCAATATGCTACCACTTGTACTATTTATGAAGACCTGTTGCCTGGGGGATTTCCTTTATCAATCCCACTCCTGTTAGGGTCTGCAAGAACAAGCGCATCCGTTCCAACAAAGTCTTTGAGGGAATAGCAACCACCGGGAAGTCCACAATGGGCTGGTTCCACGGTTTTAAACTCCATATTATTGTGAATGATAAGGGGGAAATTCTAAATTTTGTGATTACCCAAGGAAATGTGGACGATAGGGAACCTCTTAAAGAAGGGAACATATTGAACAAGATATTTGGAAGCCTGTATGCAGATAAAGGATATATATCAAAGGATCTCGCAGCGATGTTGTTTGATGATGGACTGCACCTGTTCACCGGGATACGCAATAATATGAAAAACGTACTGATGACAATGAGGGACAAGATATTGCTGAGAAAACGTTCGGTAATAGAGACGATAAATGATCAGCTCAAGAATATTTGCCACACCGAGCACTCAAGACACAGAAGCTTTGGGAATTTTATAACCATTCTAGTAGCCAGCCTGATTGCCTACTCCTTCCAAGAGAAAAAACCAGGAATAAAGTTTGAAGAACAGCCTAACGTAGGTGGTCAACTTGCATTATTCTGCTAATTTCTTAGGTCGAACTCAGGTTAATAGGTTGTCGAGCATACATCTCTCGAATATGCCAGATACCCCAACAAATCGCTGGAATTAGATTTTTTTGTTGCCCAAGAAACCGAAAAAGAAACGGATTCCGGACGTGGTCTGCATCCATGGAGGCTGTTGGATGATGAACAAGAGAATTTGGTATGAAACGTTTGCCAAATATCTGGAGGCCCAAGGATTACTGCTGTAACCTTGATTATAGAAAGTTGCCGGCGGTAGGACTTATGGATATCGTTCATGACTCCAAAGCAGCGGTAAGATTGGTGAGGGGCAATGCGGAAAAATATGGAATTGATTCTCAACGGATTGGTGCGATAAGAGCCTCCTCAGATGCGCATTTGGTTGCTTTACTGGGTACTTCAGCCGATGTGCCGCAACTGGGACAAAGGTGGTAATCCAAATGTTTCCAGTGCCGTACAGGCTGTCGTGGGTATTGTTACCCCCGGGGGGTCTACGCCAGGTACGATTACTGGTCGAATAGAACGATTTGGATTGACCGAGGATAATGTCCGTATGCTATCCCCCTGTTCACGTATTTCCACTTCATCAGCACCCCTTTTCCTGATACATGGGACAGCGGACGAAACCGTACCTCCTTTAAGTTCTCAGGTAATGTACGGCAAATACAATAAAGTAGGTGTATACGTAGAACTAAAATGGATTCTTGATTAAGGTCACGGTTTTTACTAAGGAAATAATCGTACAATAAAGCTTGCCATTGATTTTTTCAAAAACAGTTCCAAGAATGAGTTTTAGGAAATCACAATTAAAAATCCTATCTTTACAATACTAATTAACATTTAGAAATTAACTTTTATGAGCTTAAAGAAGAAATCAAACGCGTCAATTAGATTCATTCTGGTGGTACTTACCCTGGTTTTTTTTGTAAACGATGCTGTGGGTCAATCAGTTCATGATAAACCCACAGTAGTATTTATCACCGGAGATGATGAGTACCAATCCCGCGAACGCATGAAGCCATTCGCTAAGGTCTTGGAAGAGCAATATGGCTTCAATGTAATCTACATTGCTGACGAATCCCCAGGTGCAGATACAGATCCCGATCACGACCCGAAACCAACAGTCTTGCCTCATGCCGACCGCATTAAAGATGCTGATTTGATGGTAGTATTTATGCGATTCAGAAATTGGGAGCCTAATTCACTGAAGCTGTTTATGGATCACTTTAAGGCGGGAAAACCGGCAATAGGCTTACGAACCACCACTCACGCTTTTTGGAATGATCGCACCTTTTCACCTAAATATTTTGGGGGACATTATAAGACGCACTATACAGAAAGGATAGTGGCTCAGGTGAATCCGGAACACTTAAATCATCCCATGGTCAGAGGAGTTGATACAAAATGGGCACAGGGTGAGGGACCTTATGTGTCGACACCACTTTCTGAAGGAGCAACTCCTGTTGTTTTTTCCTATGGGCATAACCGCGAAACTGAAGGGATAGGGAATGATCATCTTGATTCCCCTAATTACCCTGTTGCGTGGGCATTTGACGATAATGGTGCTCGTAGATCGATGATCACGTTGGGAAGTTACAGAGTAGGGGATCTCAAGGCTGACTATTTTAAAAACCTTTTTTATAATTCAGTTTTTTGGTCCCTGGGTTATGAAGTTCCGGAGAACGGGATCCTTTCTGCAGGAAAGAATTTTAAAATGGTCAAGGAATCTGCCGAATATGCCCCTAAGGTTACAAATGTTCCTCAAGCTCCCCAATTTGATGGTAGCGACTGGGAAATGCTTTTTGATGGAAAAGACTTATTAAATTGGAAGCATTACGATGTAACCATTGCCCCCCAGATGCTATATGTGGATAGAAGGGCTGATTCCAGAGGACCTATTGACTACACCATGTCGGAAGCCCGGTGGCAGGTTGAAAATGGAGCTGTAATTGCCAGACCTGGATATGGAGATATCATTACGAAACAATATTACACGAATTACCGGCTACGGTTTGATTTCTATGTTCCGGAGTATCCCGAGTGGGTAACCAATGAATGGCGAGGCAATAGTGGCGTGTATCTTAATGGATCCTGGGAAATTGCCATCTTGGATTCTTATGGGAAAGAACCCTCGGATCGTACGAATGGTGCTTTTTATCTGTTCAAGAAAGCAGATAAGGAAGCATCTAAACCAGCGGGTCAATGGCAAACCATGGAAGTGGAGTTTATGAACGGTGTAGCTTCTGTAAAACTGAATGGGACGCTTATTCATGATCAAGTGAAAATGGGAAAGCCAACGTTTATGGGATTTCCAACGGCTCAGGTTTGGCCGGATAATAGTTTTCCTAGTTTAGAGGGCACCGTTACCGAAGGGCCAATTCGCCTTCAAGCAGAAAACTCCGAAGTTCGATTTGCAAATATTGCTATACAACGATTATATCCGGATGATGAAGATAAGTAGGAAGAATAGAAAGAAATGGATAAAATGAAAATTATCCCAATAGCCCCTTGCCTATGAAAAAGATACCACAAGTATTCATTTTATTAATTGCCATACTGATATCAAGGTTCGTTTTGGCCCAGGAGACCATGCCACACGTCGTGTTTATAGCTGGTGAAGAGGAGTATGGTGCCCATTGGACGTTACCGAACGTTGCGGACGATTTGGAGAGAAGGTTTAATATTAGAACCACGATCATTCATTCCTGGTGAGGTAGAAATACCAGAATTTGAAGAAATTGACAATCTGGAGATTATTAAAGATGCTGACCTGGTGGTCATGTATATTCGTTTCAGATTGCCGCCTCCTGAGCAACTTCAAATTTCCCAGGACTATTTTGATTCAGGTAAACCGGCAATAGCATTTAGAACTACCAGTCACTGCATGTGGGCAGCGGATCAAAAAGGTTGGTTTGTGCCGTTTTTCGGAGGACATTACAAAGGACATATGCCCAATACACAAGGGACCACAACCATTGTTCCTGCCGAACAATTGGATCATCCAGTTTTGAGGGGAGTTCCCAAGAAGAATGCAATGAATGATGTATGGGTATCTACATTACTGCTCCGCTTAATGACTCTGCTACACCTCTGATGATGGGTAAAACCGGCTTGGTAGGTCCTGCACAACCAGTTTCCTGAGTCAATGAATATAAGAAAGGTCAAAAAATATTTCACATCTCATTAGGGGGGGGGTGGAAAGCTTTGTGAACCCTGGTTTCTCAATATGATTTACAACGCAGTGTATTGGGCGATAGATTGTGAAGTGCCTGAAAATGGGGTCCTGGGAATTAATGACCTTTTCTTTTGGGAAGATGAGCCGCCTTTTGAGCGGTATGGGTTGGGAGCACTAAATCGACATCCATTTGAACGGCCGGAAGAGGAGCTGGAGTTGGAAAACCGCCTTGTTCTAGATGGGGAATTTAAGTCGTCTCCAATACCTGAGGCCCCAAAGCCTGCTATCCCCCAAAATGCAACTGTGCTTTTTGATGGGAAAGACCTCTCAAAATGGCGTCATTGGGACCTGAGTGCTGAACCGGTGACCATGTTACCGGATGCTAGGGCCGTTTTTCCTTCACCGGAATTCAATGGTCCGAGATGGAAAATCATTGATAATGCTATTGAAGCCAGCCCGGGATACGGAAGCCTACTGACTAATGAAGAATTCGGGAATTATAAATTACACCTCGACTTCCTCATTCCTGAGGAGCCAGATTATGTGCCGAATCAATACAAAGGTTCAGGTAGTATATTTCTTGATGGCCGCTATGAAATAAAAATCGCAGACTCTTTTAAAAAGGAAGCTTCAAAGTTGAGGGTTTTTTCTATATTCGTGACAGCAATTTTTTTCTCTAATTTTCGAATATTAACTAAATAAAGTCAAAAAAGGTACTGCTTTAAATAAAATATAGGAAAATAAAAATTCTATCTAGGCTTATATTTTTTAGCATACGAACTCGTGCTATGCGACCTTCCTTATTTATAAGGTATACCTTTAATTAAACAAATTATTAAAATTTTACTCATGCAAAAAAATAATTTTCCAAAATTACACAATGCTTCGTGGCCTGGAGTGGTAGGAAAAGGACCTGGTTCTGAACCTATGATTGACATTGATACCATGATTGAACTTACTGCCAATGCGGAAGTAGACGGCATAAAGTTTGATGGATTTGATCTTTTTGTTGCCGATCCACATTTAGATATTGATGCTAATGATGATGCAATCAAAACTATTGTCGATAAGGCTAGGGCCAAAAATTTAGAAATAGGAAGTCTTGTTGCACCCATTTGGGCAGGAACTGGCGGGGGTTCTGCCATGGGATCGGTCGAGGAACGAAAACAATTTGTTTTACAGATTCGTAAGGCCTGTAAAATAGGAAAGAAGTTACGTGATTTGGGAATTCGACCCAACGGTGTTATACGAATCGATTCTTCGACCGATCCTGAAAGTTGGGCGAAAGACGAAGTTGGAAACACAAAATTAATAGCTCAAACCTTTCGTGAAGCTTGTGATGTTGCCGCCGATTATGGAGAATCGTTAGCGGCCGAAGGTGAAATCTGTTGGGGAGGTATGCACGGTTGGAAAACAATGTTAAACACCCTTGAGGCAGTGGATAGACCGAACATAGGATTTCAAGCGGATATGGCGCACACATTACTATATTTACTAGGTTATAATAAAGAGGACGAACGAATTTTGCCCAAAGATTTTGATTGGAATGATAGGGTAACCTTAACAGCTGGTCTTAAAACCTTGACAGCTGCTCTTCGCCCTTGGACTATAGATTTTCATGTAGCACAAAATGACGGAACTGTTTTTGGCTCAGGTTCCCACGCTAGAACCGGAAGGCATTGCCAAGCAGCCGATCCAAATGGGAAATTGGACATTGCCGTCGATGCCGGTCATTGGCTAAGAGATGAAAACGGATTATTGACCAAGAAGTTCAAGCACATTTGTTGGGATGGTTGTATGTTCCCTAATGAAGTGATGATGAGACCCAAGACTTGGAATGATATTTTGGCCGTCATGATAAAAGTACGTGAGCTACACGGATGGTACGAAGCGGAATGAAATTGCCAAGAACTACATGCTTAGTTAATTCAAAAATTTCATTGTAAACCTTAAATCCGCAAGTCGTTAATTTGTTGTTTTAAAATCTATTTTGTAGGGTAAACTGAACGTTTTTGAAGACTATTCTGGTTGTATTTTCGTTGATTTTCCTGTTTTTGTTTTATCACTTCCTTGTTTTAGTTTTTCCTGGGCAATATTTTAGTTCCTTGGATTGAAATGGCAACGAATAACGGTTTTAGGGTGATTCCAGGCGACAATTGAGCGTACCTGTCCCATAAGGCTGCAATTTACCGGTGTTTCAAATTTCTAAACCAGGAGATGGTACGTTTTTTCCGTGAATAGTTT
>Ga0307486_1003048_pt1 | contig 11166 bp, 9 predicted proteins | sample CBIW02metaG_FD_203663 | JGI IMG/M metagenome (GOLD analysis project Ga0307486, IMG submission 203663) | Sea-ice brine microbial communities from Beaufort Sea near Barrow, Alaska, United States - CBIW 0.2 | ecosystem: Environmental > Aquatic > Marine > Coastal | place: USA: Alaska | collected... | reverse complement strand
TACAGAAAACCAATGACTTTGAACACCAACGGCCATTTCCCCGGTGATGGAATCCCGGGCAACTATAGAAAAAGTATGGGCAAAAGGATCTTTCATAACAGGATTGTTTTGGGCATTTGCAGCGCCTGATATAAGGAGGCACAGCAATGTGCCTAATAAATAAGAAGACTTCATAACAGGTTTAATTTTTATTAAAAATAGGAATTTTTTTTTTAATTTTTAAAGCACTTTCCATACTAATTGGACACTTGCCTATAAACTCTCCCGAGTTTCGCGCATAAACACCAGTGATATTTTTAAATTAATTTCCAGGTTAGATAGCTTTTGAGATATATGCTTGCACCCTGTTTTTAGTATCAAATTTTAAAAACCAGCTATTTTTTAAAAAAAAGAGACTCGAAATGTTGTAACTACTCAGAAGTTTATAAATTTGCACTCATTAAAAATAAGGGCCTCGTAGTTCAACGGATAGAATAGAAGTTTCCTAAACTTTAGATCCAAGTTCGATTCTTGGCGAGGTCACTAAATTCATTTTGAAGCATATAAAAAACCCATTAAAATCAATTAATGGGTTTTATTTTTTTAAGACGAAAAATCCTTAGCAACAGGGATCAATCCATCAGGAATTACTGTTTTGTGAATACCATTTCCTCGCCTTCACTGTTCATAGTTAATTTATTTCCGGAAATTGAATAAGTTCCAACATCACTGTTGATAGTTAATTTATTTCCATCAGTGCTCCAGGTAAAAGCATCAGATTCAGTTTTCGTAAATCCGTCAAAGGTAGATGTCATTATCGTGGTCCCGGAATTATTGGCGTTGAAGGTAATTGTTATGTTATACTCAATACCTTCCTGTATATTTGTCGTTTCCCAGCTGCCTACCAAGGCACTGGAATCGCTACTGCTATCATCCTTACTACAAGATACAGATAACATAACCGCAAAAACCATAACGAATAAATACTTGATCTTCTTCATTGTATTTGAATTTAATAAATTAAGGGTCTCTACTCTTTTGGCTTTTCAAGAACCGCCTGTTTGGATTATAGTTTCTACTCTATTGGTTATTAATGCGCGTAAACTTATGTTAATTATTTAACATATTGTGTTTTAATCTACTATTTATTTGCTGAGTAGGATGTAGATTAGCTTAAAGGTTCATACATCAGAAATAACTGCACCTCCCCGGAAAACCCTTGCCTTGGAAGGAAGGAATTCCCTTTCACTAAAAGTGTGGCCTTCATGGTTTTAACAAGACTTGTGCTTTTAGGGCTCCTGAAACCATTCTGCTGTTAGATTTGGAGGAAGCAGGTAGGGAACCTGATTTTGTGGAGACCGCTTTTTCCTGGTGGAATTAAGCGGCCCCGGCTTTGATCGCGCAAACCTTTCTGTGAATTCAAAATAAGCGGTGGCAAAGCATTAAAAAATGGAAGAAACATTTGTGATCCTTATAGATAGGGAATTGGGAGAGGAGGAGATTTAGCAAATCTTTAAAAAGCGATAATAACCTGCGTTTATTTCGTAATAATTTGGCTTAAAAGGCTAAATTGCTATCGATATAACAAGTTAGGCACAATTTAAACTCATGAAATATGAATAACAGATTTTTATTGCTTTTTCTCATACTAATAATTGTATCATCATGTTCTGAGAACGAAGAAGACCTATTACCTGAATCAGAATTAAGTGATTACGAAATTAGGGTTATAGATTATTTTAAAGATATCGCTTTAGGTTCTGAATTCGGAAATGCAAGTAACATAACGCGAAAATGGAATTGAGAACTGAGAATATTCGTTGGAGGAGAGCCAAATGCTGAATTAATAGGTGAATTAGAAAAAATAACGACAGAGATTAATGAATTAGCAACAGATGGATTTCACGTAAATATTGCAAATGATTCATTACAATCAAATTATTATGTCTTCTTTGGCACTGGAACTAAATATGCAGAAATATTTCCAAGTCAATCCAATTTAGTTAATTCTAACTGGGGATTGTTTTCAGTTTTATATAATGATCAAAATCAATTTACTTCGGGACACATGTATGTTGATATTGATAGAGCTAATTTAACTGAACAGAAACATTTATTACGTGAGGAGTTAACTCAATCATTGGGCTTAGCTAATGATTCCCAAATATATATGGGGAGTATTTTTCAATCGATATGGACAACTACAACCAAATATGCTTTAATCGATAAAGATTTAATCAGATTATTATACCATTCTGATATGAGTGTTGGACTGAATGAAAACCAAGTCGATGGAGTTTTGAGGGAAATCCTAATCAGTGAATAAAAAAGTGCCTAACACCGTGTATAATTAATTGCTTTGGCAAGTGCTTATTTGGAAAATTCCTTCGGAATTTTCTCGGGTTCGTATTTGTTTACTAAATTAGTTGCTTAACTACGCAACTAATTTAGTAAACAAGACCGTTAGCCTTTGTTTAAGAATAACTTAATTAACCGATCATAGAAATATATTTAAACTTAATATGATGAAACATTTATTTAGAACGGCCCTACTCTTATTTGCCATAGTTCCATACAGTTATGGTCAAGTAAAATCGAATCTAGAACTTATTGACATATTTAATATGGAATATGTGTCTGATCCACAAATTTCTCCTGATGGATCCAGAATTATCTATGTTCGGAATTTCAAAGATGTAATGACAGATAAGAACTTATCAAATCTATGGATCGTGAATTTTGACGGTTCCGATAATAGACCACTCACCATCGGAAATCACAACGACTTTTATCCCAGATGGTCACATGATGGAAAAAAAATAATTTTAAAATCGAATATGGCTGATGAGAAGATGAAGCTTTATATGATGTGGATGGATACAAAGAAATCTTTCCCATTAACAAACACAACAGAGGTGCCTAATGATGTTGCATGGTCATATGATGATAAAACCTTGGCATTTAACATGTTTGTTCCCAAAAAGCACGAATCAATTGTAAAAATGCCGAGCAAACCTGAGGGGGCGGAATGGAACACCCCACCTATATATATTGACGATATGAACTACCGTGGCGATGGGCAAGGATATTTGAAAAGTGGTAACATGCAATTATTCACTTTGCCAATTGAAGGAGGCACACCAAGACAATTGACCTTTACCAATTTTGATCATAGTGGACCGATTTGGTCAAAAAACAATGCACTTCTTTACTTCAATGCCAATTTTCACAAACCAGAAGAAATAGAACCCCTTGATGGAGAAATTCATCAGATAATCATAAATGATGGAACGATTAAGCCATTAACGAAACGTTATGGCCCTGATAATAATCCTGTATTATCACCAAGCGGAACAAAAATCGCCTACTTAGGATTTGACGACAAATACCAGGGATACCAAATTACTAATCTTCATATTATGAACGTGGATGGAACCAATTCTGAATTGATTTCCAACGATTTTGATAGAGATATTCAGAATGTTAATTGGGGTAAGGACGGGAAGGGTCTTTACTTTCAATATGATGATAAAGGAGATACCAAATTAGCATACATTACATTAGCTGGCAAGGTGTCTGTAATAACTGAAAACTTGGGTGGCCTTTCGCTTGGCAGACCTTATAATGCAGCCAGCTATACAGCATCAAACTCGAATAAATTTGCCTATACGCTTGGCGGAACAAATCATCCAGCTGACCTCGGTGTTGCAGACTCAAAATCCAGTAAGCGTTTAACCACACTTAACGATGACCTGTTCTCTTTTAGGAACCTCGGAAATGTAGAAGAAATATGGTGGAAATCTTCATTTGATCAGCGCAAAATACAAGGATGGATAGTTACTCCTCCAAATTTTGATGCCAGTAAAAAGTATCCAATGATTTTGGAAATTCATGGGGGGCCATTTGCAAGTTATGGCTCGGTATATTCAGCCGAAATACAGGCATATGCTGCTGCAGGCTATGTGGTACTTTATTCTAACCCAAGAGGTAGCACAAGCTATGGCGAGGAGTTTGGAAACTTGATACATCACGATTACCCAAATCATGACTATGACGATCTCATGTCAGGTGTAGATGCAGTCATCAAAAAGGGATATGTTGATGATAAAAATTTGTTTGTAACTGGTGGAAGCGGTGGAGGTTTACTTACTGCTTGGATAGTAGGTAAGACCGACCGGTTTAAAGCCGCAGTTGTGGCCAAACCTGTTATTAATTGGTATAGTTTTGTATTGTATGCGGATGGCGTTCAATTCTTTTCAAAATATTGGTTTGCTAAAAAGCCTTGGGAAGATCCAGAGAGCTACTTAAAACGCTCGCCATTGTCCTATGTTGGTAATGTAACCACGCCAACCATGCTACTAAGTGGTGAACAGGATTTCAGAACACCGATAGCAGAATCAGAACAATTTTATGCTGCATTGAAGTTGGAAAACGTTGAAACTGCCATGGTAAGGATACCAGGTGCTTCACATGGTATTGCTAACAAGCCAAGTAACTTGGTTGCCAAAATAGCAAGTATTTTGGCTTGGTTTGAAAAGTATAAAGATAAGGAGTAATCAACTTTTGAAGGAAGGCATGGATGAAATTAATTATGCTGTTGCTGTGGAAGCAAACAATTACTAACAAAGGCGAACAATAAATAAACGGCATTAAAACGACCGTTTATTCGGGTCGTTATATGCAAATTAATTGAACTCAATCCAAGAAATGAAAATTAAGACTTTATTAAATTTTTAACTAAACAACCAAAACCAGAAATAAAATGAAAAAAACACACCTACTGCTCGTATTGATTTTTCTTTTAAGTCATCTAAATTTAAATGCCCAATCAAATGATATCCAAAACGAAATTCAAACCAAAGTAAAAGGAATTGAGCAGAAGGTGATAGACTGGCGAAGGGATATTCATCAAAACCCTGAATTAGGTAATCGAGAAGTTCGAACGGCAGCCATGGTAGCAAAGCATTTAGAGTCTCTTGGCATGGAAGTAATAACGAATGTTGGTATAACTGGCGTCATAGGTATTCTAAGGGGTAGTCTCCCAGGCCCTGTAGTAGCTTTACGAGCAGATATGGATGCTTTACCAGTGTTAGAACGAACTCCTGTTCCTTTTGCATCCAAAGTGAAAACCATTTATAACGGAAAGGAAACCAGTGTTATGCATGCCTGTGGTCACGATGCTCACGTTGCAATTCTAATGGGAGTTGCAGAAATTTTGTCAGGAATGCAAAAAGATTTAAAAGGAACGGTTAAATTTATTTTTCAACCTGCTGAAGAAGGTGCTCCTAAAGGGGAAGAAGGTGGTGCCGAACTCATGGTAAAAGAAGGGGCGTTGAACAATCCAAAAGTTGATGTTATTTTTGGACTTCATATTAATGCGCAATTAGAAGTTGGGAAAATCTCATATCGTCCAGGCGGAATGTTTGCGGGAGTTGGAGACATGAAGATAACAGTAAATGGGAAATCTTCCCATGGTGCAGAACCTTGGTCTTCGGTTGATCCAATTGTGACCTCTGCTCAAATTATAAACAATCTTCAAACCATAATTAGCCGTAATGTGAATATTACAGAAAATGCGGCCGTAATAACCATTGGTTCAATAAATGGAGGAAATCGTTCCAATATTATTCCTGAAAAGGTTGAGATGTTAGGTACTGTAAGGACTTTAAGTGCTTCTGATGAGAAATTGATCTTTGAACGTATTCGCCAAATCGCGACTAAAACTGCTGAAGCAAATGGAGCCGAGGCCATTGTTGAGCTTCCTTATTCCAGTCATTACCCCGTTACTTTTAATAACCTGGAATTAACCGCAAAAATGCTACCATCCTTAAAAAAATCTGCTGGAGAATCCAATGTTATATTGGTCCCTGCAGAAACTGGAGCAGAGGATTTTTCATTTTTCTCTAATGAGGTTCCGGGATTGTATTTTTATATAGGTGGTTTGCCTAAAGGCCAGGATCCAAAGACCTCTGCGCCTCATCACACTCCAGACTTTTTCATTGATGAAAGTGGGTTTGTCACAGGTGTCAATGCAATGGTGAATTTGGTATTTGATTATATGGAAATCGATAAATAATAACTATATAAAATCTGCACATAATAACACAGCTTGCCCCGATATCCATCGGGGCAAGCTGTGTGGCCGTTAGGGCCAAACGTGAACGCCTTACACTTAATATAGCAAATTGCTTAATTGTTGTAAACAGGAAAATTTTAGTAACTTTAAACTAATTGACAAACAGTGGAAGATTGCGGTTTCAAACCCGGTGTTGGTAATAAAAAGGACACCTAAACGATTAGCAGTTCTTTAAATTCTTAAATATATTGTTTTGACGATCGGAGACAAAAAAATATATGCCCAAATGCGTAATCGGGTATTTAAGCATATGCTCAAAACAAGAGGTTGGAAATACCGCGCTTTTTTACGTTATCTGCGCTTTTTCAAATATGCCGCTTTTGCACCCATCAGGGGTGAATTCCTGGAATCTTATTATGTTTTAATGCGTTTTCTTGATGATATAGTAGACGGCGATGCGCCCTTACCTGAAGGATATCTCGATGAAAGCGATTATATATCTCATAAAATCAGGTTCTCTAAAAACCCCATAGATCCAATAGATGAAGTAGATTATTTGATGCTCTTTTGTTTTAAATTGGCAGAAAGCTTTGGGGAAGATTTTCAGGCCGAAACTGAAGATATCTTGAATTCGTTGCACTTTGACGCAAAGCGGAGGGGCAAAATGGTCATTTTTCCTAAAAAGGAATTAATGCACCATTTTCATTTGCTGGATATAAGGGGAACCATAAAAGCCACCTTGAAGGTCTTTAAGGATGACCCTGAAATGTATGGGCTATTAGAACCTCTCGGGATAGCATGTCGGTACCAGTATGATATTGAAGATATTGAAGCCGATCTGGCTGCCGGCTATGTAAACATTTCTCAGGAAGATTGTACGCAATTTGTTATTTCTCAGGAAGATCTGAATGATCCTTCTTCTTTGAAAATAAAAAAATGGATGCGTCAACGTGCTAAAGATGGCTTGCAACTCCTTGAAGAACATCATCGCAGATTACATGAAGGTAATTTTTCCCTTTTGGCAAGATGGACCTTTACGCTGGTCTATGAATTTCCGGCAAAGAAAGTTTTTAAAAAAATTATTTCAGAAAGCGAAAACAATTAACCGCAAATGGAAAGATCCAATTTTCATCTTAGTAAATGGTTTCTTGATTTTATAGGGAACAATGGTGAGACCATGATTTTTTATGCAGCAAAATTATCCTGGAAAGGGATCGCGGTTCATTATGCAAGTTGGATACACTACGATCCCGAAAGCGGTGTCAAGGTAAGATCACATTTTCGAAATGTGCAAGTCCCTCAAAAAAAAGGCAAATTGATCACCTGGCATGATGACGAATTTAAAGTGTCCGGAAGCTGGGAATCTGTTGCTAAGCCCTTTCAGGACCGGATATTTGATGCTGATGATGGGTGTCTTGACTGGAACTGTTTTCAGCCTGCCTCGAAAGTGCGACTAAACATTGAGAACAAGATCATAGAAGGGAAGGGCTACGCTGAACAATTGATCCTCACTACCCCTCCATGGCATATCCCAATGAACGATTTGCGTTGGGGAAGATTCCATTCACTTCATGATACGATGGTTTGGATCGAACTGCGAAAAGAAAACAAACAGCAATGGTTATGGCTTAATGGTGAAAAAATAATTAATTGTAGTATTGAAGATGATCACATTTCATCACCGGAAAAGAATTTCTCACTTAAGCTTGATCGGGGTGTTGTATTGGAATCTGAAAAAAAAATATTTCAAGTAGTGCATAAGATTTTGCGTTACCTCCCCGGATTCAATAAGTTGATTCCTGCTAATTTTTTAATGGCCGACAGTCATAAGTGGTTAAGTAAAGGTGAATTTCAAAAAAACGGGGGTCCGGTTACCCAAGGCATGGCTATCCATGAATGGGTAAATTTTAAAGCTCAACAGCAATGATATTAAATTCAGAACATATAGCTAAATCCTTTGGAAGGAATAAAGTTTTGAAGGATATCTCGTTTCAACTGGAGGCAGGCTCTATTACGGGCATTGTGGGCGAAAATGGCTCCGGCAAGTCCGTTTTAATGGAAATCATTGTGGGCGTACGAAGCGCTGACAAAGGAGCGGTTATCAGGAATGGCAGTATAGGCTATTGCCCCCAAAGGGCAGTGCTCTTTCCACATTTAACCGTACAAGAGCATTTCATATACTTCTCAATAGCTTATGGTATTGGCAGCGAGCAATCGAAGAGGCGATCTGAAGAATTGCTACAGCACTTCAACTATAAGAAATACGAACAAGAAAAAATTATCAATTTGAGTGGTGGTACCCAACAAAAACTCAACCTCTCCATCGCGCTTCTTCATGAGCCCGACTTGCTCATACTTGATGAACCCTACAATGGCTTTGACTGGGATACCTATCAGAGGTTTTGGGATTATACCAATCAGCTTAAGGATCGTGGTTGTGCCATTCTTATTGTAACCCATTTGCTTAGTGAAAAGGAAAGACTTGACCGCATTTATGAACTTGAAAATGGAATTTTAGTATGACGGTGAATAAGATCATAACAGGATTATCAATGATTTTGAGGATGCTCGTTCGTCAAAAGATCGTGATTGTTTTGCTTTTGATAATCCCGGCATTTTTCCTGACTATTGTTGAGTTTACTACCTCCGATAGAATGCTTCCTTTCCAATTGGCATCACTGGACGATGACGTATTCATAAATATAAGTGAAAAGGGTATTTCCTTCATTTTTTTCGCGGTGGCCTCATCCGGGTTTCTGGTTTCATTTCTGGCGCTAAATCTTATTCAAAAAAATAATGAAGTAAACCGCAGGCTCATTATTTGTGGCTATCATCCCATTGAATTATTAATTTCCATTTTGTTATCGCTTTTTTTGGTGATCGTGTTGATCGCTGTGTATGTAGGTGTGCTTACCAATGCCTTTTACACCATTGATCACCTTGGTAGGTTCATCTTGGGCTTAGGGCTCATAGGCTTCGTCTACGGAAGTTATGGATTGGCAGTTGGCAGCTTGATAAAAGCGGAATTGGAAGGCATATTAATGATAGTGCTACTTGTAAATATTGATGTAGGCTGGTTGCAGAATCCTTTATTTTATGCCGAAGCGCAAAATCAAATAATCATAAAATTCCTCCCTGCTTATTTTCCATCCCAAACCGCCATTATTACGGCAGTAACAGATTATTCTGCTGCCGCTGCCACTGTGAATGGCATATTATACGGATTGGTTTTTTTAATTTTTTCAATGCTGATTTTTTTCTTTAAAATGCGAACGAAATGAATAAAACAACAACCCAAATCAACAAAACACTATATGCCATCACCTTTCTCATTATTATACCCGTGATGTTATGGCTTTGGGCAAAATATACAGAAGACCTTATAACCTTCCCTGCAATTGAATCACCTTTAGCAGGTTATGTTTTAATTATTTTTGGTGTTTTACTTATGGCATGGGCCATGTATTCTTTAAAAAAATATGGCTTAGGCTTGCCTATGAATGCTTATCCTCCCCGAAGATTTGTGACAAATGGGCCATATCGTCTTTTTAAACATCCCATATATTGGGGATTCGGCATTTTAATGGTAGGATATTTTATTTTAACCAAGTCTGCAAGTGGTCTTTGGTTGGTAACCCCAATCACCATCCTTGCTATGATCGCCTTGGTGATGGGATACGAAGCCATTTATCTAAAAAAAAGATTTCCAAATGAGTCCATTAGGACCATTTTGGATATTCCGGCAAAAATAAAGGAACCAGCCAATGTAAGAGCCCGGCTCGTATCTTTGTTTTGGGTAGCAGCACCTTTGTTTTTAGCTAATTTCATCATTGCTGGATTGGTGGGCAATAAGGCTGCTATTATGGGAAAACAGTTGGTTTTGCCCATAAATATTGAAAATCAATATTTGCCTTTATTAAGTGTGCTATTTATAATGGCAACACCTTTTGTCATCAAAACAAAAGATCTGTTGCGCACCTGGACAATTACAGGCATCATTGCTGTATGTATTTCCACTTTCACGGCATTGTTATATCCTGGCTTAGGTGCACAATATCTTCCATCTCAGCATGGATTTGTCTATTTTGTTCCCATCTTTTTAATGTTGATCTCCGTCAGATCTATTTTCAAGCAATCAAAACAGTTAGGCTTTTTATTTAGTATGATAGCTGTCGCACTTATAAGTATACAATTAACTTTCAGTCGTTCTGCAGTGCTTCATCTAAGCAGTTCTATCATTATATTCCTGTTAGCATACAATTACTTTCATATCTGGATCTTTTTAAGGAAAGGAGCCGAAAAAATCGCTAATTCATGGCAAGAATGGGTATTTGGCAAAGTAAGGGTAATCAATCACGGCTTCTATGTTGGTTTTGGCACCTTTCTGGGTATTTTACTTGCCGGAATATTGGTTGGCGATGCTTATGCCTGGGCCATTCTGATTTTTGCTTTTATTGTTATCGTGTTTTCAGCACTTTGGGCACAGATCATTGAAGGATCTGAGAAATTGAAAAGGCCCTTTGGCTATTATGGCGCCCTGGTAGGCATTATTTTTGCCAGCCTTGCCATATGGGTCATGGGTTTCAATGTGTGGATCATTATAGGTGTAATATCGGTAGTTATGCCTTGGGTACAAGGCATTGGCCGCTTTCGTTGTTTGGTAAACGGTTGTTGCCATGGCAGTAAAGTTGCCAACCCAGACATTGGTATTAAATATTTTCATCCTCGTTCACGCGTTTGTGGCATTTCACATTTAAAAGGAGAACTGCTTCATCCAACGCCACTTTATTCCATGCTGTGGCTCTTTTTGGTTGGGTTCCTTTTATTATCACTTTGGTACAATAATTTTTCGCCATCCTTTATTTTTGGCCTTTATTTAATTTTAACCGGGATTGGCCGCTTTGTGGAAGAAGCATACAGGGGTGAGGTGCAAACGCCTATCGTAAAAGGACTCAGGTTATATCAATGGACGGCCATTTTATCTGTTCTTATAGGCATTATCATGACCCTCATTCACATTGATGTTGTAGTTATCACCTCTAATTTTGGATGGGAGACTGTTATGTCTGCAATGATAGGTGGCCTAATTACAGCTTTTGCCATGGGTGTTG
>Ga0307486_1003045_pt1 | contig 11172 bp, 6 predicted proteins | sample CBIW02metaG_FD_203663 | JGI IMG/M metagenome (GOLD analysis project Ga0307486, IMG submission 203663) | Sea-ice brine microbial communities from Beaufort Sea near Barrow, Alaska, United States - CBIW 0.2 | ecosystem: Environmental > Aquatic > Marine > Coastal | place: USA: Alaska | collected... | reverse complement strand
GTCATGCCGTTATCTAAGCTTTTGAGAACTTGTTTGCGATAATCTAGGGAGTAAGTCATGGTCGTTTACAGGAATAATCGTTTAGTTGGTTTGATTTATAACATTTTTGAGGTCAGGTGACTATATAAGCATCTAAGAAATTACTACTTGATCCATAAAATAATTTTACCAAAAGCGTAATCTTCAGTGAGCTTTAGCACTAGCCAGCTGTTTAAAGACTAATATGCACACAATGATAAATACTAAAAGGGCTGCTAATGCGCCGAAGCGACTTAGTGCAAGATCACCATGATTAAACCCGTCAGTATGAATTTATGTCGCAGATTATCGATTACGATAGTAAGGATATAGAAAAGATAAGTCTTTATACTCGCTATTTGCAACCTATGCTACGTGAGAGGCTCGATGATGATGAGGTTTATTCAGTAATATTATCATGAGTCACTACTGCTTTTCTAAGCTACGTTAATAGGATTTAAAGCTGTAAGAGGATAGTTTATTTCCGCTGAATACTGGTAGCGGTGGAGCTGGCAATACTAAGGATAAATAGGAGCACTGGTTATCAAAAATAGTCGCAAGGTTAAATGAGCTATTCGATACTGAAAATCTGACCGATAGAGACCTAATTAATTACTCGCAAACTATCTGGGATAAAGTCAACAAAAACCAAATCATCATGAATGCGAATATAGTTATTGTTTTGAGTGAGAGAGATTGATTATTTCAGATAAAAATATGAGTTTTTTAGCTGAAAGTAGCTTTGATTATTCACTTGCTAATAAAGTCACTTCTCCACATAGCATGCTCACATACTGCACAAAACCAACTCTCTTTTGCCCGCATATAAGCTATATCAGCAGGTACTTCAATAGGGCAGGCGCTCCCACAATATTCACAGCACACATCATCTAAGCAAGCATAGCATTGGCTTATAGTTTCAAATAATGTTTGCGAGCTAATATTGTATTTTTGACAAAGCATACGTACATAATCTATATAGCTGATTTTATGATTATAGGCCCAATAATCCTCACAGACCCGTTTATCCCAAGCATTTTGTGTCATGCTCCATTCAATCCTGATGCCCACAACATACTCCTTTTTAATGGCAGAATGACTATGATTAGTGTCACATTTTTATAGTGACTATATCTATTGAACAAGTCGCACCCATCATAGTTAGCCAGTTATTGAGCAGCAAGATGAGTCTATGACATAATAGAGCGTTAGTCAGCACAAAATAGTTTTTGACGAAAACTTAGTTATTGCCAACGAGTATTATTTTAACAGAAAAGTAGTCACTGGCAAGTATTTTTTACTTACCAATAAGGATTTTATTGTGATTTCATGTAACCTACCAGTGCTTTTAGCGGAAAGAAGATTGCGAGTTGCAGATTTAGTAAGAATGACAGACATCAGCAAATCAACGCTTCATAGAATTTATAACGATGAGACAACTCGCATAGAATTCGATACCCTGAGTAAGTTGTGCCAAGTATTAAAAGTCACCCCAGGGGATGTTTTAAAGTATGTTCCCGATGATAACGAAGAGAACTAAGCTTGATAGGAAGGTCGACTGATATAAGACGTTAACCTCCTCACCCAACTAAAGTTGAAATTTTAAAGAGAGTATTTTTTTGTCTAAAAAATGGTTATGGATCAGTATTTGAGTTATCCAAAGATAAAAATATAACAGCAATATTAAAGGCTTTACAATCGATAAGTTATAACATATCATAATTAGTATAATTCACTATTAAAAGAATTAAAATGAATAGTATTCATCTAAAGCCTACTCAGAAGTTTATAACTTTTAGTAAATATAATCTGGTTGTTCATCAAGATGCGCAAAAGGCATTGTTGATATGGCATCAGTTTAGGCCAAGAATGAGAGGTATAAATATAGGTGGCTTGGATGACTATTATCGCCCACCGCTACGATTGGTCATTGGTAAAGATTCGACTTATTATTTTTTTAATGAGTTTAGAAGGTTTGATGAAATTCTAATAGAAGAGACTAGTTCACGTCAGCCTTGCTTAGTTGCCGCTGAAAGCCTGAGAGATATTAAGCGCTTGGCTTGGAGTGAGGTTGTCGAGCTAGTCTTCTCAAGGGGAATTAATCATCCTGAGTTCCTAAAGGCTTTAAGCTCCAGTGCACCAAAAAGTATTATTTGCGAACTCATGAATATTGAGCGTCTCACGGTAGATAATTATTGTAGGTTCGCTGGTATCAGCCAAAGTGCTTATGAGTATCAGCAGTGTAAATCAGCCAATGATGAGGCGATGCTGGGGCTGCCCAAAAACCTGAATTGGATGGACACATCTTATGGGTCACACTAAATTATTTAATGATGTGACCGACAGGCGAGTGTTGGATAAGCTTATCCCAATAGATTCGCCACATCACATACAAATGTCTCAGCTTGTGATCGATGTGATAAGTTTGGTTCCAGATGATGATATTGGTTTGTTGTATTCAAAACCACGTGAGAATTTTGCAGAACTTACTGGTATAGACTGTGAAGATGTGATTAAACAAATTATTCGGAAAGGTAAAACAGTAGAGTGGGCGGTTACCTATATGCTGATTGTCTTTTATCAGGCGTATGGCGAAGTTGATATAAATAATAATGCTTGGCGGTTTATGAGCGGCTACTTAAAAGTGATATTTATGATCACAGTACGCCACGATAAACACTTTGCCAAAATTGATAAGCTTAGCGTACGGGTTCGTATGGCGCTAAGACCTACTGATCCACAACGTAGGATTCTCGACCAGTTAATCAGTATTCACGCTCAGTGCGATAGCTTGTCCTCATGTTTACCTTATATCAGACAATATGAAGCAAGCGTCAAACAGGAAGAGGCAACAGGTGAAACAGCCAACCAATATCTTGGTAGTAAAATTGGTCAAATTAGGTTGGCTTATGAAGTAGCGATTGATAACAAGGCTTTTATTGGTAAAACCTATACTGAAAATACTAAGCGCGTAAAGTCGGCTCAAACAGTCACCAAGACAGTGGTGCATATCAATGGTGAGCCGCTACAAAGAATAGTGTTTGGTACGAAACAATCAAGAAAGCACAGTAACGTAGCAATCGCTGAAAATATTGCCGATGACGACGAAGTACCATTGCTAGACAATGACTTTAAGCCGGCCACACAAATTGCTAAATCCTCTGAGCTACAGCAATGGCGATTAAAAAATAATCATCAACACGCCCGCCGTAATCAATTTCATTTCCCAACCAATCCTCGTCAGCTGAGTATCACTGTCTACCAGATGTTATTTGCCGTGCTTTGGCAACGCTTTATGAGTGTTGATAAAGAGAGTGGCGCTGGTTATGCCGTCTTACTACTGTCACTATTAAGTGGACTTAGCGTTGATAGCATCATTGCTGATTGGCAATGCAGTCGCAGTCGACGGCAGTATTTCGTCTATGACCGTGTCCGTAAAATCAGTAGTATCGCTATCACGATTGATGTGACGACCAATACTCGAAGTCATCTGCTTGCTCACAGACAAAGCTATGGTAGTACCTTTTATCGCGCACTGCCTGAAGCTTTGCAAATTATGCTTGAGGATAAAGTGACCGTTTCATCCGAGACTGTTAAAGCCGCTATCTCTTACGCTAAAGATATACTTAACTTGCCAGCACTGAGTCCGCAGTATATTGAAGCAGGCCTATTTATCCTCATCAAAAACGAGCTTAATAAGCCATTATATGCTGACCTGATCACAGGTGTTGATGTACGGCATAGCTCTGCACTGTATTACCTTAGCACTAAAACGGTAGAGCTAGAGCAAACTTATATAAAAGCGGTAGAGCTGATAACTGAATACTGTAATAATGAGCAAAAAGCACTTTTAATAGATGAGTGTAGCGTACCGATGAACGGGCATAGAAGCCACATTGGTAGTGATATGGCACTAAAGACCACAATGTGCCAGCAGTTCTTTAATCAACTGGCTGTCAGTGCCGAGAGCTTTAACGGCAAGCTAAAGTCCCACATGGATCGCTATATTGCGCAGTTTAATAGCTATAGTATTTGGTTGTGGCATATTGTTATGATCCAAACCGGTATTCGCCCAGTCAAGCACGCACCAGGCTTGCTACACCAGTTTGACTTTCAGCGGTGCATGTTATGGGTATCTGACAAAGAAGAGCGTCATGCGCAGTCTGATGGCAGGCTCATTCCTCTTAGCAAGTTTTTGATAACGGCTATTCAAAACTACATTATTTATATTAAACAATTTGCCGCTATCTATAATTCATTATGTCCAGCAGCGCCTTATCCCATCAATGCCATCTTGCAATCAGAACAACCCCTCATTCAAATTTACCAAAAAAATCCAAAAGGCTTTGCCAGTATTACGCCAAGCCGAGTACGCTATCAGTTGCAAGACTTTTTTAGTCATCAGGATAACTGGCTGCGTCACCAGCTGAGGTCTATCCTCACAGGGCGCGTGCCTGACTATCTGATTTGCACCCTTTACGGTCACGAACATGCTGATCAGGAATTCATGCACCCGATGTCATCAAGCTCTATCAATCAGCTGCACCAGCTCAGCCCTCATTTAGATGCGATCGCTACAGATCTTCACTTAAAACAAATTGAGGTTCGCCTATATGGATAATATTAGCGCTCATAAAATGCGACAGCTGAATAGAGAAGAATCTAAAAAAAGTGTTAAGCGTGATGCTAAAAAATTAATCGAAGAATATATCAATCAAAATTCTATGCAACTGCCTTGTGAGCTGCAGCATCACTACGAAGCAATTAACCAGTTACTAGAGGAGAAGTTTGACACCGCTCAAAACTTCCAATTGGCTCGGCGTGGGTTTTTAGAGTTTGTTCGTGATTATAATAAAACTCACCAGATATATCTTAATGAGCCTGTGGTACCGATACTGGCAACTCGTGAGCGCTTGACCATTAACTATGATTGGTTTGTGAATGGATGTGCTGTGGCAGACAGTAGTGCGACAATGATAGAGGTTTGGCAACGAAAACGGCGTTTCTCAGTAAACGACTTGGTTGAAGGGGTGCTGTATTGCAGCATAATGTATGGCGGTATTAACGACATTGAGGTGCTAAGAGCGCTCTATGATTGGCTGTTTGGTGAGCGCCGTGTGTATAAAATTGACATGCCAGCGACCGATGAAAAAAGCAGAGTAGGATATTTGGCTATAATACTGCTTGGAGTGCGTGATGATAATTATGGGACTACGCTAGATGACAGCGAAAGCTTACACCGTTTTGTTGATTATGTTCCCGATGATATGAGCTTGTGTTTTTTATATGCTCTAAAGGATAAAGGTTTAAACACTGCCAAGATAAAGTCATTTAATACCATAATTAACGATATTTCAAAAATGCTTAAACTCACCAATAAAGATATCGATCGCCCGCAGCACTCATTGCTTATCAAATATGCCAACTACCACTGGCGACAGCTAGATGGTAGCCAGATTGATGGGGCGCTTGCCGTGATTAAACAGGGTGACCTCAAAACTACAGGATTGCCGACTGATAAGCTCATTCATTATAACCAAGAGGACATTAAGTCAAATCCTGTACCACTAACGTGGTCTGAACTGTTTAATGCTAGTTATCAAGTATCAGAGAAAGCACAAGAAAAGAGCAATACCATAGCCTACCCGAGCTTTAGTAAAAATGTGATCAAAGAAGTTCAAGAGGCACTTAAATTAACCAGAAATGACGCTATTTTCACTATCACAATATTAGAAACAGACGCTAGCCAGCCCAATGTACAGCGTCTGCTGAGCTGGGCGCTGTCTTTACTTGGTGATCATAGCATTCGGCTTAATACCATCAGTAAATATATCGGCTGCATTGGTCGCGACTGGCTGATGCTGACGATTGATGAGGACGTTGCTCAGTGGGAGAGTGAGGATTTTGAAGAGATATACGAGCAGATTATTCAAAGTAAGGTTAAGGACGGTCGCGAGTTTTCTGTACTGTGCAAGTCATTAGAGTTTGAAGATGATACGTCTAGTAGTATAGATAACGATACCACTGGTCAACCGCTATCTCATCTTAACCGTTTAAAAGACAGCCAGAAATTCACTTATGGGCGTCTGAAAGCATTTCATGATTATCAGCGACTGTATTTTGATGCACCTTATGTGTATTTTCCATGGGGTAATAACCGACAAGTGGTTAAAGCCAGTATGGTGTCACCGCATGTGTATCGAGCAATGAAAAGCTACATTCAGTCATCAGAGTTAGAGGTTGATCAAAAGCAACTTTGTTTGATTGTTTTAGCGCTTGCTTATCGAACTGGTATGCGAATTAACGAAATTATTGGTATTAAGGTTCACGACATTGCAGATATAGGGTTTATTAATGGAAAAGTGGTTGAAGCGCCAAAAATCATCCTCAAACCCAACCGCTATCGCCGTCTAAAAAGCAGCAGTGCTAAACGGGTAATACCGATAGACAAGATTTTCAAGACTGGCGAGTTGCAAAAGTTTGTCGCATTTTATTATCAACAAAAAAGGTTAAAAAGAAATTATTTATTTTCGCAAGGGTCAGGTGATCAACCATTACCATCTGTGTTTTTCAGTAATATGATGAAAATAATATGGGATAGATTGCTAATTACCCATGACTTTACCTTTCATGGCTTTCGACATACTGCAATTAGTCAATTGGCACTAGTATTAAGCAGATCGCCACTTGCGCAGGTGATGACAGATTATGATATAGATCATAGCGACGCTATCGTCAGCGCCGTGCTTGCTAATAATGAAGAAAAGGGGGTATGGTTTGGGCTGGCTAGCCTTTCAGGGCATCTAACGCCAGATACTACGTTTGAGCACTACATTCATATCGCTCATTTGCTGGCTGGCCGGCAAATGAGTCAAGCCAAAATTGTTATGCCTATAACTGTATTTGAGATGGTAACAGGTATTGGTTATCAAACAGTGAATAGACAGAATGGTAGGGCTTATACTGCTAGCACTAAACAGATTTATCTTGATAAGATGCGTAGCTATCTAGTTAATAAGGTTGCTAGCAAAGAACCCTTATTCATCGATAACAGAACACCAGCTAATACGGCTTGCCAGCAAAACACACAAAATTCATCAGAAGATACTCAGCTATCTATATTTATTCATCCTAAAATTTATGATGTTATTGCGTTGTTAGAAGAGTTACAGAAAATAAGCGCTGACAAACGAGCAGGGCGATTGGCAGAGGTCGCACTTCGGCATGGCATCCCTGTCGATGAAGCTAGACAAATTTACGATAGAGCTCGTCAGGTTTTTACCGATGATAGGTTGTTGCTAAGTGCGCCAACGGGACATAAAAATCAAGAGATTTTAGTCAAAGCGCTTGATCGTGCGTATCAGATGTCAATTGAGGAGCCTAATGAGCTTCAAGAGTTTGTAAAAATATTTACGGTTAAACAAAACCCTCTGACGTCTTCTATTCATTTCGGAATAAAAGAATCACAATTAATAATGCTAAAACAGTTTGTAAGTATAGGAACTAGACTAGTTGATAGCTCACGCTGGCAAATTCGCTCTAGTAATGAGCAAAAAGTCCGTAATATTAAAAAGCAACTCGGGTTAGATAGTCAGATAAGAACTGGGGCTCGTCAAAACTTTCATGGTTATGAAGTACGAGTGGTACAGAAAAAATATAGAAACTCTGATAAGAATTTGGCTATTACCGATTACTACTACGCTTCATCAGGCGTGCTTAAATATTTGGGATATTTGTTGATTATATTATGTAGCAAAAATATTTAAATAAGAAATAATTATTATATGGTATTAACGACTAGAAGCATCAAGCGCATACTTAAGGTCTTAAATTAAGCATATAGAACAAACAATTAAAGTCCAACTTTCCTAGCTTTCCTATGTAAGCATATTATCGGAAAATTCAGACATCCTTTAATTATAATCACTACAGCTCGGCTTTTCCTACTTTCCTTGCTTTCCATTCAAGCCCTGGATTTATATATCTGACAAATTATTTTCACTTTATAATATGTGTTAAAGAAAGATGATATGATTCACTTCATTTATAGGCACAACAATGTTCGAGTTTGTCTAATTATTATTGGAAATAGGCTAATTGGATGATAGATCTAGATTTTAGAACAATACGTAACCACGATGGTAGCCAAGATAATGGTTTTGAAGAGTTAGTATGTCAATTAGCTCATTTAGAGAAACCATCCAATGCCGATTACTTTGTTCGCAAGGACGGAGGTGGTGGTGACGCTGGGGTTGAGTGTTTTTGGAAACTGCAAGATGCTTCAGAACATGGCTGGCAAGCGAAGTATTTCCTAGATCCTCTTTCCACTAATCAATGGGGACAAATTAACGAGTCAGTCGAGACTGCCCTAGAGAAGCATCCTAAGCTAAATAAATACTATGTGTGTATACCTAGGGATCTAAATGATAGTCGTAAAAAAGGAAAGAGCGGTAAAGTCGTCAAAAGCTCGCTTGATATATGGAACGAACATGTAGAGAGATGGAGCGTTTTCGCTTCAAGCAAAGATATGCAAGTTGAATTTATCCTATGGGGCAAACATGAGATATCTATACAATTACACCGTGATCAACCAAAGTATGCTGGACGAGCAAGATACTGGTTTGGAACGCCTATCTTAACTACAAATGACTTTGAAAGACTGGCTCGGCTATCAGAGCAGTCTTTAGGCGAGAGGTATACACCAGAGCTTCATGTAAATTTACCAATTTCAGAAGTATTTGAAGCGTTTGGGGATCCATTATCTTGGATTGATACTTTGTTCAATGTAATTAGAAATAAAGCTAAAGCTTCTTACAAGCACTTAAATCGGCTAAAAATGGAGACTCAAAAACAAATTCCAGATGATGAAGATTTTAATAAATATCTTCAAAAGGCTGAAGTGAGTTTATTTCCGTTTCGTAGTGAGAAAAGTTTGTTACCAAGCTATTTTATTCATAACACAAAAGATAACAAAAGTTTAATAAAAGATCTTCAAGATTTATTATTAGAACTTGATGAACTCAATATAGAAATAATGAGGCGTATTAGTAGCTTCAATGAAAAGTATAAAGATGATTCAAGATTAGCTTTTAGCGAATCTCATAATTTTCTATATGGTTTTGCACAGATTAATAGAGAATATAGAGAGTTTATCAACTCAAACAGCTTTAAAGCTTCTACTGAAAACGCCTTATTATTAGAAGGAGAAGCAGGCATTGGTAAGTCTCACCTTCTATGCGATATAACGCTAAAGCGTCTAGCAAATAACATACCGACTGTGTTTATGCTAGGTCAGCATTATGAGGGTGGAAATCCAGTGACAGCTCTTAAAAAGAGTATGGATTTATCTAGTATTTCTGATGAAGTGTTTTTAGGCGCGTTGGATGCATCGGGTGAAGGTGCAAAAAGTAAAGCACTGATTATTATTGATGCAATCAATGAAGGCAGACATAGAGAAGACTGGCTAGATTATCTCACTATGTTGATAACTAAAATATCAGAGTTTCCTAACATAAACATTGTATTAAGCTGTAGAAGTACATATTTGGACTGGATGATTCCTGAAGGACTAATAGATAGTACATTGATGAAGATTACTCATCAAGGATTTAGGGGTTTTGAACATAAAGCTTCTGCTATCTACTTAAGCAAACAAGGTATATCGAAGCCTAGTGCACCTATTCTTTCACCAGAGTTTAGTAATCCATTATTTCTTAAGATCTGTTGCAAAGCTATTAAAGATCAAGGGCTAGATTCATTTCCTAAAGGTTTAAAAGGGATTACAGATTTACTCAATTTCTATATAAACAATATAGAGCGAACTGCATGCAGAGTGAAGAGATATAGAAAAGGTGAACGTATTGTCAATAATACATTCAATGCACTAGCATTACAGCTATATCCAGACCATCAATTTGGTTTAGAGCTAATAGAAGCAATGACTTTGATCAACGGAATGGATTCAAGACCTGACCCTTACAATACGCTTTTTGACTTACTACTTCACGAAGGTGTCATATCCGAAGATGTGATATTTAATGAGGTTAGCCAAAAGGCAGATATACCTGTTATACGATTTACTTATGAAAGATTTAGTGATTATTTCATAAGTAAAAGTTTATTAGAGGATGTACATAAGCAAGACTTAAAACACGCTTTTTCTGAAAATGGTATTTTTGCACATATTATAGCTCCTAAGAACTATTTTGCGTATGCGGGTCTCATTAATGCGCTAGCAACAATTATTCCTGAGAAATATGGCATAGAGATGGTAGACATACTACCTACTGACTCTATGATAGTTCATTCATTTTTAAATGATATTTTTATAGGTACGATTTTGTGGAGAAGTCCCCAATCATTTACTCATAGAACGTTTGAGATTTTTAATAAAATACCTAATCATGGCTATGAATCTATTCAATTAGATACATTACTCGCCCTGTCGACGGAGCCAGCACATCCTTGGAACGGTGAGCTCATTCATAGCAATCTTATTAATAAAAGTTTACCTGAAAGGGATAGGTTTTGGTCTACCTTTATAGCTATTGCAGATGATAAAAACGACGATAGTGGGGAAGAATCTAATCTAAGAGCACTTATAGAATGGGCATACTCGGGTTCTCTAACAGATGTAGATGAAGAGCGTATACGATTATGTGCGGTCATACTCATTTGGATGACATCTACGTCTAATAGAGTCATCCGTGATCAAGCCACTAAATCAGCTGTTAGATTATTGTCTGTGTATCCGAAGCTCATCATTGGGTTGTTTGATAAGTTTAAAGAAGTTGATGACCTGTATGTTATCGAGCGGTTATATGCAATAGCTTATGGTGCGATCACCAATAGCAGTGATCTTCAATATTTGCGAGAAATAGCTCAATGGATATGGAAAAATGAATTTGAGAATGGTCAACCAACCCCACATTTGCTATTGAGAGATTATGCCCGTGGGATTATGGAATTTGCATTACATAAGGATCAAATAGACACTAGTATCAACCCTGAAATATTTCGTCCCCCGTATATAGTCACTGCACCATAAAAGAGTTATGTTTTGGATGAACATCATAAAATAATTTAGATAAGTCATTTTCCATCCATCCTTGACGTAGAAACTTCACTTGAGCCCATTTCTTCTCGATGGGATTT
>Ga0307486_1003043_pt1 | contig 11173 bp, 11 predicted proteins | sample CBIW02metaG_FD_203663 | JGI IMG/M metagenome (GOLD analysis project Ga0307486, IMG submission 203663) | Sea-ice brine microbial communities from Beaufort Sea near Barrow, Alaska, United States - CBIW 0.2 | ecosystem: Environmental > Aquatic > Marine > Coastal | place: USA: Alaska | collected... | reverse complement strand
CACGCATGATCCCGAATGTCCACTACCGGCTCCAGTCATGCCTCCAATGGCATAACAAGGGCCCGAAAACGCCTAGCCACCAGGCAGAACACACCCTCAGCGGACACACTTTTATGCCGCTAACCCGAAAAATTGCGTGCAACAAAAAAGCCGGTCCCGACCCGTGAGGGCCGCTACCGGCTTTCTGTACTGCGTGGTGGGCGATACTGGGATCGAACCAGTGACCTCTTCCGTGTCAGGGAAGCGCGCTACCGCTGCGCCAATCGCCCATGCGAGGTGGAGATGGGATTCGAACCCACGTATACGGCTTTGCAGGCCGCTGCCTCGCCTCTCGGCCACTCCACCGCGAAGTGATTTGTGCCTTCGTACCAGGTACGAAAACAAAATCATATCTCCGAGCGGACGACGGGATTTGAACCCGCGACCCTCACCTTGGCAAGGTGATGCTCTACCACTGAGCTACGTCCGCATGTTCTCGGTATTCTCTCGAACAGGAGATGACAATATCCGAAAGTAGCGCCAGTTACCAATCCGCTGCATTCGCGTGTCGCACCGCGGCGCTGGCCCCCCGCTAGCGTATGGCTGTGGACATGAACGCTGACTGGGCATCCGACGCACGCCGGCTAGGCAGTGCGGAGTTCCGTGGCGTGCGTGCGCGCAGCCCCGTTGAGTGCATTGATGTGGCGCGAGAGGGTCACCGTCTGGCGCAAGGCGGTTTCTGGGTTGTGGTCGCGGAGTTCGACGGGAGCCAGCGGGCGTGGCGCTTTGCGGAAGTCGAGTACGAAGCCGATGGCGCGGTCGCCCATGACAGCGGCGAGCGGCGCGAGTGGTCCGGGCCCCCGGCGAATGCGTGGCATACATCGATGGATCACCACCAGTACGTCGCGGGCGTGGGCAACATTCGCAGCGCGATCCGAGAGGGTGACGTCTATCAGGTCAACCTGTGTCGGGTGATGACCGCTGACCTTCGCGCGTCCATTCCCGGGCCCGATGCCGTGGCGCTGTCACACACCCTCGCCACTGGTAACCCGGCTCGTTTTGCCTCCCGCATCGTGATTCCGCCGATAGCGGGCGATGCAGGAGTCTGGGTCGTTTCCGCGTCGCCAGAGCTTTACCTTGGCATCGAAGGCGACACGGTGTCGTCCGCTCCGATTAAGGGCACGGCCGCGCCGGGGGAGGCGATGCTTCCCAAGGACGAGGCTGAAAACGTCATGATTACGGACCTCATCCGCAATGACCTGTCCCACGTATCAGTGCCCGGATCGGTGCGCGTACCCGAATTTCTCGCAGAACACCAGCACCCGGGACTCTGGCACTTGCAGAGCACTGTCGTCGCGACGATTGCCCCCGAATACGACTGGACCGGGCGGATGTGGCCAGCGTTGCTACGGGACACATTCCCTCCGGGGTCAGTCTCCGGAGCCCCAAAGACAGCTGCGTTAGGTGTTATCGCCCGCGAAGAGCGAGCCAGACGGGGCCCGTATTGCGGCGGCATTGGCTGGATCGACGCGGATCGCCGCCGCGCGGAATTGGCGGTGGGCATCCGTACCTTCTGGTGGACGCCCGATGCCGGGGGGCGACTTCACTTCGGTACGGGCGCGGGTATTACGTGGGGTTCGAACCCCGAGGGCGAGTGGTCGGAGACCGAATTAAAGGCCAGGCGCTTGATTGCCCTGGCAAGTAGCGACAGAATGTCCTTGTGAACGTCATTGTCTGGGGGGACGGCCGCATCGTCGACGCCGATGCGCCACTACTGAGCGCGACCGATCACGGCGTGACCGTAGGCGACGGCGTTTTTGAGACGTTGGCCGTCAAAGAGGGCACCCCGTTCGCGCTGACACGCCACATCGCTCGGCTGGGATATTCCGCCCAGCGGCTAGGCATGGACCTGCCTGACGAGGAATTTCTCCGCACGGGTGTTAACGCCGTACTTGCACGCGCTCGCGCAGGCCGTCGTCCGACGATCCTGACGCGTTTGCGGCTGACGATGGTGTCGGGACCGGGCCCCATGAGTTCGATTCGTGGACCTGGGCCAGGATCGCTGATTGTGGTGGGCTCCGATGCCCCCGCTCCTGGGCGGTGCAGCGCCGTGAGAGCGCCGTGGGTACGTAATGAACGCTCCGCAATCGCCGGAATCAAGTCGACGTCGTATGCAGAGAACGTGGTGATGGCTCAGTTTGCCGCTTCTAAAGGAGCGGATGAGGCCATCGTTGCAAACACACATGGACACCTGTGCGAGGGTACTGCCACGAACATCTTTATTGAAATGGACGGCGAGGTCCTTACACCGCCGCTGGCCTCGGGCTGCCTCGCGGGTATCACTCGCGGGCTGGCACTCGAGTGGGGTGCTCGCTCGGGCATCCCGATACGCGCAGCTGATGTCGGCGAGCTCACGATGGGCGTGCTGGATGAGGTCCGTGCTGGCAGGGCCTTTGCTTCCGTCGCGTCGTCAACACGTGGAGTGCAACCGTTGCACAGTCTTGATGGGGTGGCACTTGATCGCGGGCCGCTGTTGGCAAAATTAGCGCGAGTCTACGATGACTTCGCTCAGGCCTACCCGGATCCGGTGCCGCCGCGCCAAAAATAGCGGCTAGTATGGTGACTGCTTTTAGGGCGATTGGCGCAGGGGTAGCGCGCTTCCTTCACACGGAAGAGGTCACTGGTTCGATCCCAGTATCGCCCACCGTAAATGGACCTGTTTCGCACAGTAATTGGGGCGCCACCAACCGGTGTGAGAAAGTCCCGCCTCACGCATTCCACCAGGTACACTTTGTGACGCAGCGTTACTTTCGACGCGCGCGCATGGACAGGGTTTTGAGGGCCAACTGTCTGACTGAGGGGGAATGACCAATGGAGTTTCAACACGTGGCAAGTGCTGACGCGCGGAAGCTTAACGATGCTGACGCTGGGAGCACCGCACTCGACGACGTCGAGCCGTTGCAACACTAGGCGCCTGACGAGGCCGCACCTATTGAACAAGCAAAACCGCGCAAAAAGAGGCACCGTCAATGGGGCTCCGAGCGCCCGCGCCCGCCTCTGTCGATCCAAGAGAAGCCTGCTAGCACCGCAGCCACGTGGCTCGGCGGGTTGGCGATGGCCGTCACCGTGCTGGCGTGGGGTGTGTACGTGGTCCAGTCCGTGGTCTCACGGATCATTGACAACGGCATCAATGACAGCCAATTCATGATCCAGACGGTCATGTATGTCTTGATCATGACCCTCCTCATCTTTTCGGCGTTTAATTATCTGCTCGCGCGTCAGGGGGCGCTCTATCGGTCACGCGATCACGTTCGCGTCCCGCGCGCAGAGATTGATGCGTTTATGGCTGATCACCGTTCTTCGCTGACCGTGCTGGTGCCGTCTTATGCCGAAGAGCCCTCAGTAGTGCGCTCCACATTGCTCTCCGCTGCGCTGCAGGAGTATCCCGGAGTGCGGATTGTCTTGCTGCTCGACGACCCGCCAGTACCCACGGATCCGGTCGCGGCCGCGAGTCTGGACGGATGCCGCGCGCTTCCCGAAGAGATCGAAGAGCTATTGAAGGTTCCGTACGAGCGCTTTGTTAAGTCACTCGATGTGTATGACGCCGCCGCGAAGGCTAACGGCGAGAGCACGCCCGAGCAGGTCCGCACGCTGGCGCTTGACTACGTCTGGGCTGCGGCATGGCTGCGAGACCAGGCCGCCGCCTACTCACGGGCCAGCCACGCAGACGACTTCCTTGCCGAAGAGGTGTTCGGTGGACTAGCGGGAGACTTTGAGATTACGGCGCGTGCACTTTTTCGCTCGCTCGACGAGCGAGCCCCGTTGCCGTCCTCTCGGTTGAGCCAGCTGGGACGTCGACTCGTATGGACTTTCGACGCGACGCTCACCTCGTTTGAGCGCAAGGCTTACGCGCACCTGCCTCATGACGCAAACAAGGCGATGAACCTCAACGCAGATATGGGCCTCATGGGTCGTCGCGTACGCGCGGTCCAGACCAAGATCGGAATCGTTCTGCGCGACACGAACGATACCGAAGGCGCCGACGTGATGGACATTCCCGACAGCGATTACATTTTGACGCTCGATGCCGACAGCGTGTTGCTACGCGAGTATATTCTCCGGCTTGTCCACCACATGGAGGCGCCAGGCAACGAGCGCGTTGGCGTTATCCAGACTCCCTACTCAGCCTTCCGTGGGGCCGAGACAAGGCTCGAGCGCATCGCCGGAGCCACCACGGACATCCAGCACATCCTTCACCAGGGGATGACCTATTTTGGCGCGACATTCTGGGTAGGCGCCAACGCTGTGATCCGCAAGGCAGCGCTCAACGATATCGTCGAGGTCTCCTACGTGGGCGGGCAACCTGTGCACCGGTATGTGCAGGACCGCACCGTCATTGAGGACACCGAGTCCAGCATCGACTTGGTCGCACACGGATGGTCGCTGTTCAACTATCCCGAGCGACTCAGCTACAGCGCGACGCCTCCCGACTTCGGTTCACTCGTGGTACAGCGCGCACGCTGGGCAAACGGGGGACTGCTTATTTTGCCGAAGTTCCTTCGGTTGGCTCGACGCGAACGCAAGGCAGGCCACCGCGTTCCACGGGCTGCGGTTGCGCTCAGGGTCAACTACATGGCGTCGATCTCCTGGGCCAGCATCGGGCTGGTGCTACTGCTCGCTTTCCCATTCGATAACAAGCTACTGAGCCCCGTCATCGTCGCCGCAGCGTTGCCATACTTCATCGCGATGTCGTCGGACTTCAAGCGACTTGGCTACAAACGAACCGACATTTTCCGGGTGTACGCGTTTAACCTCTTGTTGCTCCCTGTGAACCTCGCGGGAACAATGAAGTCGCTCCAGCAAGCGGCTGCAAAGTCAAAAATTGCATTCGCACGAACGCCAAAGGTTGAGAACCGTACGGCCACTCCGGCGCTCTACGTCCTCGCGGCTTACCTGATTGCACTGTTCTCGTTTTACACGCTGGCGAACGACATCATCACGCGGAACTGGAGCAACGGCGCGTTCGCTCTGTTCAACGGTGTACTCACTACCTACGCGATTTTTGCGTTCATGGGATTCCGCAACTCGATTGTCGACGTGATACTCGGATTTGCGCATTGGGTGCGAGTACCTAAAAAGGTCCGCAATGCTCCCACCGAGTCTGAGCCTGTAGGTGACCCGGATTGGGATGCCGTCCTGTACTTTGGCCCCGATCACGTGGGGGCACCGGGCGAGCGCCCCACCGTCGCCGTGACGTCCACCCCCACGCAACGCCGCGGCGACACCCGCGCTCGGCTCCGGGAATGAACGAAGTGACTCACTGCTACCTCCGACCACTGGTGCATGGCATATCCCTGCACCCCTCCGACACTTGGGGTTCCCGATGACTAAAACCACCACTAGGCCCCGCGCCGCACGCACCAGAGTTTCCTTTCTTCGGGTCGGCCTCGTGCTGGCATTCACTGGACTCATTGGCTGGGCGGGTTTCAATGCCTTCGCCTCCGTGATCGCGAGGCCCGTCGAACCGGGACCGTCGATCTTCACTGCGTACGTCGACGTGACTGTGACACCCACCTACTCGTTTGGAACTCCGGTCGGCCCAGCGCAGTCGAATGTGATCCTGTCCTTCATCGTCGCTGACCCAGCCAGCAGCTGCAACCCGCTGTGGGGCGGCGCGTACACCATGGACGCGGCCTCCGCCGACCTCGAAGTGGATCGCCGTATCTCCCAGCTGCGCAGCACCGGTGGGGTAGTTCGCGTGTCCTTCGGTGGTCAGGCTGGAACGGAATTGGCAGCCGCGTGTGCCGACGCACCCGCGCTTGAGGATGCTTATCAGTCAGTGGTCGACCGCTACACGCTTGCGAGTATCGATCTCGACATTGAAGGTGCCTCCCTTGCGGACACCGCCGCGGGTGCTCGACGCGCAGTCGCCATTAAGGCCGTGCAGGATCAAACTCTTGAAGACGGCCGCAGCCTGGCCGTGTGGCTGACACTGCCGGTGTCCCCGAGCGGTCTCACAGCGGAAGGTATTGCGGTAGTTGACCAAATGCTCGCGGCGGGCGTGGAGCTCGCCGGTGTGAACGGTATGACCATGGACTTTAACTCTGGAGTGTCACCGTCGGAACCGTATTCTGACGTTGTGGTGGACGCTTCGATCGCGTTGCACGCACAGGTGAAAGAGGCTTACGAACGGCTAGAGACGACCTTGGATGATTCCCAGGCCTGGGAGAAGGTCGGGATCACCCCGATGATCGGCCAGAACGACATTGTCGGTGAGGTGTTCACGCTCGAGGACGCAGAGGTCGTGAACGAGTTCGCGCGGGTCCACGGTGTTGGCCAGGTCTCGATGTGGTCCCTTAACCGCGACTCGACCTGCCAGAGTCCGCTCCCGACGGTTCTCAGCGTGGTGCAGACGTCCTGTAGCGGGATAGACCAGGGATCACGGACCTTCTCCGATGTGCTCGCGAAGGACCTCCCGTTTGCGCTATCTTCCGCCAGTAAGTCGCCCTCTGGTTCGCCATCGCCCTCATCTTCTCCCTCTAAGTCGCCGAACGCGGTGATTGATGACCAGATCGATGATCCTGCGATTAGCCCGTTCCCGATCTGGGATCCACTCGGCGCTTACCCGACCGGCACCAAGATCGTTTGGCGCCACAACGTCTATGAGGCGCGCTACTGGACGAGTGGGGATGCCCCAGGTACCCCAGTGGCGGTGGCAGCCGACTCCCCTTGGACGTTGCTGGGACCGGTGATGCCGGGCGATACTCCCGCACCGCTCCCGACACTGCCAGCGGGTAGCTACCCGCAATGGGACGCTACCGAGACCTACAGTTCCGGAACCCGAGTGCAGCTCGGGAAGGTGCCGTACGAAGCGAAGTGGTGGTCCGAGGGCGCGCGGCCGGGTGACGCAGTCGCTGGTGGCTCGCCGTGGGTCCTCGTGAACCCGGTGGGTTCTGAATAAAATGTGGATTTCTCGCCAGGTACCTTGCCGGTTTCCGGCGTAGCGTCATCATTGCGCAGCCTTGCGCGATTTTCTTTAACCATTAGGTGGAGGTCACTATGGATTTTGGCGACATGGTTAACAAGGCGAAGGATGCGGCCAGCAATCTGTCGGACGAGCAGATCGAGGACGCAGCCGATCAGATTATGGACAAGACCCCCGACAGTTTGGACAGTAAGGTTCAGGCACTTGCGGACCAAGCAAAGAAAATGAACGACTAGCACGCGAACTCGGCGCCGCTCAATGCAGTGGGCGGCGCCGTACTGTGTCTGGGCGACGATAGCGTTGCTACAGTTTCCGACAAGCGCGTGGAAGCATCGCTCCTATTAAGAGAGGCCAGCGACCCGTGAGTGAACTATCAAGTGCTGAACAAAGCCACCGCGAAGACGCCGCAGCGCTGTTGGCTTCCCCCGAAGCTGAGGGGATCCTTGTGGCCGCGCTGGAGACGATAGCCTTGCCACTCGACTCGTGGAAGCTTGACGCCGTCCATGCTCGCCCAGGAGCGGAGATCTCCGCGACCTACGATGTAGTGGCTGGCGGCGAGACGATCTATGTGGTGGCGAGCACGGCCGAACTCACGCCTACTGAGCGCGAGCGTGCAGGCGCTGTGTGTCTCGAATCCGAAAAGGGCGTCATCCACGTATGGCGCCACCCCCACGACCCCAAGCTGCCGGGGCTGTCCGCGGTATGCACTCCACCTGACCTGGCCGCCCGACTGGCCGGTATCGGCTGGGGACAGCTGGAAGTAACCGGACTCGCCATGCTGGTCCTGCGCCCTATGCGACGTGCAGTACTGAGAGCCCGGATTGTCCGGCACTCTTTGGAGGAGACCGTATACGTCAAGGTACTCCGGCCCGACAGGGCTGCGCTGGTACTGAAGCGCCACTCCTTGGCTACCTTTGCGCCGCAGGCGTTCGATGCTGGGGATGGGATCGTCGTCATCATTGCTGCGGCGGGCACGCCACTCACGGAGTTCCTTTTTCACCCTGACGCCAAGCACGACGTGAAACCGATGGCTCTCCTGGAGGCATTGGACTCTCTCGATCCAGCGGCCGTGGACCTGCCCCGACGCAGTAGCCCAGCTGAACTCATCGGCACGTACGCGGACGCCGCGACCAGCGCCGGGTGGGACCGCGCTCAAATCCGAGTGATCGCCACCGCGGTAGCCGGTGTGCTGAGCGAGTCCTACGGAGATATCGTGGCCACCCACGGCGACTTTCACGCCGCCAACGTGTTCGTGGACGATGCCGAGCCGCCTCGCGTATCCGCGCTAATCGACATCGACACGCTTGGTCCCGGGTTGAGAGTGGACGATCTCGCGTGCATGTTGGCTCACCTGTACACGCTGCCCACCTTTGACGCAGCCGCGTACTCCAGCGTGCCCGCACTCGGCGATCAGGCATTCAATGCATTCGCCCAGCAGGTTCCTGAACGCCAACTGCGCGTGCGCACTGCGGCCGTGTTAGTTTCCCTTTTGACCGGCTGTGATGACCGGGCGAGGGGTCAAATGTGGCTCGACCGTGCCCTGTGGCTGGTGGGCGAGCAAGCGCTCAGCACTAGATGAGGGTGCTCTCATGTGATGCACGCTGGCCTCTCACGGCAGAAGGTTAGCGTAGTTCATGTTGGTGGGCAGTATTGGAATCGTGACGTGAAGAACCGGAGGGGATATGGCTAATCTCGGTACGGCGCGAGTCTGGCTGGTGTCGGGGTCCCTTGTTGCCTCCGTGGCGCTCACGGGATGCGGCCACGGCGAGGACGGCTTCAAGGTGATCGATTCCAACATCGTGGTGCGCGAGGTACCCACACCGGATCCTGTGACGAGCCCAACCAGCGAGGCGATGCCATCAGCGTCACCTGATCGATCCGCATCTCCCTCTCTCAGCGCGACACCAACGCCCGAGCCCAACTTAGAAACGCCAGCAAATCCTCCTCTGGTGGTAGAAACCAAGCCCAAGCCCGCCACGACGTCCGTCGCGCCTGTGCCCGGTCCGGACAAGGCCTCGCAGTCACGCGCCTCCGTGGTGACGCCGGTCTCACCGGTGACCGCCGTGAGTCCGATCTCTACGGTGACCCCCGCGAGCGTGGTCACTGTCGTGACGATCTCCGCCAAGTCGGCGGACTAGTTGCTCGACTTTATTTGTGCGATCTGCACTGGCAGCACATCACATGAGAGTCGTCTCACCTAGTTCTCCTAGTCCCTTAACGAGCAGCGTGCACCTTAGTTCTTGACTGTTAAACATTGGTCCCATCAACAGGGCCGAAAACGATCAAGGAGACTGCAATGAATGTTGGAAACAAAAAACTCTGGGTAGCCGCCGGAGCACTTGGCCTCACAGCCTTCGGAACTGCCACCATCGCGGATACGGCGAAGGGTTCGCAAAGTTCTCCGGAGCCCTCTTCCCAGGCGACTGTCACTCCTAGCGCATCGGCAGACATGGCCATCGTGAACGCGAGCCCCAGCGAGAGCGCAACCGCTGGCGTCGCGGAGCTCCAAACCCACTATTCGGTGGTGACGCCCAACTCGCTGGTGAGTGCCGTGTCGCCGGTGAGTGCCGTGTCGCCGGTGAGTGCCGTGTCGCCGGTGAGTGCCGTGTCGCCGGTGAGTGCCGTGTCGCCGGTGAGTGCCGTGTCGCCGGTGAGTGCCGCGTCGCCGGTGAGTGCCGCGTCGCCAGTGAGTGCCGCGTCGCCAGTGAGTGCCAACTCACCCATTAGCGCAGCATCGGCTCCCAGCGCGCCGTCTGCATAGTGTCGAACGGTACAGCCTCAGTGTAAAAGTTGTGCCCCAGGTGCGTAGGTTCACCTGGGGCACAACTGTGCGCCCAGAGGCGGGCATCTGGAACTGAGGTCGCCTAACGAGTGACGAGGCGGTAGCCCATGCCACGCACGGTCTCGATGAGTTCCGCGCCAACCTTGGCGCGTAGGTAACGCACATACACATCCACCACGTTGGACCCCGGGTCGAAGTCGTAGCCCCACACGCGCGACAGCAACTGCTCGCGGCTCAGGACCTGGCCAGGGCTGTTGAGGAAGGCCTCCGCTAGCGCAAACTCCCGCGCGGACAGGTCAACTTCGCGTCCGCTGATGGTGATCCGCCGGGTGTGCAGGTCAAGGCTAAGGTCCCCATGGCTGACCGTCGATGAGGACTCGGGTGCGGCGGCCGTGCGGCGAAGGCGTAGGCGGATCCGTGCCTGCAACTCCTCAAAGCGAAACGGCTTGGCAAGGTAGTCGTCCGCACCAGACTCCAAGCTGCGCACTGTGGCGTCCAACGAGGTCCATGCGGTCAGGACGATGACGGGGAGGTGGTTGCCTGACCCGCGCAGTGAGTCCAGCACGTCAAAGCCATCCATATCCGGTAGCCCAAGGTCCAAGACGATCAGTTCAAAATTGCCCGTCATGGCCATAGAAATGCCGTCGCTACCCGTAGCAGCCCACTCGCTCGTCAGGCCTGCTGCGCGCAGGCCCTTCTGCATGAACGAGGCGATGCGCTGCTCATCCTCGATGATCAGGATCTGGCTCATGTGGGCTCCTCGTGGGATGGGGCGGGGCTTGTGTCGATAGTCGCGGTGCTGACCGCCACAAGGGCGGGGCCACGGGGCAAAACTATCGTGAAGGTAGAACCCAGTCCCAACGCGGACGTGAGTTCCACGCGGCCTCCGTGTGCGCGCGCGATCGCAACCACGATGGGGAGCCCCAGACCCGCACCATCAGACGCGCTTCCGGCCTGGGCAAAGCGTTCGAAGATGAGCTCGCTTTGGTCAGGTGCGATTCCCCGACCATGATCGGTGACCCACAAGCGCAACTCGTCACCCGCCACCGACGAGCCGATGGCAATAGCTGAGTGCGCAGGGGAGAACACGACGGCGTTGGCAGCTAGTTGAAGCCATGCCTGCGTGAGCCGCTGCGGATCGCCTTGCGCGCTCTCTCGGGCGAACGCCTCGACAGACCACTGGCGCTCGCCCAGAGCGCTGGCCTTGCCCGCCACGGTCGTGGTGAGGTCTTCGATGTCGAATGTGACGTTGCGAACAAAATCGGGACGGTCGGCCTTCGCCAGCGTCATGAGGTCCTCTACGATCCGGCTCATGCGGTCCAGTTCATCCATGCCCAGCGCCCTGACTTCGCGCGCATCGGCCGGATCGTGAGGGTCCATCAACTCGAGGTGACCGCGAATGATGGTGATGGGGGTGCGTAGCTCGT
>Ga0307486_1003042_pt1 | contig 11175 bp, 8 predicted proteins | sample CBIW02metaG_FD_203663 | JGI IMG/M metagenome (GOLD analysis project Ga0307486, IMG submission 203663) | Sea-ice brine microbial communities from Beaufort Sea near Barrow, Alaska, United States - CBIW 0.2 | ecosystem: Environmental > Aquatic > Marine > Coastal | place: USA: Alaska | collected... | reverse complement strand
GGGTTGGTGGCTTTTGAGCCGGTAGCTGACGCCTTTGAGGCTGAGAACGTCGGCGTGGTGCACGATCCGGTCGATCATCGCGGAGGCGACGGTCTGGTCGCCGAAGACCTCGCCCCATCGACCGAAGGACAAATTGCTCGTCAGGATCAGCGACGCATGTTCATAACGGCTCGCGACGAGCTGGAAGAACAGGTTCGCGGCGTCTTGGTCAAACGGAATATAGCCGACTTCATCCACCACCAAAACGCTGTAGCGCCGCAGCCGTGTGAGTTCTGCGGCGAGCTTGCCGCGGGAGTGCGCTTCCTGCAGCCGGGCGACCCAGCCGGTGGCGGTGTCGAAGAGGACGCGGTGGCCGTGCTTGGCCGCTTGGACGCCGAGCGCGACGGCGAGGTGGGTCTTGCCGGTGCCGGGCGGACCGAGCAAAACAACGTTCTTCGCTTCGGTGACGAACGTGCTCGTGCCCAGGTGCGCGAGCAGGTTCCGGTCGGCTGTGGGCTGGTGGTCGAAATTGAAGTCCTCGAGGGTCTTGTAGCCGGGGAACCGGGCCGCTTTGATCCGCAGGGCCGCGCCGGACGCTTCCCGTTCGGAGACCTCGCGGGAGAGGACCGCGGCGAGGTATTCCTCGTGCGACCAGCCCGCATCACGAGCCTGATCACCGAGGCGGCGGAACGCATCGCCGATCCTCGGCGCGCGCAGCGCCCGGGCGTAGTACTCGATCTGTGAGGCCGCGGTGCCGCTCATGCGACCACGTCCAGGTCGGTCAGATCGGGGCCGGTATCCACGCCGAACAGCCGGTCGTAGGACGCCAGGCTGGCCGTCTCAACGAAGGCGACCACCGGTTGGGGGCGGTGGCGGCGCAGTGTCTGGAATTGGCGCCGCAGCACGTCGGCCTGCACGACATGCTGCGGGTCGGTCACCGTCAGCGCGCGGGCCCACTCTCGTTCATGAGACGTGACGTTCACCCCATTGTGGCTGACGTTGACCGTGTCGAGACTCGCGGTGACATCGACGAGCCGACCGATCATCGCCGGCGCGACGGAGTAGTCATTGGAGAGGACCCGGACGTAGTAGTCCCTGGGCAGGCGCACGGTATTGCGAAAGAGGACGTCGGGAGCCACCGGCGAGAGCGGGCGCATAGCGGCGCGGTCCTGCTCGATCAGATCGATCGGGCGGGCCCGCCGCGACCGGGAATGGCGCGCATTGGCCAGCGGCAGCCACTGGTCCATCTGTTCGTTGAAGTCCTGCGGCGACGCGAAGTGGCGCCCCGGCATGAACGAGGACCGGAAGAACCGGTTTCGGCGCTCGACCATGCCCTTGGACTCCGGATCTCGCGCCTTGAGCAGCTTGATCTCCGTACCCAGCGTGCCCGCGAACGCGGCCGTGCGTTCGGTGAGCTTGCCCTTCCCGATCCCGGTCTCGTTGTCCCAGAGCAGCCGCGGCGGCACCGCCCCAGCGACTTGGAGTAGCGACCACATCCCGCCGAGCAGATCCGACGTGGTTCGAGACGGCAACATGAGTGCTTGGAAGAAGCCGGAGAACGTCGACGTCATCACCAGCACCGGCGGCATGCCCTCCTGGCCGTGGCCCAGAGGCAGGGGCTCGTGCGGGAACCACAGATCGCACTGCACCTGCTTACCCGGCTCGTGCACCAGGCGATCCGCCGGGTCCGGCGGCACATACTCGGGACGGATCGCGGCGACCTTGTCGCGGAACACCGATGCCGACCAGCCCACCCGCTCCGCCAACGTCGTCGCGGCCATCCGCGGCGTCGCGGCCAGCAACACCCGCACCTGCGCCGCATACGCGTCAAAACTCGAGCCCGTCGCGGCCCGCTGGTACTTCGGCTGCCGGTCCGTTTCTAACGCCCGATCAACCGTGCCTCGCGACACTCCAACGAGCCGCCCGATCTCCCGTTTCGAGTGCTGCCCCGTTGAAAACAGCTGGCGTATCTTCGCCCAATCATCCATATTGATCACCCTCCATAGTGGCTGGTGGCCCTGTTTTCAATCGGCGATACTGGCCCTATTTTCAGTCGGCGTTAACAGAACCGTGACGAAGCCATCGTCGAACTCGCTGAAGCGATCGGCCCGCCAACTTGTTGCGTCTGCGGCACAACCGATGAGGTCGAAGACTCAGACGACCGCTGCGACGACTGCTCAGACAGCGGGCATGAGGAGTGCACCGAATGTCACGAGACCTACAGCGAAGACGGCGACGGCTACGACGGAATGTGCGGCGACTGCGCTGACCGCGCCGAAGTCCCTTCCCCACTTCCTCGCACAGGGCGACGGACGAATCGTCAATATTGCGTCCACATATGGACTTGTGGGGGCACCAAATTCCCCCGCATACTGCTCGTCGAAGGCGGCTATCATCAACCTTACTCGGCAGCTGGCCGTCGACTACAGCCCGGACCAGATTCGGGTCAACGCGATCTGCCCGGGTTATATCGACACGAGCTTGGGGCGTCGGCGCTCCACAATGAGCGAGGAAGAGATTGCGGATGCGACGGCGCGACGCGAAAAAGCCGCCGGTATGCAACCTTTAGGGCGCCAGGCCCAGCCTTCTGAAGTCGTGTCGGTTGCAGTCTTCCTGGCCTCTGGCGGAGCGTCTTTCATGACTGGTTCGATTGTCACCGTGGATGGCGGCTGCACCACAACATTCAATTACGGAGAAGCAAGTAACTGATCGGTGGGCTATTTCGCGGTTGGGCGGTCACCGGTCTCTGCGGTGGTTGCCCGGAATGCGCGATGGATGTGGACAGCGTTCTCCCACTGCGCCATTCGTTCGAATGCTTTGTCTCCGCGCTCGCGGAACACCGCTTGAACCAGGCACTCGACCAGGGTCAGGAGGGCGACATCCGAATCGAAGGGAATACCATCGACCGGGACAGGCAACACCACGTCTGCGTCTTCAGCAGTGGGTGACAACTCTTGATCTGTGATCACGATCAGAGTCGCCCCACGTTTCTTCGCCATACCTGCCAGCTGCTTGGCCGACAGTTCATAACGACGCAGGTCGAAGACAATGACAACGGAATCCCGACGAAGCCTAAGATATTTGCTGATGTCGTGTCCGAGCGGATCACTTGCAAACTCAACGTTCGGAATGATCTGATCGAGTTGGAACGCGAGGAGTTGCGCGATTTGCCTCGTGAAGTAACCGCCCGAAATGATGAGGTCGCGCGGTGAACTGACGAGAAGCCGCACAGCCTCTTCGAACTCGGTAGGCGGCACGCTGGTGGACAGCCCCTGGACCAGCCGACTACGTTCAGCAACGGCTGTCCCAAAATCACTGCCATCAGGCCTGTCAATCTGCGCCTGCGCGGCCCGATTGACCGGACTGCTCGTCTGATGAGTAATCTCGTCAAGAAGTTGCTTCTGAAACTCCGGGTAGCTTCCGCAGCCAAGGCGCGCGGCAAATCGCAGAACCGTCGGAGTGCTCGTTCCCGCCGCATTGGCCAGAAGGGCAGCGCTCGAAAGCCCAGCGCTCGGATAATCGGCCAAAAGCGACCGAGCAACTTTCTTCTCGGCCGGGCTCAGCTGGTCCATCCGAGCAAAGATCTCCTCTTTGATACGCAGCACTGCCGTCCTTCCGATGGTGTTGGCCCGCTTACGTCAGGGTTACTAATTGATCAGCATCACGATAGGCGGCGAACATGGCCGGCGAATTATGCGCGATCACAATACGACCATCAGCGCCAACCGCGATGATACCGCCGTCTGCGCCTCGCTTGTCGAGTTCCGCTTCGATAGTGCCAGTAACGGCATCAGCGAGTTCCGCCTGTGAATAGCGCATCCGAGCAGAAATCTCGTGCGACACCACGCCCTGGATGAATGCCTCGCCCGCGCCCGTGCAGGAGATCGCCACCACACCGTCTTTCGCGAAATTGCCAGCACCGATGATGGGGGTGTCGCCGACACGGCCCTCGCTCTGGTTGACCATGCCACCCGTCGACGTGGCCGCAGCCAGATGACCGTGCACATCGATGGCGACGGCGCCGACTGTTCCGTGGCGGGACCCCTCGAGCAATTTCGACTGCACGTTCCTCAATTGCTCCTGCCTCAGCGGAGTGATGAAGTAGTCAGGCTCCACAGTCTCAAGACCCCAACCTTCAACAAGTTCCCTGCTCGGCGAAACCAACATCACATGCTCCGATTCCTCCATAACCTTGCGGGCCAGGTACACGGGATTCTTCGAGTACCGTGACGCCGCAACCGCACCCGCGCGACCGTCACCGGTCATCACCGATGCATCCAGCTCCGCCTCACCCGACTTCGTCAACGCCGCACCACGTCCGGAATTGAACAGTGGATTGTTTTCGAGGCTCTCGACCGTCGCACAGACCGCATCGAGGGCACTTCCACCCCCGGCAAGCACCGCCTCGCCAGCGCCGTAGGCCTCGGAAAGACCTGTGGAATACCGGCCCTGCTGGTCGAGTGACAGTTCCGACAGCCGCCCGCCGGCTCCTCCGTGGAGAACGAGGGCGTAACCGGATACTGGCGGCGCCACAGTGAATACGTGCATGTTTGTGTTTCCTTCAGAAGATCCGACCACTTAACGCCCACCTGCCTGGCGCGTGATGTAATTGACGGCAACGAACGACTCGAACATTTCGAGAAGGTTGTCGCTCTGGATGCGCACCTCGCGGTCCCCGGTACGGGTGGTGCCCTTTGCCCAGGTCGCGACATCCGCCATATCGGCCGTCTGAAGCTCCAGATCCAGGTTGACCGGTCGCGCAAGCCCTGGAATCGGCACATTGCCTGCCGCTACCTTGCGCACTGCCTCCTCGGCCCCGGCGCGAATGAGCGTGCACGATTCGGTCGGGTGCAGGTTCTTGGCGCTGAACCGGCTGATCGATTCCTTGGTAATCACGTTGACCGCACCTGAGGCGAACGGGCGGGTCTCGTCGGCGGTCACCTCGTCCCCGGTGACCAGTGCGATCGGCACCCCGTAGTGTTCGGCGACGAGCGCGTTGATCCCGCTCTCTCCCACGTACTGGCCGTTGACCTTCGCCCCGGAAAACACCTCGGGGTTGTAGGTGTGGCTCATGGTGGACGGCTTGCCGGAGATGGAACCGTGGTAGCCGACGAAGAAGATCGCATCGAAGGTGTCGTCGAGGCCCTGCATCATGTAGTACGGCTTATGACGACCGGAGATGTATTGCGCGTTCCCGGCGATCTTGCGCGGGTCGAGGTTCGCCATGCGACTGTGTGAGTCGTTGAGCACAATCTCAGTCGCTCCGCCGGCGATCGCGCCATCGATGGCCGCGTTCACCTCATCCTGCAACAGCGCGCACCCGAGGGCGTATGACTCGCCGCCGCCGGGACGGCACTGCTCCCAGTCGACGATCCGGCGACGCCTTCCATGTCGAACGAGATCCAGATTTTCACAATACCTCCTGGTACATAGGGATAGAAACTTGCATCAGTACCTCCAGCGTCACCGGCGGCTCGTCAGGATCGACACGTCAAGCCGAACGTCGAGTGCCGCGCAATCGCCACGCGCCTCGCTGCTTTTCGGGCAATTTTATTCCTGGCTCGGATCGCTGCCCTCTTCGATGCCAGCTCGGGCTAGCGCAGCGAGCAAGGCGTTCTCGGTGATACGGGCAACATCGTTGCCGAATTCGCCGATCGCCATTGACTGCACCCAGGAGATCGATCCGACCGAGAAGACAAAGCCGCCGCCCGCGTGCTCAGTGAAAGTCAGGTCCGCACGGACGTCCTTCTCGTGATCGCCACCGGTGTTTTCCCGCGTCATCTGGATATCCTCGATGGCGAGCTTATAGAATCTGCTGAGCTCCAGGGACGATCCGACAACGGTCCCCCACGGCGCCGATCCGTGCGCGACGCTGAACCTGTCGACCTCGTCACCTGCGGCGCCGCCCATGTCATAGCCGGTGGTGCCGAAAATCCTCTCCTCGACACCGTCGAACAAGAACGCCGCATCACTCTCTAAAGCGTCGGGCGCGCGTTCATATCCCGCGGCGCCCCCGTCAGCTCCTTGAGCGGCGAACCCAACCCCGAGCAGCTGGTTCGGCGGGAGCCCCCGGTGTCGCCACAACGCACCGAGTTCACCCGTCATGCTGTGATGGCTCTCACCTGCCTTCCCTGTCCAAGTCCGGGTGCCGGAGAATCCGCGCCGCACCTCAATAAGTTCGGGTATCTCCGCGCTCTCGGTCGTGACCCAGTAGAAGCCATTGCCGCCTAGATACAGCAGCGATCCCCCCCCGTCGAGAAATGTGTGCATCGTGTCGATGATCTGCCGGGAGATGTATTCGGGATGGGTTCCGGTGAGCACCGTCGAATAGCCTTCGACGGCGGCTAGACCATCCGCGTTCAGCATGTGGTCGGTCGTCACGTGGTACGGCACGCCGAGCGATTTCAGCCATTCCATGATGTAGAGGTCCGCGGCCATATGCCGGTAGGCATCGCGCCGTGAGCTCTTCCAATCCAGGCGGAGGTTGAGAATTGGCCGACGCGGCGTCGAATAGCAGCGCCCAGAGCCGTCGGAGTGGACGTCGTATAGGGAACCGCCGATATCCGGGTACATACCTAGGCGATCCTGCCCGGAGTGCGGGGGTGCGTCGCCCACGGCCAACCCGGCAGCGACGTAGTCGACCAGTTCTCCGTTGCCCAGCAGGTTCGCATAGGCAATATAAGTGTATGTGGGGAGGACCACAAGGGTTTTGACGTCGGAGCTACGGTGGACAGGTGTGACAATCACTGTTACCGTCTCTGCGCCCTGATTTTCTAAAGCGCCGCCCTCCGTGACACGGATGCCGTAGACCCCCGTCGGCAGGTCCTCGGGGATGATGATTGACGCAGCGACGGGCCAACGGGTGTCGTCGAGGTCGTCGTCGTGGAAGTGGATGGCGCCGTACTGCTCCGGGGCATGAATCCAATTCTGCTCGTCGCCCTGCCAGTTCACGCCCGTCATCGCGCGTGCCGGGCCATTCACAACGATGCCATGACAGTGGTTATCGCCAACGTCGACCACACGGTTCGTCGACTGTTCTTGGCTGAAGTCCCAGGCGGCAACCGCACGCGGGCTGGCACGCAGATCCTCCGGGGTGATGCCGGCCAGCGCGGACGACGAGATAGCGGACGACGCAATTGCCGGACTGTCGATCTTGCCGTTAAACGAGGTCCGGCGTCCGGGTGCACCGGGCAGCGAGGTAGCGACCGGCGCCAAGGGAGTACGGGTCGCGCCGATGAGGACCTCAGTGAGCCTGGGCACGCGCAGCCCTTGGATCTGAATTGAACCGCCCCACTCGCCTAGCGATCGCGGAGCTGGCTCTGCGAGCCGCTGCGCCAGCGACACCTCGCCAGTCGACGGGTCGATTGAGAAGCTCAGGATCTGCCAGCGGTCCTGAATCAGGGAAACGGGCGAGGCCAGGCGGTGCTCGTGTCCGGCGTCGTTGGTCCAGACGAGAACAACAGCACCTGCGTCCAGGAAGACAGAGACCCCGGCCGGACCCTCGGTCCCGTTCAGCGACCAGATGCCTTGCAAATTCACCGAATTCAACAGCGTCGGAAGAATGTAAAGGGCCGCGCTGATCGGCTCACCCTGCGCCAGGGGCAGAGCGGACACCATCAAGTATGAGCCGGCGCAGGTCTCCCGGGGAGTGAGACGCACCTGCTGAGAAACCACTGCATCGACGGGAGAGAAGCACGGCGTCGACCAGTTCGGGTCGTCCCGCGGATGGTGCAGCCGAACCATGTCGATCTCTACGATTCCCTGCCCGGCGGCTTTCAACTCGATGGTCTCTCCTTGCCGATAGCTGATCCTGTCGGTATAGGCTAAGACAGTCTGCTCTCCAGGAATCGCGTCAGTCACGTTGTCGCCTTTCGTTAAGTATGTATGCGCCAGGAACTTGCTTGCGACTCGCCCCGTATTTTCGGCTTGCAACAAATAAGTTCTGCGGAGTCAATGCGTTGTAAATCAGGACAAACGGGAAGCGGCCGCGGTTCTGTCTTCGGATTGCTGCAATTCGCGGCCAGCCATCCCACTTGTGTCCCTACCGGCGAATTGATGGATGCCTTCGGCAAGGTAGCCACGTGATTCGGGCAAGTCCTGATGATAGATGCCGTCACGCTCTTGGCGGACCCCAATTCTCTCACTACGGCAAGCACAGGACCCATCCGAGCGCCTATCGACTACCGGGAGCCCCTCCGACCTTCAACAGGCCGTTCTGCATGACCATCCCGACGTTGGCGAGTCCACGTAGGTCGCCGAGCGGATCGCCTTCGACCGCGAAAAGATCCGCTTCCATGCCGGTAATGAGACCGCCGACCTTGTTGCCGATGCCGAGAAACTTCGCCGAATCACCAGTGCAGGCAGCAATGGCCTCGATGGCCGTCATGCCACCCTCGGTCATCAGCCATGCCTCCATGGACATGCAGTCAAACCGGGTAAAGCGCCATCCGGCGTCCGTCCCACCGATGAACTTCACGCCGTGCGTGCGCAGCCTGGCAAAATGTTCGATGGTGCGTTGCCTGGTAATTTTCCAGCCCTCAACGTCAGCCGCCTCAGCCTCGCTGAGTCCGGTCGTCCCAGCCTGGACCTTCATGGCCTCCAGAAAGGTTTCGCCAACAGAGAGCGTCGTGGTGACGTGAATACCAGACTCGGCAATCATGTCGGCTATCTCCGAGGAGAATTCCTGTTCCTTACCTTCCCCGGCCAGGAACCAGCCGTGCTCGATCCCGTCCACGCCCCCGGCCACGGCGTTCTTCATCGCCTCACCATTGAGGCAATGCATGGTGACCTTGACACCGAGACGATGGGCCTCATCGGCAATCGCCGTGACCTCCTCGCGATTCAGCGCAGGAAGGTGCGAGAAGGTGTTTGGGGTTCCTCCGCCTGAACCTACCGCCTTGATCCAATCTGCGCCCTGACCGATTCTATCCCGAACGGCCTTGCGCACACCCTCGACGCCGTCGGCCTCTCCGCCAAACCAGCGCATGTGCCCGCCCGTCATAGTCACCGGAGGACCGGTGACTAGCATGCGGGGGGCGTCACCGTATCCGCGTCGGAACCCCTCCCGGGCCGCAAACACCGTACCGTCGCGACTGCCGACGTCGCGGACCGTCGTCGTTCCCGCCTCAAGCGCGGTGCGCGCCGCATGGGCAATCGTAACGCCAAGGAACGCTTCATCCTGACGCATAATGTCGTCGTGTTCGGCTCCGTCACCGGTCAGATTGGAATGAACATGAGCGTCGATCATCCCCGGGAAGAGCGTGTGCCCGCGGTAATCCAATAGCTCGGCTCCCTCGGGGACTTCGCGGTGGCCAGACCGGACATCGGTAATCAGACCCCCCTCGATTACAAGTGTCGGCTCGGCGATCACCGGGCCGCCCGTGCCATCTACCAGTTGGTTTGCGATAACAACGGTCGTCATGTGTGTCTCCATTTTGGTCGAAATGATGTGTTACCGGGAGGGATTAATGGTGACGCGGGCTCGTCCCGATTGGAAAGATTGACCCTGCGTCCTCCGATCCCTCAAAAATGACGTCGGATAGGTACGTGAAAGACGCGTCGTAGAAGTTGTCGAAACTACCGTCGGGGTAGATGACGCCAGTCAGTTTCGATGAGAAGGAAGACGGATCCTGATTCATTGTTGGTATCCGCGCAGGAAGGTCGTCCACGTTTGCCTCTTGCCAGGGCGCATTCGGCATTTTCCTGTCATACGGTCGGCTCCAAACATGTCCATCATTGGACGAGGATTTCAGTGATAATTGCCAGGATTCAAATGTAATATCAGATACAGTAACACTAATCTATAACGATTCCTAACAAGCAATACAGGCAAGTAACTGATCGGTGGGCTATTTCGCGGTTGGGCGGTCACCGGTCTCTGCGGTGGTTGCCCGGAATGCGCGATGGATGTGGACAGCGTTCTCCCACTGCGCCATTCGTTCGAATGCTTTGTCTCCGCGCTCGCGGAACACCGCTTGAACCAGGCACTCGACCAGGGTCAGGAGGGCGACATCCGAATCGAAGGGAATACCATCGACCGGGACAGGCAACACCACGTCTGCGTCTTCAGCAGTGGGTGACAACTCTTGATCTGTGATCACGATCAGAGTCGCCCCACGTTTCTTCGCCATACCTGCCAGCTGCTTGGCCGACAGTTCATAACGACGCAGGTCGAAGACAATGACAACGGAATCCCGACGAAGCCTAAGATATTTGCTGATGTCGTGTCCGAGCGGATCACTTGCAAACTCAACGTTCGGAATGATCTGATCGAGTTGGAACGCGAGGAGTTGCGCGATTTGCCTCGTGAAGTAACCGCCCGAAATGATGAGGTCGCGCGGTGAACTGACGAGAAGCCGCACAGCCTCTTCGAACTCGGTAGGCGGCACGCTGGTGGACAGCCCCTGGACCAGCCGACTACGTTCAGCAACGGCTGTCCCAAAATCACTGCCATCAGGCCTGTCAATCTGCGCCTGCGCGGCCCGATTGACCGGACTGCTCGTCTGATGAGTAATCTCGTCAAGAAGTTGCTTCTGAAACTCCGGGTAGCTTCCGCAGCCAAGGCGCGCGGCAAATCGCAGAACCGTCGGAGTGCTCGTTCCCGCCGCATTGGCCAGAAGGGCAGCGCTCGAAAGCCCAGCGCTCGGATAATCGGCCAAAAGCGACCGAGCAACTTTCTTCTCGGCCGGGCTCAGCTGGTCCATCCGAGCAAAGATCTCCTCTTTGATACGCAGCACTGCCGTCCTTCCGATGGTGTTGGCCCGCTTACGTCAGGGTTACTAATTGATCAGCATCACGATAGGCGGCGAACATGGCCGGCGAATTATGCGCGATCACAATACGACCATCAGCGCCAACCGCGATGATACCGCCGTCTGCGCCTCGCTTGTCGAGTTCCGCTTCGATAGTGCCAGTAACGGCATCAGCGAGTTCCGCCTGTGAATAGCGCATCCGAGCAGAAATCTCGTGCGACACCACGCCCCTTGGCAGGATCACCAGGAGCAGGCCACGATTCTCTCGCCTTCCCATCGCTTGGAACGAATCCGACGTAGTTGATCAGAGTCCCGGATGAGTCATACTCGAAGTAGTCCAGAGCACATGGCCGGGGCGTCTGCAATCGTCTTGCAAGGGTATCCTCGTGCGTCTCAAATAGGCTCAGTTCCTAGTCCAAAGACCGAGTGGTGCACAATGGGTGGG
>Ga0307486_1003041_pt1 | contig 11175 bp, 10 predicted proteins | sample CBIW02metaG_FD_203663 | JGI IMG/M metagenome (GOLD analysis project Ga0307486, IMG submission 203663) | Sea-ice brine microbial communities from Beaufort Sea near Barrow, Alaska, United States - CBIW 0.2 | ecosystem: Environmental > Aquatic > Marine > Coastal | place: USA: Alaska | collected... | reverse complement strand
CAAGTGCTTGTGACGGTCGGTCTGGCGCTCGCGACTGTCGCGCTCTTTGACGGCATTTGGGGCACAGACCCGATCTACGTCACGGCACCGCCGTGGCTGTCGCAGACGACGGAAATTTTGGGGGCGCGCGTTCCTAACGACCGCTTCTTGCTCATCGGGGCCGCAGTAATAGTGCTTCTGGGTATTGTCGCGTTCTTGCGCTACACGCGCTTCGGTTTGGTGATTCGTGCGGGGGTTGAGAACCGTTCAATGGTCACAGCACTGGGTATCGACGTTCGCAAAGCATTCACTGTCGTCTTTGCGATTGGAGGTGCTGCGGCAGGCCTCGGCGGCGTGCTGGCTTCGCACTACTTTGGCTACGTTTCGCCCCAACTGGGCGGATCCTTGCTGATCTTTGCATTCATCGTCACCGTGATCGGTGGCCTCGGTTCACTCGCGGGGGCTGCGATCGCGTCGGTTGCGGTCGCCATCCTGCAGCAGTTCGCCAACTACTTCCTCGGTGGGACAGGTGACCTCATGGTCGTGCTGTTGCTTGCGGTAGTGCTGCTCGTGCGTCCGACGGGAATCTTGGGGAAGAAAGCATGACGTTTTTTGCGAAGATCAGCCAGCGCACGTGGTGGATAGTCGGCGGAGGATTCGCTGTACTCGCCGCCCTTCTGCCCCTGCTTAACCTCTCGATTCCTGGAGTGCTTCCCGGGGCAACCTACACGCCAGGCACCCTGCAATTGCTCGCGTTGGCGTTGCTTTTCGCCTCGCTTGCCCTCAGCTACCACTTGCTGTTCGGAACCGCAGGAATGCTCTCGTTCGGTCACGCGCTCTACTTCGCGCTCGGTGCGTACGGGCTCGGCATCGTGTTGCAGCAGACCCAGCTCACGCTGATTCCCGCCCTCGGACTCACGATCGCGATCGTGATCGCTGCGGCATACCTCCTTGGCTCGCTCAGCTTGCGCGTCACCGGTATTTCTTTCGCAATGGTCACTCTCGCGTTCGCGCAAGCGGGCAACGTGCTCGTGCGGCGTAATCCGGCGATCACGGGAGGCGATGAGGGGCTGCGCCTCGACACCGAGCACATTCCTGACTTCTTCATTGGGGTCGTCAACACCCGCAACCTCTATTGGCTCGCTCTGGCGCTGCTCGTCGTTGTTTTTGTCATTGTGGCTTGGTTCGAAAACTCTCGCGCCGGCCACGCAGTGACTGCTACGCGCGAAAACGAGCTACGCGTTCGGGTGCTTGGATTGCGCCCCTTCGGCGTGAAACTCATGGCGTTCGTCATCGCATCGGTGCTTGCGTCGCTCGTAGGAATGGTTCATCTTCTGCTGCAAAGTGGAACAACCCCGCGTGCCACTTCCGCCGACTTCACTCTGACGATCCTCGTAATCGTGGTGCTCGGTGGTGTCGGTTCACGCTGGGGTGCGATCGTTGGCGGAATCATCTACACGCTGCTCGATCAGCGATTGACTGCGCTGGCGGGATCCGAGGCGATTGCTGATCTCCCGGCGGTATTGCGCATTCCTCTGTCTGAACCGCTCTTTATCTTGGGCACGTTGTTTATCCTTGTGGTGTTGTTCCTTCCCGGAGGAATCGCTGGCGCGGCGCGGCGCCTCTCAACAGGCACGAGCACAACACCGCTTGCGCGCAAGCAGCTTGAGGAGGCGGAATGAGTCAGACGGATGGGCTTCACACACTCGGCCGGTGGACCGCTGACCGCGCCCTCGCAACACCAGACAGAGTCGCTGTCGACGACCGAGGCGTTGTCCTCACTTACCGCCAGTTGGATGATCGAGCCAGTGCGCTAGCCGAGGCCTTCCTTGATGGCGGCTACGGTGTTGGCGATCGCATTGCCACGATTACCGGAAATAGCTCAGACCACGTAGTCGTGTTCTTTGCGTGCGCAAAGGCCGGACTTGTTCTTGTGCCGCTCTCGTGGCGACTCTCTCCTCGAGAGATTGCCCAACAGCTCGAACAGGCCGATCCTGCGCTTCTGCTGGTTGAAGATGAGTTTTCAACGTTGGCGGCACTAGCCACTGACCGGCTCATCGCACCGCTAGCCCGAGGCATCTTGGGTACCCACGGTATCGAGCGCGACATTGTGCCACCGCTGCGCACCGACTCAAGCCCGCCCGTTCGTCGTGCCGTACGGGACGAGGATGCCCTGCTCATCGTCTTCACATCGGGCACCCTAGCTCAGGCCAAAGGAGCAATCCTTACCCACTCCAACTGCTTCTGGACGAATCTGTCACTCTCGCGAACCGCCGAGATTACAAGTGCAGACACCGTGCTCGCAGTCATGCCGCAATACCACGTTGGCGGCTGGAACATTCAGCCGCTGCTGGCCTGGTGGATGGGCGCGACAGTAGTGCTTGAGCGCACCTTTGATCCCGCCCGTGTGCTGCAACTGATCGCAGAGCGACGGATCACAACCATGATGGGGGTGCCAGCGAACTACCTGATTCTGTCGCAGCATCCGCGGTTCTCATCAAGCGATCTCTCCAGTCTTGCGCACGCCATAGTTGGTGGGGCACCGATGCCAGAACCGCTACTGCGGGTATGGCACAGTCGGGGCATTGCGCTCACTCAGGGCTACGGTCTTACCGAAGCCGCCCCCAACGTGCTGTGTCTTCCCGATGAGGAAGCACGAATTCGTATCGGCTCGGCTGGCAAGCCCTATCCGCACGTTGACGTTGATATCGCCGACCCCGTAACGGGAGAACGCATCACCGGGGCAGGCCAAGGCGAATTGCTCGTGAGCGGCCCCGGGGTGTTCAGCGGATACTTTCGGGCGCCAGAAGCAACTGCACTTGCATTGCGTGATGGTTGGCTCGCGACCGGCGACCTGGTGAGCCGGGATGCCGAAGGTTACTACCGCGTGCTCGATCGCATCAAAGACATTTTCATTACCGGGGGAGAGTCCGTCGCACCCGCCGAAATTGAGGGTGTGCTGTTCGGGCATCCCGCGGTAGCCGATGTCGCCGTCGTCGGTGTGCCGGACGAGAAGTGGGGTGAGGCTGCTGTCGCGTGGGTTGTTGTGCGTTCAGGGGCGTCTACTGACGAAACTGATCTGCTGGAATTTGCGCGGGCATCCCTTGCATCATTCAAAGTTCCCAAACACGTGGTGTTCGTGGAATCGATACCAAGGTCATCAAGTGACAAAGTTCGTCGTCGTGTACTGCTGAGCCAATGGACCGAAAAGTCCCAAGAACCAGGATGGATCAGTTCATGAACACACCGCTAACCGCGCGTGGTACCCGTACCAAGTCAAAGCTGATCGAGGCTGCCGAAATCGTCTTTGCCCGCTACGGCTACACGGATGCCTCGGTTGTCCGCATCACGGAAGAGGCCGGCGTCGGCCAAGGGACCTTCTATCTCTACTTCTCAAGCAAGCTCGAAATCTTTGAAGAACTTGTCGAGGATCTCAACCGCCGCGTTCGACGCGCCATGAGCGAAGCCTCGGGTGCGGCATCCAATCGCATCGAATCGGAACGAGCAGGTTTTCGAGCGTTCTTTGAGTTCACTGCCGAACACCCCGCGCTCTACCGCGTCGTGCGGGAAGCAGAATTCGTATCGCCCAAGTCGCTGCGACTGCACTACTCACGTATCGTCGACGGCTACATTGAGGGCCTCAAAGAAGCGCAGCTTCTTGGTGAGATCGGTGACGTTGACCCGACCGTCGCCGCCTGGGCGCTCATGGGGATCGGCGAAATGATCGGGATGCGGTGGGTCCTGTGGGGCGACACGCCAGCAGCAGGCCACGATGCTGACCCGACCGCGAGCGGAACCTCGCGCGTGCCAGACGAAGTTCTCGATCAGATGATCACATTTATCCGCCGAGGTCTGGCCGTGCCAGAGCCGCGCAGTGAAGGAGTCGAGAAATGACCGACCTAACGGGCCGCAGAGCCCTCGTTACCGGAGGAGCAAGCGGGATTGGTGCTGCCTGCACCGTATCGCTGGCCAAGGCCGGAGCTCACGTGATCGTTGCCGATCTCAATGGCGATGCAGCCAAAGCCCAAGCCGAACGTATCGGTGGAGAAGCCTGGCAGGTCGATCTCACGGATACGGCGGCGCTCGCCGACCTGACGCTCGACATCGACATTCTCGTGAACAATGCGGGCATCCAGCACGTAAGCCCGATCGAGACTTTTGATCCTGCCATGTTCAGCCGCATTCTCGATCTCATGATCGAGGCACCCTTCCTGCTCGTTCGGGCGGCACTTCCGCGCATGTACGAGCGTGAATTCGGTCGTGTCATCAATGTCAGTTCGGTGCACGGATTACGAGCATCGCCATACAAGTCCGCGTATGTTGCGGCCAAGCACGCGCTCGAAGGCTTCTCCAAAGTCACCGCGCTTGAGGGCGGCGAACACGGCGTAACGAGTAACTGCGTGAACCCCGGCTACGTGCGCACACCGCTCGTCGAGAAGCAGATAGCCGATCAGGCAAAGTTCCACGGCATCCCCGAGTCCGAGGTTGTGGAGAAGGTCATGCTGACTGAGAGTGCGATTAAGCGGCTGCTGGAACCAGAAGAGGTTGCAGACCTCGTGTTGTGGCTTACGGGCGATACCGCCGGGATGGTCACGGGATCGTCATACACAATGGATGGCGGCTGGAGCGCACGATGACTCAGCACTACAGCGTCATCACGTGTCCCGTCGACGGCGGCGATCTGACCGCAGCGATCTGGGCACCAGAGTCTCCACCGCTTGGCACGATCCTGCTCATCCACGGCATCACGGCATCGCACATGTCGTGGCCGCTCATCGCGGCGGCATTTCCCCAGTACAGGGTTATAGCACCTGACCTGCGGGGACGTGGTGGCAGCCGCGATCTTCCGGAACCGTTCGGGATGCCGCAGCATGCCGCAGACATTAACGCGCTGATGGATGCAACAGCTACCGAGTCAGCGCTTGTCGTTGGCCACTCGATGGGAGGATTCGTCGCCGCGGCCTTTGCTGCCAGACACCCGCAGCGTGTGTCTGGCCTTGTACTCATCGATGGCGGCTTGCCGATTCCTGCCCCGGAGGGTACGTCGAGAGAGGAACTGCCTCAAGTGATCTTGGGGCCGGCCGCTGAGCGACTGTCAATGACGTTCCCCGATCGCGCGAGCTATCAGCAGTTCTGGGCGCAGCATCCGGCATTCGAGAATAGTTTCACTCCCGCGGTACTTGACTACGTCAACTATGACCTGGTTGGTACTGAACCAGCGCTGCACCCGGCGAGCAACATCGCCGCAGTGAGTTTCGATGCCCTCCAATTGAGCGGGGATACCGAGTATCGTGCGGCTCTCAACGAGTTGAGTATGCCTGTGCATTTCATCCGGGCGCCGCGGGGCCTTCTCAATCAGGTTCCGGCGTTGTATTCTCCGGAACAGTGCGACCAATGGCGGTCAGAGCTTCCGCACGTGAAGTTCCATGAAGCGCCAGATGTCAATCACTACACAATTACTTTGACGCAGCGCGGTGCAGACGTCGTTGCGGGTGTCATGGGCGAACTATTGACGAATCAACCACGGGAGGTCCGAACGTGAGCATCGACAAGACAGTGGGTTCGGCGGCGGAAGCCGTCGCCGATATTCCGAACGGGGCATCCCTCGCCGTTGGAGGCTTCGGCCTGTGCGGCAACCCGATGGTTCTCATCCAAGCGCTGCTCGATTTGGGATCCGACGATCTGAGCATCGTGAGCAACAACTGCGGTGTCGATGACTGGGGACTTGGCGTGCTGCTCGGCGCTCGCCGCATCCGCAAGATGACATCGTCCTATGTTGGCGAGAACAAGGAGTTCGAGCGCCAGTTCTTGACTGGCGAGCTCGAGGTTGAGCTGACTCCGCAGGGCACTCTTGCCGAAAAGCTTCGTGCCGGCGGTTCTGGAGTTGCTGCGTTCTTCACCCAAACCGGTGTTGGTACTCAAGTGGCGGAGGGAGGACTGCCTCGGCGTTACGACGGCTCGGGCGGTATCGCGATTGCTTCTCCGCAGAAAGAAGTTCGCCCCTTCGACGTGAATGGCGTGGCTAAGGATTTTGTGCTTGAAGAGTCGATCACGACAGACTTCTCGCTCGTTCATGCGTTGAAAGGTGACCGGCACGGCAACCTCGTGTTCGCCAAGTCGGCCCGCAACTTTTCGCCGCTCGCCGCGATGGCTGGCCGCATCTGTATTGCTCAGGTTGAGGAACTGGTTGAACCGGGCGAAATTGAGCCGGATGCCGTGCACCTGCCTGGCGTGTACGTCACGAGGGTGATCGACGTCGGTTCCGATGTCGAGAAGAGAATCGAACGCCGTACGGTGCAGAAAGAGGTGGTGTAATGGCTTTGACACGCGAACAGATGGCGGCTCGTGCCGCGCTTGAATTGGCCGACGGATCGTATGTGAACCTCGGTATTGGGCTTCCCACGCTTGTTCCGAACTATGTGCCAGAGGGCCGCACCGTCGTCTTGCAATCGGAGAACGGCATCCTCGGTGTTGGCCCATATCCAACGGAAGCAAATGTCGATCCCGATCTGATCAATGCGGGCAAAGAAACGGTGACAACGCTGCCGGGCACCGCCTTTTTCGACTCTGCAATGAGCTTTGGGATGATTCGCGGCGGCAAGATCGACGCGGCAATTCTTGGTGCAATGCAAGTCTCCGCGGCCGGCGATCTCGCCAACTGGATGATTCCAGGAAAGATGGTCAAGGGTCCAGGCGGCGCAATGGATCTCGTGCACGGTGCCGCTCGAGTGATCGTTCTCATGGAACATGTTGCCAAAGACGGTAGCCCCAAGATTGTGAATGAATGTTCGCTGCCGCTCACTGGCCGCGGGGTCGTTCACCGCATCATCACTGACCTTGCCGTGATTGACGTTACCGATCGGGGGCTTGTATTGCGCGAGCTTGCGCCCGGCGTCGACGAGGCGACGGTGCGCGCGGCAACCCAGCCAGAACTCACCGTAGAGCTCATCACCTCGTAGCTTCACCGACTAAAGGACACCACCATGGCTACCCTTCTCGATGGCATCGTTCAGCACAGCGTCACGACTCCGCGACTCGTCGCATCCGTTCTCGAACGCCCGTCAGATGCTGCCGCGTCGACGGTGGTATTTGTGCACGGAAACGTCTCGTCTTCGTTGTTCTGGCAGCCGACAATGCTGAGCCTCAACGAGGATGTTCGCGCCCTCGCCATTGACCTGCGTGGCTTCGGCGACAGTGAAACATTGCCGGTGGATGCCACCCGTGGCGTTCGGGATTTTTCTGACGACATCGCTTCGGTGCTCGACTCGCTCGGAGTTGATCGCGCGAGTTTCGTCGGCTGGAGCATGGGCGGAGGCGTCGTCATGCAGTTCATGCTCGACCATGCCGACCGCGTCGATTCCGTCACATTCGTTTCGCCTGTCTCGCCGTACGGTTTCGGGGGAACAAAGGGCACCAACGGTGAACTGCTTTCGCTCGAATGTCCTGGCACCGGCGGCGGGGGAGCGAACCCCGACTTCGTTGCCCAATTAGATGCCGGAGATACAGGCGATGACTCCCCGACATCCGCACGTATGGTGTTCCGCACCGCCTATGTTGCTGATGCGACCGCACACACCGAACACGAGGATCTGTGGGTTGAGTCGATGCTGATGACCGCCACGGGAGAGGACAACTATCCCGGGGATTCTGTTGCAGTTGATGCGTGGCCCGGCTTCGGTCCTGGCGGCCGTGGTGTGCTCAACACCATGACGCCCAACCACTTCAACGTGAGCGGAATCACAGCACTGCCTAACAAGCCACGCGTGCTGTGGGTGCGCGGGCTTCAGGATGCGATTGTGTCGGATGCTTCAGGATTCGATCTCAATTTCTTGGGCCAACTGGGGGTAATTCCGGGCTGGCCGGGTGCTGAGATTTCACCGCCGCAACCGATGATTGAACAGACCCGCGCGGTCTTCGATGAGTATGCGGCGAACGGCGGCGAATACACCGAGCTTGCGTGGGACAACTGCGGACACTCGGCGCACCTCGAACGCCCGGCAGAGTTCGTTGCGGCATTGGCTGCACATCTCGCCGCGCGCTAGCATTCCGGTGTTGTTCAGGAGTCGGCTCTAGACTGGAATCGTGCCAGCAATCAATCTCGGAATGCCTAAAGTTCCCGAAGTCCTCGCTCCCCGTCGCAAGACTAGGCAGATCAAGGTCGGCTCTGTAGGAGTCGGTAGTGACTCGCAGGTCAGCGTGCAGTCAATGACGACAACGCAGACCACGAACATCGATGGAACTCTTCAGCAGATCGCAGAGCTGACGGCGTCTGGTTGTGACATTGTTCGGGTTGCGGTTCCGCACCAGGATGACGCGGATGTCTTGCACATCATCGCGAAGAAGAGCCAGATTCCGGTTATTGCCGACATCCACTTTCAGCCTCGCTATGTCTTTTCGGCGATTGATGCTGGGGTGGGCGCTGTGCGCGTAAACCCCGGAAACATCCGAAAGTTTGACGACAAGGTTGGCGATATCGCCAAGGCGGCAAAAGACGCTGGTGTGAGCTTGCGGATCGGTGTCAACGCTGGTTCGCTCGAGCCAAGCCTCCTTCAAAAGTACGGCAAGGCAACGGCAGAGGCACTCGTTGAGAGCGCCGTTTGGGAGGCCAGCCTCTTCGAAGAGCACGACTTCCACGATTTCAAGATTTCTGTCAAGCACAACGACCCCATCGTCATGGTGAAGGCGTACCGCATGCTCGCTGAGCGCGGTGACTGGCCGCTGCACTTGGGCGTTACCGAAGCCGGCCCCGAGTTTCAAGGAACGATCAAGAGCGCGACGGCCTTCGGCATTCTGCTCTCTGAGGGCATCGGCGACACGATTCGTGTCTCACTCTCCGCGCCTCCAGTGCAAGAAATCAAGGTCGGTCTGCAGATTCTGCAGTCGCTGAACCTGCGCGAGCGCAAGCTTGAGATCGTGTCGTGCCCCAGCTGCGGTCGTGCACAGGTTGACGTCTACAAACTTGCCAACGACGTGACCGAAGGTCTTGAAGGCATGACAGTTCCGCTGCGCGTTGCCGTCATGGGCTGTGTCGTGAATGGTCCGGGCGAGGCTCGTGAAGCCGACCTCGGAGTTGCCAGTGGCAACGGCAAGGGCCAGATCTTCGTGAAGGGTGAAGTCATCAAGACGGTGCCAGAATCAGAGATCGTTGCGACCCTGATCGAAGAGGCGAACCGCATCGCTGCGGAGATGCCTGCCGGCGAGATCGGCAGCCCGCAAGTACTCACCCCGTAGCCGCACTAACATTGAGGCGTGTCTACACGTCTCTCTCAACTCTTTGTCCGCACGCTTCGCGAAGATCCCGTCGATGCCGAGGTAGCCAGCCACCGTTTGCTCGTGCGCGCCGGCTACATCCGCCGCCAGGCTCCTGGCGTTTTCGCGTGGTTGCCGCTCGGCCTCAAGGTTCGCCGCAAGATTGAGGCGATCATCCGAGACGAACTCGAATCCTTCGGTGCGCAAGAGGTTCACTTTCCGGCATTGCTGCCGCGTGAACCATACGAGCTGACTGGTCGTTGGGCCGAGTACGGTGACGGGATTTTCCGTCTCAAGGACCGCAAAGATGCCGACTACCTGTTGGCGCCAACGCACGAAGAAGTCTTCACGCTGCTCGTGAAAGACCTGTACTCGAGCTACAAAGACTTGCCGTTGTCGCTCTACCAAATCCAAGACAAGTACCGCGACGAAGCTCGCCCTCGTGCAGGACTACTGCGCGGTCGCGAATTCTCAATGAAAGACAGCTACTCCTTCGATTACACGGATGCTGGGCTCGACCTTTCGTACCAGCAGCACCGCGACGCTTACGAGCGTATTTTCAATCGTTTGGGCCTTGAGTACGTCATCGTTTCGGCGGATGCTGGCGCGATGGGTGGCTCGAAGAGCGAAGAGTTCCTGCACCCAACACCCGTCGGCGAAGACACGTTCGTTCGCACCGCAGGCGGCTACGCGGCAAATGTTGAGGCCTACCGCACAAACCCGCCCGAGGCGCTCCCGTTTGATGGACTGCCAGAACCGTTGATCTTTGATTCGCCAAACACTCCGACGATCGAGACTCTTGTCGCGCTCGCCAACGAGCAGCAACCTCGCGCTGACCGTCCGTGGACCGCGGCAGACACCCTCAAGAACGTGGTTCTTGCGCTCAAGTCGATCGACGGCTCACGAGAACTTGTCGTCGTTGGACTGCCCGGCGACCGCGATGTTGACCTCAAGCGTGCCGAAGTTTCCTTCGCTCCGGCCGAAGTCGAAGCGGCGACGGAGAAAGATTTCGCCGAACTAGCCAAACTCGACGGCAACCCTGGTTTTGTGAAGGGCTACATCGGTCCCTGGTCGCCTGACGGCGCCGTGCTCGGTGAGAAGTCTGCAACTTCTGTGCGGTTCGTACTCGACCCGCGCGTTGTTGACGGCACTCAGTGGATCACAGGGGCCAACATCCCGGAGAAGCATGTTCTTGGACTCGTTGCTGGTCGCGATTTCGTCGCTGATGGCATCGTTGAGATCGCTGACGTACGCGAGGGTGACCCCGCGCCCGATGGCAGTGGTCCCATAGAGACTGCCCGCGGAATGGAAATCGGTCACGTCTTTCAGCTCGGCCGCAAGTACGCCGAGGTTCTCGGGCTCAAGGTGCTCGATGAGAATGGCAAACTCGTCACCGTCACGATGGGGTCATACGGCATTGGTGTGACTCGCCTGATGGCTGCGATCGCCGAGACTACCAATGACGGAAAGGGACTGCTGTGGCCAAAGAACATCAGTCCGTTTGACGTGCACATTGTGGCTGCTGGCAAGGACGCGGTGGTCTTCGACACCGCAGAGAACCTCGTTACTTCGCTAGAGGGCGCAGGCCTTGACGTTCTCTTTGACGACCGGCGCAAGGTTTCACCAGGCGTAAAGTTCGGCGATGCTGAGCTGCTTGGAGTACCGAAGATTGTAATTGTTGGCCGAGATGCCGCCAACGGAATGGTTGAAGTCTGGGATCGCAAGACCAACGAGCGCACCAGCACGAGCATCGATGCGGTTGGTGCGGCACTGCTGGGATAAGGCGGCTAAACTAGCCTATTCGGGGCCAGTGAGGCTCGGATTTATCACCCCTAAATGAATATCGGAGGCCCTCAATGGATATCGACTTGAGCGTGCTGCGCATGATGGAGCGCGAGCGAGAGATACCGTTCGAAGAACTGGTGCAGATCATTGAGCAGGCAATCA
>Ga0307486_1003038_pt1 | contig 11191 bp, 5 predicted proteins | sample CBIW02metaG_FD_203663 | JGI IMG/M metagenome (GOLD analysis project Ga0307486, IMG submission 203663) | Sea-ice brine microbial communities from Beaufort Sea near Barrow, Alaska, United States - CBIW 0.2 | ecosystem: Environmental > Aquatic > Marine > Coastal | place: USA: Alaska | collected... | reverse complement strand
ATGCTGGCTGCGCGAGATCCTTGTTGAGGTTCGCTTTGTTGGGAATGTTGTCTGAGTTCAGCTTCTGGGCGTAACCGAACCGGATGAGTCGTGCCGCCATCCAGTCGCTAACGCAAATAATGTCTGCACCTGTTGGACGGCCCATAGCGAGCTGGTCCTTCATGGTGAGATAGAAGCCGACGTTGTCTTTTACGACCGAACGGTACTCAACGTCGATCCCTGATTCGCTCTTAAACTGCTTGAGCGTCGCCGAGCTGCCACTCAGGTCCTCATCGATATAGGAAGGCCAACTTGCCCATACGAGCGAGCTATCACTCTCGGAAATGTCAATCGCTTCAGAACCGTCTGGCGAAACGCATGCGGCGAGGGCGAGCGCCGAAACGCCAAGCCCTGCTCCTTGCAATAATCGCCTGCGGCTGACCTGAGATTGCTTCGCTTGCAGCACTAGCTGCTGGATCATTTGATCCCGCGGAAGTGGTCTCGTCACAGTTTCTCCTTCGCCCCACCAATTACCCCGATGGTAGTGAGCGCAGTTCGGGTCTTTGTAGCCCCAGTTAGAATGAGTTCTGTGTCGCGACAACACCCGCAGGGGTGCACGCTCTGGTCGCCAATGGACACGAGGTTCCTGTCCAATCTGGTGCTGGTCTAGGTTCGCCGATCACGGATGAGCAATATCTGGAAGCTGGCCGGTTGTCTGCGATCGTGGGCGCGAACGTCATGCTCAAGCCCAACGGCGGGGCTGGGAGGTTGGTTCCGGGATTTCCCGGTACGCATCCCGCTGATGTCGTAGTGCTTGGTGGCGGTGTTGCCGGCACGAGTGCGATCTCGGTTGCCGTCGGTCTTGGCGCTCAGGTGACGGTTCTTGACACGAACATTCAGCGACTGCGGGAATTGGATGCGCTTTACGCTGGCCGCATCAAGACCATTGCGTCGAACGGTTTTGAGATTGAGCGCGCTCTCTTGACCGCCGATTTGGTGGTCGGGTCCGTGCTGATCCCCGGGAGCAAGGCTCCCAAGTTGGTGAGTAATGAACTCGTTTCGCGCATGAAGCCGGGAAGCGTTCTCGTAGACATTGCTGTCGATCATGGCGGTTGCTTTGCGGATTCCCATCCGACAACTCATGCCGATGCGACCTTCACTGTGCACGGTTCAGTTTTCTACTGCGTGGCGAACATGCCTGATGCGGTACCTAACACGTCGGCATATGCCCTCACCAACGCCACGATGCCGTATGTGCGTGCGATCGCGAATCTCGGCTGGCGCGCTGCGCTCTCCGCGGATGCTGCGCTGGCGTTGGGCTTAAACACGTTTGCGGGCGGCGCAGTGAATGCGAACGTTGCTCAAGCGCACGGCCTTACGCAGTCGAGTCTTGCTGCTGCACTGAGCTAGCTTCCGGCAGCCTTACCCTGTCTGCACCGCCGTCGTTTTTCACTCTCCAATAGTGACGAGCACCGGCGGTGAGCAGTGGTGGCAATTCTCGTATTCGCGTGAGCTGCCGGTAGTCGCTCAGGCTGCAACTATCGAGCAGGATCGTAGCGTGGGCTTTCAACATATTTATGGCGCCCCACCGCGACTGCCACTCATCGATCGACCCGATCAATGCCGTTGGTCGTTGTGAGTCGCTGATGAGCAATTCACGTTCGGCGCCGACTGCGCCGCCAATATTGCGCACCCTCCAGCCCGCAGCGGTAAACACTGCTGCGGTCGATGCCGGTCTACTGCTGGCGACCACGACACTCTCATTGACGCTCAAGGTGTGAACTAGCGTGGGAACGGGCCGCGGCGGCAACGCATCAGTGACGCCGATTTGTACCCGTGCATCCTTCCAAAGCCCACCTCCTGCCGGAAGCGTGGGAAGGAAATCTGCGGAGACACCGCCGGACAGTACAAAATCTTGTCTGCTGCCGAAGCGGAGCCTGAGCGTGCTCGGCATCAGTTGGGCGATAGCCTGTAGCGGCGGAGTGATGCGCTGGGCGCTCGCGACAATCCATACGTTGTGTGCGGGCCCTTCGCGCAATAGTCGGACGAGCATGTCGAGAACGGCTGAGCGGTATTCATCGTCGAATCGAGCAATTACTGCGTCGAGATCGTCAATGGTGACAATCGTGGGGCGGGAGTGATGCTCCGGCACCTCACCATGATCGAGAGTCGCATGCAGCGCGCTGAGAGCATCCCAGAAGCCAGCAGGCTCGATCCCCCACGCATACGCACCGACATCGGCTTGCGAGACGGCAGGATCGCTTGCAAGCATGTGCGCAGGCAGGCTCACGTTTCGACGTGCGGACTCATCGGCACGGATTGCTGCCGCAATGGTGGCGATTGCTGTGCTTTTTCCGCTACCCGACCCTCCGAGAACCAAGAGGTGCCCATCTTTCCCCGGCGACCAGTGCGCCACCCCGTGCCTCTGTTCGTCTGGCAGGTCTGTGAATCCGAAATTCACTGTGTGCTCGTCGCTAGCATTCGGATCCCAGCGCGGCCGCGCCGCAGCGCGTTCCATGACTGCCCTCAGAAGAATGCGCTCGGCAAGTGGCTCGCACCATGGCCGTCTGGGCTCGAATTCGCCTGGCCACCGTGATGCAACCGCGTGAACATCGCAGGGTGATGCCAGCGCGAACTGCACCACGTGCGCGGATGAGGATCCGTTGGCGACCCACGCACGACCTTTCAGCTGCGCTGGCAACTCGGCCGCGCGGTCGCTACCAATTACTGCGGAGCTATCGGCTCCGTTGTTGACGCGAAGGGATATCCGTAAATCTGCATTCGCAAGCAGCGCATCACGCACGATCCCTGATGGACGCTGCGTGCACAGGATGAGGTGGACCCCCAGCGAGCGACCGCGCGCCGCAATGTCGCTGAAGAGGGCGTGCAGTTGAGGGTAATCGGCCATCATGGCCGCGAACTCATCGACGACGATGACGAGCCGCGGCAGTGTATCGAGCTCGGAGACGTCTCTCGCGCCCGCCTGGCCAAGGGCCCTCTCTCGGTATCGCAACTCTGCTCGAAGGCTCGCAAACGCCCGACGCGCGGCTATTTCATCGAGATCAGTGATAATCCCTACCGTGTGCGGAAGGTCGGCGAGGTTGGCGAAGGCGGAACCACCTTTGAAGTCAACGAGGAGGAACGTGACGTCGTCAGGTGACGATTCAGCGGCCATAGCAAGCACCCATGAGATCAGCAGTTCGCTTTTACCACTTCCGGTAGTGCCACCAACAATTGCGTGCGGTCCGTCACGCACGAGGTCGATCGATATACGCCCAGCAATCCCCTCTGCAGGTTTCGCCTCGAGAGAGTCGGAACGCCGTAGCGAGAGCTCTGTGGCGTTGCCCAATTGGTCGAGCAGCTCTCGGAACTTAAGCGACTCTGGCAGTGCGTTGTCGCTGACCGCTAAACCGTCCCGTCCCGCAATGTCGCGGGCTGCCATCACCCAAGCGATGGCCTGCTCGCGCCCCAGAAATGACGGGTCAAATTCACGTCTTTGGTGCCGATCTGGGTGCCCAACCACGGCAACTCTGTCACCACCGACGCACAGAACGATCCGATGCCCACTTGGTGCTTGGTGCTCGTGGGAAACGACACTGATCGACACGGTAGGTGCGGCTTCCCCTAACTCCCCCCATTGAACGCAGGCAAGCTCGTGACCACTATGAACCTCATCCGCCCCACCATGCGACGGCACGTGGCGATGCGGTAGATGGGCGCCCCACGCTTCCGCACTGAACGCTCCGCGTATGCACACCCAACTCGACGTTGGAGAGAGCGAGCGAGCGAGCTGTATTGCCAGCGCTCTCGCGAGCGAGAGAGCCATGATTTGGTTTCCGTAGATCGCAATTCCGAGCCGCGCATTGACGGCGATTGGGGCGCGCGAAAGGCTTGTCGCCTGTTCAACGAGCCGCTGATAGTGCTCCTCCGTGGACGCAGAGACATGCTCGTTTGCCCCCGTGCGATCAATTGAGAGACCGCTGCGCACGCGTCCGTAACCGAGGTGTACGGGCAGCACATCCCGAGGTTGACGCATCCACCTCGCTGAGTCCGTTTGTACGTGACCCACGAGTTCAATTGCTGGCGGCGTGCGTTCGGCAAGTTCCGTGATTTCGCGGCGGTGGCGCACGACAATAGCGGCGGCTGTCGCTGAGACTTCGGTGGAAAAGCGTGCACGCTCAACCCGCGACTTCCTTCGTGCAGACACGCGCGAATCGACGTAACTTCCTGTCGCCGCCAGTGGCCCAAGTGCGGCAAAGATGAGCGCGAACGACGAACCAGTAATCAACCAAATTGCGAGTGACGCGATGATAGGAACGGTAGCGGCGACAACCGGAAATCGAAACGGCGCGGCAGGCTGTGGTGCTGTTGGCAGCGTGATGCGTGGATCGTTTGAGCAGGAGTCGGTCACATTCCTACTTCACCAGCGTGCAGCATCCGAAATTGTCACGCGCTGCCAGCAGTGGATAGAGCTCTGACGAGGATCGATGTGAGGGACTCAAGCTCAGGCTGATTCATCTGGGCCAGTGTCGCAAACACAGTTAGCTAACGATAAAGAATTGCTCGCCAATTTCTACTCTGCTTCCGCGCATCACCCGGTACCGCTTGCCTGGCTCACAACGTTTCGGTTCTCCGCCGGGCTCTCGAACGACTGTTCCATTCCCCGAATACCGGTCGCTGATCCAAAACGCTCCGGCCATTTGTCCGAATTCGAGATGTGTTTTGGATACAGATTTGCTGGGATCAGTGATGGGAACCAAAATTTCGAACGTCTCGGAAGGCTCCTTCATCGGGTTACGCCCGACTAGTCCCGTTCCGGTGACAATCACGCTGTCGCCCGTGCTGAACTGCAGCACGAAGCGAGTCCCCGAAACACTGCGATCCACAATCCGGGTGTCCTCGATGTCCTCATCGTCAGAGGCTCCAGACGCAACCGGGGCAGGCGACGAAACAGGCAGCTCGACGCGATGATGGGACATCGGCGGCGGTGCAAGAACCGAGAGACCGGGAGTCGCACTGCCAACGTCGCTTGCGGAAGCAACCGGCTCCTCGTCGGATTCCGCAGGGGTCTGGTCAACTGAACGCAAGGGTTCAGCATCGAGCTCGCCATCGGCGTCGGGCTCAGTGCGCACGTCAGAATCGGACTGCATCTCAATCGCGCGATCCGCATCGGTCGGTTTCGCCGGATGTACCTGCTCGTGTTCTTGCTCGTGTTTCGGCTCTTCAGCGATTTCGGCAGGTTTGGCCTGCGCCGCAGACACGCTGTGAGCTGTTTGTTGAGCGGTGTCCGGCCGCACTGTTGGAGTTCCCCACGGGAAAGGATCGAGTGCGGGTGGAGCTACAGCACGAGGCCCAGGGCCGACGCCATGCTTCACGAAGCCGCACGAGCCACAAAAGATGTCTGACTCGGCAAGAGAAGCGCCGCACTGTGCACACTCTGCTTCGCTGCTCTCAGTTGCGGCTGGTGGCGCAACTGCCGTAGCGCTCTCGCTGAGGGAAGAGTCGCTCGGATTCGGCACCTCGTCGCGCACAATCACTGCCTCACGCGGTCGAGAACCAAAAATGCCGGATGAGCGAGGTGCCGTTCCTGTTGGCTCCGCCACGTCTGGCTCACTGTCGACTGCGATGGCTGGGGGTGCGGGCTGGTCGCTCACACGCTCGGATGCGACCGGCGCGAATGCGGAGGCGCGGAGGCGGTCGGCCGTTGTGAAGACTGGCTCGTCCCCTTGCGGGCGCACAGGCTTGACGCGATGACTCTCGGGGGTCGAAGCACCAGTTTCGGGGCGGCCAACCCTACTCAGGTCTGGCTCGAAAGCTGAACGCGGGAGTGGTGACGGCTCAACCAAGGGTTCCGGCACGGGCTCGGGTTCTGGTTCTGGCTCTGGTTCTGGCTCTGGTTCCATGGCCGCTTCTGTTTCCGCCTGAAATTCGTGCACGGCGAAAGCTTTCTCGTACTGAGCTGCAGTGTCTTCTAAGCCAAGCGCGACAGCGTCGTCTGCGCCAAGCGCGACAGCGTCACGAGCGCCAAGGTCACGTGCATCGGCTTTATCCTGCCAGTCGTCTCCTTCAGTCGATGAGCCAGCAGCGGGGTCCGAGATTAGCGCGTCCGAGTCATCAGCACTTGCCTCTGAACTTCGTACGGGCAGCGCGATGTTGTGGGGATCGGGCGCTGGCAAGTCACGCAAGCGTCCATCCAACACTGAATAGATCTCCGTCTGCGCGAGCCGGGGCTTCGCGGGGCCGGCAAAATTGAGTGCCCCGGGATTGGCCACCTCGTCGTAAGGGCCGTCCTCGTCAAAGGGCAGTGCGTCGTCCTGGGGACCGTCTTCATTTTCGGGCATGGCTTCCTCGTCATTGCTAGGTTCCATCTGAGCACTTTCGTCGCTGAGAGGTTCCTTCTCGAAATCCGCAGCCTGTGGCTCGGCGACCGTGTGAGAAAGAACGAGCGGCGCACCGAGTTGCATGGCGAAATCAGATTCAAACTCTTCTGCGACGGGTGCAACCTCGTCGGCTGACACCGCCTCAGCGGGCTGGTCCTGCGAACGCGGCGGACCCAAAATTTCATGGTCATCTGGCGAGGCCATCACGGTCGCAACTGCCGCACCGCGTTCATGCTTGTGACGGTGATGAAGACTCGGGGAATCTGACGTATCGGGATCCGTTTTCGCCTGCTTGGGGTTGTGAGACGACGCTCTCGTCGGGGCATCGTCCGCCACCCTTCGGGCACGTCGAGACATCGCCGGCCGTCCACACTCCGCACAGTAGGCGGCATCGGCGGGCAGCTGGGTCGCGCAAAAAGAACAAATCACGGGTAGTCCTCTATCGCTTAAACAGACTTGTGACACTATAACCACCGAACGAACGCAGCGATATTTTGGTTCTGAACCGCGCCCAACGCGACAGTCCAGTATGGAGCTGATTCTCGAGTTCGATTACGTTCGTCCAGAACGCATCAGCCTCGACAGACTCCGGATTACCTCCGGAGAAAATTGCGCGGTCGGCACGTACCGCAAGATCGTGTGCTGCCGGAGACTGCACTATCGCAGCAACCTCAGTTCGGGTTCCTGAAGGCAGCGGAGAGTAGCCGTGGTCAAGGATCGAATCTTCGAATTCCTGCCATCCACCGCTGATTCGTTCCAGCGCTGAGCCAGCGCGTCTACGCAACATTCGGCGGCGCACTTTGGCGGTCATTACGACCAGAAATGGCGCCGCTAGAACGAGTAACGCCAGCACAACCCAGCCTGCGGTTCGCAGTATCGCGAGTAGCGCTTGCAACACAGGATCGAGGCCCGGCTGGAGCGCTTGCTCGCTGTCCGGGTTCGACTGGCGATTGGTGGGGTCCGATTCGATCTCAGGAGGCTGCACAACGGTTTGGGGGCGCGCCACCTGCGCCGTGTCGTCAGGATCCTCTTCGGGAATCTCGCGCAGCGGAGGGTTGGGGTCAATGGTCACCCAGCCATGTTGTGCGGTGTTCACTTCGATCCAAGCAGAAACGTCATCTCCCCGGATTTGCTGGTCAGATGTCACAAAGCCAAGCACAACGCGGGCAGGGAATCCCAGTTCGTTCGCCATGATTGACGCCGTTGCGGCATACTGCTCGCCGTCACCAATCATGCGTGGCGCCGTGAAGAGTTCGGCTACGCGATCCGCTGAGTGCCCGGATCGGCTTGCCGCTTCATCCACCCCAACTCCGTGGCTCACGTAGCCGTCAGAAGCTAGTCCCCGCAACATTGCGGAGAGCCGTTCACCCGGTTCGATTTCTCCCTGAACGTATTCGTCGAGAGCTTCGGTGAGTTCGTCAGGCGACACACGGATGGGAGGCACTTCGGCTGTTCCCGGCGTCAACGATGAGATGTCCTCTGCACTCGGTTGGGCCGGAAGAATTCCTTCAAATGTATAACTATCGCCATTTTCTAGCCCGCCAGTCACCGCCGCCGTGCCCGAAACTTTGTTGTAGTAGAAGGAATCGCGAAGATCTACGGCCCGTTCACCGGCAAAACCGATTTCCTCAAACAGCCCAACGGTTGGCAGCCACACACCGGAGTATGCGGCAATAGTGATCGTCATTGCGATCGGCGTGCCGTCGACCCCGGATTGGTCAAATCGGGATGGTACGCGTGCAAACGAGCCAGATTCGCTGGTGACACGATCACTACCGACCGCGTAAACCACGCCGTCGTAACTGTCGAGCGTCGCAAGTCTGACGCGCGTGCCTAGTGGCACTCCGGAAACTTCAAAGAGCACCGAGTTTGCGGTGCTCGGCTGCCAGTATCGGCGGTAGCCGGAGAGCGGGCTCACGTAGTCACGTGGATCAAAAGGTTCGACGATGGATGTTCGCAGAACGGAGCGATCATTCACCGGTGGTAGCGCGTTTGCGACTCCAATCGCGGCGCCAGAAGCAATGACAAGGATCACCGTCGCGCTGATTACTGTGCGCGCCCCCGCGAATCCAAATTCCCGCCTGTGCCTGGCGACGCCTGCGGTATCGAGAGCCGCTTCGAGGGCGTTCACCCTGTCACGTCGGCGACGCCAGCGCAGCCACACCAGAGTGAGTGCGACAACCATCAATAGCGCTACGGCGAGCGTGACGGGTCGGTCAGGATAGGTCGGCCCAAACGCAGTCGCGCTAACAAACACCACTATCGGTGGAATTACTGACAGCTCAGGTATCGAGGTGCGAAATGCAATGCCCAAGGAAATAACCGTCGACAGCAGAACCAGAACGAGCGCAGGCACCAATAGTGCCTGATAGCTGCCTACTGGTAACGAAATTGTTAGAAGCTGCTTCCAGCCAAGTGCAACCCCAAATACAAGGTCAATGAGCCCTGAAAAGCTGGGTAGCACGGAGTACTGGGCTTGTGAGGGCACCGCAATCGGCACTCCGATGATGAGAAAGGCAATTATGGTTGCTGCCGCGGTCGTCACGAACGACCACTTTTGCCAGAGCGCGATCAAGGCGACAACAGTCCCAGCAATAATGCTGACCGCGGTGAGCGTGATCAATGCAGGGCTGCGATAGATCGGCCACAGTGCCACAGCCGCCAGCGCGATTGATACCCAGAGAAGTGCGCCGGTTACGAGGACAAAAGTCCGGGAGACTTTGCGGGTCATAGCGCCGCCGATCTGGCGAGCGCACGCTTGAGATCCTCAAGGTAGCCAATCGTCATCACGCTCAGCCCCGCAACGCGGCGGAGACCCGGCACTGTTTCCGGGTCGCAAACGATAGCGACCACTTCTACGTTGGCGGCAAACTTTGTCGATGCTGCACGCAATTGTTTCGATGTCACGAGAGAGCCGCAGATCAGGAATGCAACAGAGACACCGTTCGTTTGTTCAGCGGTAACCCGAGCGACGTCAATTACGCGAAGGGCCGTTTCAGCATTCTGCACTCGGGTGAGGTCATCCAACAGCCGCGTACCGGTCAGTGTTGAGAGCGCGCGCACCGCAAGTACTTTGCGTTTGGCAAATTGCGGCGTTTGTTCGCTCGCGACGACAGTTACGGTTCGTGCGTCGTGAATTGCTTGGGCGCCCAATGAGCCCGCAACGCTGACGGCCATCTCGAATTCGTATTCATTCGCGTAATCGGCGGTCGCCAAGCTCAGCGCGATCACTAGGTGGCTTCGCCGTGTTTCTTCGAACTGGCGCACCATGTACCTGCCGGTGCGTGCGGTTGTCTTCCAATGGATATTGCGCCGCTCATCCCCCGGCACATACTCGCGCAGGGCGTGAAAGGAGATGTCGTTGTTTGCGAGGTCTCGTGTCGGGTTGCCTTCTAGGTCGCGGATCAGACCGGTGCTGAAACTCGGGATGCTTATGGTGCGCGGATGCACAAAGATTTCTGCGGACTCTGTCCAGACGAGCTCACGGCGCACCAATCCAACGGGGTCGGCGCGCACTGTGCGTACGGGGCCCACAGCGACTACCCCGCGTCGCTGCGTCGGAATCGGAAACTCGTGATTAGCGGAACCGCCAGGTCGGATACTGGGGAGTACAGCTTCAGAAAACGACGCCGCGATAGGGATCTCGGCGACGACGCCCAAACTGTGGCGCCGCCCGCTGTTGAATCCCCTCACTTCGCCACTTGCCGGTTCTCCGACCACGACCCGCTGGTGGTTGACGTGGAGGCTAATTTCCAGTTTGCTGCGACCGAAGAGGTAGATGGCGGCCATCAGCGCGATTGCAATGCATGCGTACCCGACCACGACGAGTTCCAGCCACGAGATCGCGTACCCGGCGATTAGGGTGATGGGGATGAGCGCAAGCACGATCCATCCCAGTGGCGTGATGACGGATGCTACGCGTTCGCCGTATCGCGAAAGCGTCGCGCGAGCGAGAACCACAGAACGCACAATCGTGACGATGAGATCAGCGAGGAATCCGGTGCGATAGCCAACGATGCGAGTGCGCGCATTATCGAGACCGCGGATGCCCGTCGGAAAGTCCGCGTCCGAGCGCGCTCGCTCACCGCTCGGATGTGAATGATCCGTCGCGACGTGACGAGGTGGCTCCTTTTTCGCCGGCCGGCGCAGAATTGAACTCACACGGCTTGCCGTTCTGTGGGCGGAGGATTCTCGATCAGAATCTGGGCGATTACGCTCGAGGCGGTGACACCCTCAAATTCTGCTTCCGCATCGATAACGAGACGGTGCGCGAGCACTGACTCTGCGAGAGCCTTGACGTCGTCGGGCACAACATAATGCCGGCCATTCGATGCCGCGAGAGTCTTGGCTGAACGCATGAGTGCGAGCGCACCGCGAACACTCACACCCAGTCGAACTTCTGTTGCGCTTCGAGTCGCCTCGACCAATCGGCTTACGTAGTCGCTGATCGTAGGGTCCACATGCACCGTGCGGGCGAGTTGAGCCATCTCAACAACTAGCTCAGCGCTGACAACAGGGTCGATTGTCACGGAATGCGCCGCGACTCCAGCCCCATCAAGAATGCGAAGCGTGGATGCTCGATCCGGGTAGCCAATTGAGGCTTTCATGAGAAAGCGGTCTAGCTGTGCTTCGGGCAGGCGATATGTTCCGGCCTGTTCGATAGGGTTTTGGGTCGCTATGACCATGAACGGGGCGCCGACGGGATGGGAAACACCATCGACAGTGACTTGCCCTTCTTCCATAACTTCAAGCAATGCTGCCTGCGTTTTGGGGCTCGCCCGGTTGATTTCGTCTGCAAGCACAATGTTCGAAAAGATCGGTCCGGGATGAAA
>Ga0307486_1003037_pt1 | contig 11195 bp, 7 predicted proteins | sample CBIW02metaG_FD_203663 | JGI IMG/M metagenome (GOLD analysis project Ga0307486, IMG submission 203663) | Sea-ice brine microbial communities from Beaufort Sea near Barrow, Alaska, United States - CBIW 0.2 | ecosystem: Environmental > Aquatic > Marine > Coastal | place: USA: Alaska | collected... | reverse complement strand
CCGACTTTTTCAACGTGAATGAGATATCGGTGCGGCCTGTGGATGCCAGCGAAACGTTCTGCACGATCATGTCGATGTTGGCATTGGCTGAGGCCACGATGGTGAAGATCTGTGCGGCCTTACCCGGTACGTCAGGAACCCCCACCACCGTAATCTTTGCTTCGCTCAGATCGGAGGCAACACCTGTGATGATTGCTTCTTCCACGCTCTCTCCATCCTTCGGATTGACCACTAACGTTCCCGTGTTGTTATTAAACGACGAACGTACGTGAATCGTTACCCCGTGCCGACGCGCATACTCAACGGCGCGCACATCGAGTACCTTTGCGCCTGCTGCAGCAAGCTCCAACATTTCTTCACACGTAACAACGTTCACCTTGCGCGCCGACGTTACAATGCGGGGGTCTGCCGTGAACACACCATCAACGTCAGTATAAATCTCGCAGGTCTCTGCCCCGAGCGCCGCAGCGAGGGCGACCGCTGTGGTGTCTGAACCACCGCGACCGAGAGTAGTGATGTCTCCGGTTCCCCGGTTGAAGCCTTGAAAGCCGGCAACGATTGCGATTGCGCCATCGTCGAGAGCTTCTTGAACGCGGCGCGGCGAGACTTCAACAATGCGTGCGGCGCCGTGTTGGGCATCCGTGACCATTCCCGCCTGGCTGCCCGTGTAACTGCGGGCATCTACGCCCAAACTTTTGATCGACATCGCCAGGAGCGCCATCGAGATTCGTTCTCCTGCGGTCAGCAGCATGTCAAGCTCACGACCGGTGGGCACGGGAACGACCTGTGCGGCGAGGTCGAAAAGCTCATCGGTGGTGTCGCCCATCGCTGACACCACCACGACAACGTCGTTTCCGGCTTTGCGGGTCTCGACGATGCGCTTTGCGACGCGCTTGATACTCTCAGCGTCGGCAACGGACGAGCCACCGAACTTCTGAACGATGAGGCTCATTGTTCTCCTGAAGCGAGGTCTAGCGGGCATCGCGTGCCTCGAGTGTGAGTCTAACGGCGCGGGCACTTCTCGCTAATTGTGTTACGGACAGTAGTAGTGATCGACCAGGGCTAGTGGTCGACAGTTCGGCGGCCTTCGAAGGCCCGCCCGAGCGTCACCTCGTCGGCATATTCCAAATCTCCACCGACCGGAAGACCCGATGCGAGGCGTGAAATTCGAAGGTTGGGCTGAACCAGAAGCCGCGTGAGGTACGTAGCGGTTGCTTCACCTTCGAGATTGGGGTCGGTCGCGATGATGACTTCTGTGACGACACCGTCAGCCAACCGGCCCAACAATTGCTTGATGCGCAACTGGTCGGGGCCGATTCCGTCGATGGGGCTGATTGCTCCACCGAGTACATGATACAGGCCAGAGAATTCCCGAGTGCGCTCGATAGCGACGACATCTTTGGCCTCTTCGACAACACAGATTGATGCCGGAGAACGGCGCGGGTCACGGCAGATGGAGCAGGTTTCGTGCTCGGTGACGTTTCCACAGATCGCGCAGAAGTGAACTTTGTCACGGATGTCATTGAGCAGCTCCGCGAGGCGACGTACGTCAAAGCTTTCGGTCTGCAAAATATGGAATGCGATGCGCTGGGCAGACTTGGGGCCAATGCCGGGGAGCCGACCAAGTTCATCGATCAGTTCTTGAACAATTCCGTCATACACGGGTTACTCGTCTCTCGGCTGGGGTGTCACTCGTGGTGCCACCTGCTGCTCTTCGATGAAGGTCGCGTTCAATAGTTCCCGCACTACTGACTCCCCGTAGCGGGACTTGTCAATTTTGGCGGCCGCGGCAGACAGTGATGGTCCCGGTGCTTCGGTCGGTGGTGCGGATGCTGCGTCCGGAACCTTCGCGGCTGGCGTCTTCGGCTTTGGCTCCTGAGCTTGCTTGGGCGCGCTCATCGCTGCGGCGGCACCGCTGCGCGCCATCGACGGGTCAGCATCAGGCTCAGGGTCGGATTCGGGAATCGCTGCGACAGCCCACCCTCCGGGCTCATGATCTTCGGCGGGAGCAGGTTCCTCTGGTTCTGGTTCTGGTTTTGGGCCTGGCTTCTCGTCGGAGGCGGGTGCTGATTGCTGCGACGCGGGGGGCTGTGATGCGGTTTCGCGTGGGGCGGGCGGTACCGCAGAATGGCCTTCTACTCTCGCGATAAGCGCAGGTTCGAAGCCGAGCACGTGCACGAAGGCTTTCTTGAGGTAGTCACCGACACCTTCGCCCGGGGCGCTGCGCTGCTTGAGCGCATCCACGTCACGTTCGCTCGGGAAGGAGAGCACCAAAATCTTGTCTTCGCGAAGCTCGAGGGGCTTCGCGGTGAACACAACCATCCACGCAGTGCGCTTGAGTTTCTGCACGACATCAAGGATCTCGGGCCACGCATCTTTGACCTGCTGGATCGATACGGGAGCTGTGCGCGGTGTCACAGCTGGCGTAGACAGCACGGCACCCGATGTGGCGGGTTCGGATTCCGGTGCGGGTGCGAACACTGCGGGCGCGGTCGGGGTCGACTCCTCGTTGGGGGCCAGGGCGGCCGGCGTGGATGCTGTCGGACCCACCGAGGCAGATGCTGGTGGGTCCGGTGCGGCCACGGGTGTCGCCGCTCGCGCGGATGCCGGTGCTGCAGCCGCGGCCGTGGGAAACGCCGCATCGCCGTCGATGCCGATACGACGTTCGAGTCGTTCGACGCGAGCGAGAGCACCGCGCGAGGTGTTGTCGCTTGCGGGAACCAGAATGCGCGCAATCATCAGTTCAAGATGCAGTCGTGGCGAGGTGGCGCCCGTCATCTCGGAGAGTGCCGCGTTAATGACGTCAGCAGCGCGTGAAAGTTCGGCGGTACCAAGCGTGTGTGCTTGCTGTGCCATGCGCTCTAGCTGGTCTTGAGGGATACCGCGCAGAACGGAGGTTGCGTGATCGGCGGTGGCCGCAACAACGATGAGGTCGCGCATCCGCTCGAGAAGGTCTTCGACGAAGCGCCGCGGATCTTGACCGGTCTGAATGACCCGATCGACCGACGAGAACGCAGCGGCTGCATCACCAGAACCGAGAGCATCAACAACTTCGTCAAGCAGTTCAGCGTGGGTATAGCCGAGCAAGGCAACGGCACGCTCGTAGCCGACCACTGAAGTGTCTGAGCCAGCAATCAGCTGGTCGAGCAGCGAAAGGGTGTCACGCACCGAACCGCCACCGGCACGGACAACGAGAGGGAGCACGCCAGGCTCGACCTCCACTTTTTCGCTCTCGCACAGTTGCTGAACGTAGTCGAGCATCTGTGCCGGAGGAACCAACCGGAATGGGTAATGGTGGGTTCGCGAACGAATCGTTCCAATCACCTTGTCTGGCTCGGTGGTCGCGAAGATGAACTTGACATGCTCCGGCGGTTCTTCAACAATTTTGAGCATCGCATTGAAGCCCTGCGGGGTAACCATGTGCGCTTCATCGAGAATAAAAATCTTGAAACGATCGCGGGCGGGAGCGAACACAGCACGCTCACGCAAGTCTCGTGCATCATCAACACCATTGTGGCTTGCCGCATCAATCTCGACGACATCGAGTGATCCGCCGCCATCGCGAGAAAGCTCAACGCACGACGGGCACACACCACACGGCGTATCGGTCGGCCCCTCAACACAATTGAGGCAACGTGCAAGAATTCGGGCGGATGTCGTCTTTCCACATCCACGCGGCCCGCTAAAGAGGTAGGCATGGTTGACCCGGTCGGTGCGCAATGCTGTGCGCAGCGGATCGGTCACCTGAGATTGGCCGATGAGTTCAGCAAAAGTCTCGGGCCGGTATCGGCGATATAGGGCAGCAACCACGCCCCTAGCGTAGTCGTGCCCACTGACGATCCCAACGTCTGTGGAGGGAACAGTACTGCGCACGAACGTCTTTACCCCAATTGAGGTTGCCGAGCGTCCGGCCTTCTAGAAAGAAGCGGCGGCCACCGCTTCCCGCGCAATCTGTAGCTCTTCGTTGGTGGGGATGACGAGAACCTTCACTGCGGAGTCGTTTCGTGAGATCACGCGCGCCTGGGTGCTGCTGCGGGAGTTCGCGTGGGCATCTAACGCGATTCCGAAACCCTCAAGCCCAGTAACTGTTTCGCGCCGTGTTGCAGCATTGTTTTCGCCAACGCCTGCCGTGAAGACAATGGCATCCGCGCCGCCCAAAGTGATCAAATACGCACCAAGGTAATGACGAAGGCGGTGGTAGTAGACCGCGAGCGCAGCCTTCGCGTTCTCATCACCGGCATCCGCAGCAGATTGAACGTCGCGCATATCGCCGGTGCCTGTCATGCCCAAGAGGCCACTGCGACGATTAAGGAGCTGATCCAGCTCTGGCAGGGTCACGCCTGCTCGCCCCAGATGAAAGAGCACACCCGGATCGATGTCGCCCGAGCGCGTGCCCATCACAAGACCCTCAAGCGGGGTCATTCCCATTGAGGTGTCAATGCTGCGACCGCTATCAATCGCACACACCGACGCACCGTTGCCGAGATGAAAAACGATGAGTTTGAGTTCTGCCAGTTCGCGCCCAAGCAGTTGGGCCGCCTTGCCTGCGACGTAACGGTAGGAGGTGCCGTGAAAACCGTAGCGGCGGATTCCGTGCTGCCGTGCAACCTCGGTATCGATTGCGTAGGTGTAGGCCTCGGGCGGAAGGGTGCCATGAAACGCGGTGTCGAAGACGGCAACGTGCGGAACATCCGCAAAAGCTGCTCGGGCAGCCCTAATACCCTTCAGATTTTCTGGATTGTGCAGCGGTGCGAGCACCGAAATCTCGTCAAGCCGGCGCTCAACCTCATCAGTGATGACGGTCGCGGCGGTGAACTCCGCTCCCCCATGAACCACACGATGTCCGACGACGGCCGGATGTTCGTCGCCGAGCTCTGCCAAAATCTGTTGCATGCCGTGGTCGTGGTCCGCGGATCCTCCGCCAGGTTCCCCAATGCGTTCCACAATGCCACCGCTATAGACGGAACCAGACTCGGCATCCAGCAGCTCCCACTTAATTGACGACGAGCCCGAGTTCACAACAAATACGGTGGTCAAGAATGCTCACCCGCTGCGGCAGCCGGCACTTCAGCGGCAGGCACTTCAGCGGCAGCTGCGGCTCCGGCAGCAACCCCTTGAGCCTGAATCGCGGTGATCGCAACAGTGTTCACAATGTCTTGCACCAGCGCACCCCGCGAAAGGTCGTTGATAGGTTTGCGCAAGCCCTGCAGCACTGGTCCAATCGCGATCGCTCCGGCGCTGCGCTGAACGGCCTTGTACGTGTTGTTGCCCGTGTTGAGGTCAGGGAAGATGAACACGGTGGCGCGCCCCGCAACCTCGGAGTCGGGCATTTTGGATTTGCCGACGGCGGCATCCACTGCGGCGTCGTATTGGATGGGACCGTCAACGGCAAGGTCAGGCCGACGCTCTACGACGAGTGCGGTTGCCGCGCGCACCTTGTCAACATCAGCTCCGCTGCCCGAAGATCCGGTGGAGTACGACAGCATCGCAATCCGCTGATCGATTCCGAACTGCGCCGCGGTTGCTGCAGACGAGATCGCAATGTCGGCGAGTTGGGCAGCATCCGGGTCAGGGTTCACGGCACAGTCGCCATAAACCAGCACCCGATCTTCGAGACACATCAAGAACACACTTGACACAATGGACACGTCTGGTGTGGTTTTAATAATTTCGAAGCTCGGTCGAATCGTGTGTGCGGTCGTGTGTGCGGCGCCAGATACCATTCCGTCGGCGAGCCCGAGATGCACCATCATGGTGCCGAAGTACGACACATCGGTGACCGTCTCGCGCGCGACCTCCATCGTCATTGCCTTGTGCGCGCGAAGTCGTACGTATTCGGCAGCGAAACGACTACGCAGTTCTTCATTAAACGGGCTCAGGATGCTCGCACCCGAGATATCGAGACCGAGCTCAGCGGCACGCCCCCGCACTTCGCCCTCGTCTCCGAGAATTGTCAGGTTGACAACTCCTCGGCGCAAGAGCGTGCTCGACGCACGGAGGATCCGATCGTCCCTGCCCTCGGGCAACACGATGTGTTGCGGCTGCTGCCGTGCGCGATCGAGCAACCCATACTCAAACATGAGTGGCGTAACCACCATGGGCGGGTTCAGCTTGAGCCGCTGCAAGAGCACCTCAGAATCCACGTGCTGTTCGAACAGGGCAAGCGCGATGTCGAATTTGCGAGGCGAATCTGCAGCCAAGCGCCCCCGAGTCTTGGTAATAATACGTGCAGTGTCATAGGTACCGAACGAGGTTCGGATCACGGGCAATGAGAGATCAAGGCCATCAATAAGTCGCTCAACCTGCGGCACGATCTCGAACCCGCCATTCAGGATGATGCCCGCCAGCGACGGGAAGGTGTCAGATGCGTGCGCCATTAGTGTCGCCAACAGCACATCTGATCGGTCACCGGCAACCACCACAACCGAGCCCTCGATCAGGCGGGTCAGCACGTTCTCCATCGTCATACCGGCAACAACAACGCCGAGGGCTTCACGCAGTAAAAGCTCACTATCGCCCTTGAGCAGTTCGCCGTCGACAGCATCCAGAAGCGACCCCAAACTCGGCGCGATCAGGAACGGATCTTCGGGAATGGCCCACACCGGGGTATCGACACCAACAGCGGCGCTGACCCCCTTGATGATCTGCGGCAGCTGGTCAGGATCTGAGCGGTTCACAATCACACCAACGAGGTGAGCGTGAGCGGCGTCCAGCTCCTGATGCGCGATTGCATACACCTGAGCCATATCGTCGGGGGCGCGGTTCTCGCCATCCTCAGACTGGCCGCCCAGAACCAAAAGAACTGGTGCACCAAGGTTCGCGGCAACTCGCGCGTTATACGAGAGTTCGGTGGGGCTACCGACATCCGTGTAATCAGAGCCGACGATCACGACGACATCACACTGTGCCTCGACTGCCTTAAACCGCTCGATGATGCGACTCAACGCAGCTTCGGGGTCGGCGTGCACGTCATCGTAGCCAACGCCAACAGCATCGTCATAGTTGAGATCAACCGCATCATGCGCGAGCAGCATCTCGAGCACATAGTCGCGTTCATTGCTTGTGCGCGCAACCGGGCGAAACACCCCCACGCGTTGTGCCTCACGACTGAGCGTATCGAGCAGACCGAGGGCGACTGTGGACTTACCAGCGTGACCCTCAATGGACGTGATGTAGATGTTTCTTGCCACAGCTCGAGCCTACGCGCCGAACATGAAACCGACCCCCATAAAACGGGCAGACGCCTCAAATAAAAGACCCCTCGCGCACCCGCCAGAGCCCGGTTACCCTTGCTCCGTTTCCGTCCTGGGGGAGTTGGCCTGGGTGGCGCCACGCGAGGAGCCGAAATTAGTCTACCCAAAAGTGTGGCTCGCACGCCGCAGTGGTGCCATCACAAATCTGGTCGCCGCGCGCCGTCGATTACCGCTGAACCGCCCACGCCGTTATAGTCGTTTGTGGTCGATTGCGCTAGCGCGTGTTCGATTAGTCAGGAGAATTCGCCTAGTGGCCTATGGCGCACGCTTGGAAAGCGTGTTGGGTGCAAGCCCTCGGGGGTTCGAATCCCCCATTCTCCGCTTCTCCTCCTCAAGGCTGATGTCACTTGCGGGCCGACGAAGGGACCGCAAGTGAACGATGACAGCATCAGCCGCGATCCGATCCACAGAGATGCACCCCGACCCCGTCTTCGGCTGCCCAGAGCACTGCTCAATCGCGGAATTCTCGCAGCGCTGGTGTTTATCGGCCCCGTCTTCGGCGTGCTGTATGTGATCGTGCTGCCCGATGGCCCCTGGCTTGCCGTGGTCGTTACTCAACTCGCCACCCTAGTGCTCGCCGGGGCCGCCGTTGTTGGCTACTTTCGCAGTGCAATCTGGGTCGGCCCCGACTCGCCCCTCATTTCTGAGCGTGGGTTCTTTGGCCGCTTGAGCACCTTTGACAAAGCTGATGCTGAATCTATACTTCTCGCCGAGGTGTACACCAGTGACGGCTCCGAGTCGCGGCCCCAGCTCGTTGTGCTCGACGCCAACAAGCGTCGCCTGCTGCGGATGCGTGGCCAATACTGGACTCGCGAAGACATGAATGTCATCGTCGCGGCCCTCGATGTTCCTGTACACAACATTGCCGAGCCGGTCTCGATCAGCGAGCTGCGAAGTGACTTTCCGCACGCGCTGTATGTGCTCGAGCGCCATCCCGTGCTGATCGCGCTCGTTGCTGTTGGCGGCACGGCGCTGACCGCCACAATTCTGATACTCGTGCTCGGTCTCCTCAAACCGCTTAGCGCTTAGCGCTTAGCGCTTAGCGGCACATGCCACGGTCCCACATTACTCACACGGTCGTCGGGCTCACAGCAACTGCCGTATGGGGCAACTAGCTCTTGACCGACCCGCTCATGAGTCCGCCAATGAAGTACTTGCCGAGCACGATGTACACAATCAGTGTCGGCAACGACGCGAGCAGTGCACCAGCCATAGCAGAACCATAGTTTGCGAGCTGCGCACCCTGTGCGAGGTTGTTCAGCGCGAGCGACACCGGTCCGTCGTTCTGGTTCGAGAGGAATAGAGCGAACAAGAAGTCGTTCCAGGCCGACGTGAATTGCCAGATAATCGTCACAACAAAGCCAGGCACAGACAGCGGCAACACGATGCTGCCAAAGGTGCGCAGCATCCCTGCTCCATCCATGCGCGACGCTTCCATCAACTCGTGTGGAATGCCCGCATAGTAGTTGCGGAAAATCAGCGTACAAATCGGCAAACCATAGATGACGTGAACGATCAGCAGGGTTGAAATATCACTCGGCAACCCGAGCGACGTCTTCATCTGCACCAGTGGCGTCATGATCGCCTGGTAAGGAATGAACATTCCGAACAGGATGAATGTGAACACGATGTCGGCGTACCGGAAGCGCCAGCGTGCCAGCACGAATCCGTTCATCGCTCCGAGGAACGACGAGATCAGAGCGGCAGGAATCGCCAACAAGAAGGTGCGACCGATGGATGCCGAAAGCGCGTTCCACGCCAGCACCCAGTTATCGAAACCGGTGGCTCCGCCCTCGAGCGCGGGCTCCCACGGCCACCGAACGGGGAGATCCCATGAGTTTGCTGGGCTGACATCCTGCGGCGGCTTGAGGCTTGTGACGATGAGCACGTACACGGGCATCAGCACAACAACCAGGAACAGCACGAGCAATACATATTTCGCGGTTCGACTGAGGCGCTTGCGGTTGCGGAGTTCCGACTGCCCAGGCATCGCCGACGTGCTCGAAACGCTCTGCTTCTTGTGGAGTTCAGTGGTAATGCTCATCGCTGCTTCCTCTCTGCACGGGCCGTGAAGACCAGGTAAGGCACAATCAGTACGGCGACGAACAGCAGCAGGATTGTCGCGATCGTTGCCGACTTTGCGTAGTCATTGGCGGTGAGGGCCACCCACAGGTAGGTTGCGGGAACCTCGGTCTGGTAGATCGACTTCGTGATGGCCATGATCAGGTCGAAGACCTTCAGTGACATGTGCCCAACGATGATGAGGGCTGACAGTGCGACAGGGCTCAACTGGGGGAAGATGACGTAACGGTAGAGCTTCCACTCTGTAGCACCATCCATACGGGCTGCTTCGCGCAGTTCTTCAGGAATACCGCGGAACCCCGCGAGAAACAGCGCCATGACATACCCGGCCAGTTGCCAGATCGCGGGGAGGGCAATTGCCGCCATGCCCCAACCCGGTTCATTCCACCAGGCGTTCTGCAGAAAGCCGAGGCCGAGGTTCTCGAAGATCCGGTTCAATCCGGATGCACGATCACCCTCAGCGCTGTTGAGCAACCAGCGCCACACGACACCGGACGCCACGAACGAGACTGCCATGGGAAACAGGAACACCGAGCGGAAGACACCCTCGGCGGTGACGCCTTTATCGAGCATCCATGCCCACACGAAGCCGAAAATCATTGTTCCTACGATGAAGAACAGGGTGAAGACACCGAGGTTCTGCAGCGAATGGATGAAGCGCTCTTCAGCAAACAGAGCGAAGTAGTTTTCGAGCCCGACGAACTCGGTTGCCGGCACAAGACTGTGCCTGTTGCTGAGCGAGACCGCAATGTTAGCGCCGATCAAGCCATAGACGAATATCCCGATGACGATAATCGTCGGGGATACCAAGAGCAGCGGTGGCCCCCAGTTTCTGTACCCTTTTTTCACGCGCGAGCTCCTCGGTTTGCACGGTAGTGGGTGAGGACACCAGTGCCCCCACCCACTAGGTCGCGTAGCGCTAGTTAGCCCTGAGCCTTGTCAGATGCTGCAACGAGTCCGGAAAGCAGCGAAGCTGCATCGCGGTCGGCACCGAACTTACCGATGGCCGAGGAGATGTCTCCCGACCATGCGATGCTTGCGGCTGCACCGTGTGCGAGCGAGCTCACAACAGTGTCTTCACCGAATGACTTGATCGCGGTCTGCTGGTATGCGGGGTAGTCAGCGGCAACCGTGTCGGTGCGTGCAGGGATCGAACCCTTGGCGAGGTTGAATGCTTTCTGGCCCTCTGCAGAGCTGATAGTCGTCAACCAGTTGGTTGCGGCCTGTTCATGGGGAGCGCCAACGGGGAGGGTGAACGAGTCAGCGAGGAAGTCGAAGACTCCGTCGGTTCCGGGGGTAGCCCACGTGGTGTACTCGCTGTCGTAGGTCCAACCAGCCTGCTGGAATGCAGACTCTGCCCAGTCGCCCATGACGTTGTATGCGGCGTTGCCATCAAGAAGGATCTGCGTTGCGGCATCCCAGTCAAGTCCAGCGAAGTCGCTGTTGGTGTAGTCGAGCAGCTGTCCGTAGTGAGCGATAGCGGTGTCAACGCCAGCGCTGTCCCATGCAGTGTCGCCGGTCCACAGCCCCGAGTAGCCCTCTGCACCGAGGTCGGCAATGAGAACGTTTTCGAAAAGCTGCATCTGGGTCCACTCGGTACCGAGGGCGAGCGGAGTCTCCACGCCTGCGGCCTTGAGCTTGTCTAGGTCTGCGATCCAGGCGTCGAGGTCGGCGGGTGCTGCCATCGGATCGATGCCAGCATCCTTCAGCACCTGGGTGTTGGCCCAGACGACGTTCGCACGGTGGATGTTGCTGGGTACTGAGTAGATGGCGCCATCTACGGTGAGGCGCTCAAGCAGGCTCGCGGGGAAGACATCGGTGAGTCCGTTTTCCTGGTAGAACGAGCTGAGATCTTGAAGC
>Ga0307486_1003036_pt1 | contig 11198 bp, 8 predicted proteins | sample CBIW02metaG_FD_203663 | JGI IMG/M metagenome (GOLD analysis project Ga0307486, IMG submission 203663) | Sea-ice brine microbial communities from Beaufort Sea near Barrow, Alaska, United States - CBIW 0.2 | ecosystem: Environmental > Aquatic > Marine > Coastal | place: USA: Alaska | collected... | reverse complement strand
CACTACAACCATATTCGACCGCACAGTACGAACGGGTATTTATCACCGGTGAAATTCGAACAAAAAAGAATGGAGCACTTAGCTCAAATTGAAAAAAGTCTAGGTATCAGAAAGTGTTGACACTCCATGTCTCTAAATTAATAAGTTTATGTATGTTGGACATCTCGTGAGAGTAATTTTCTTGTGGAATTCGATCTTGGGCGTGCAGTTGAAGCGCTTCTGCTTCAGTCCAACCGTACATTCTATCGGCCGCGGGGTTCCAAGCTTTAATTGAACCTGTTAAGTCTTGAACGGTGATGGCGTCATTTGCATCTCTAACAATGACCGCTAGACGCTCAAGTTCGTGTGTTTTTTCTAACAAATGGATTCGCATTTCGACGATTTCAGTTATATCGATAAAAGAAACCACCGCCCCTTCAATGACATTTTCTAAAGTGTGATAGGGTTGAATACTCATTGCATACCAGCGCCCAATTTGGGTCTGGACCTCAATTTCTTTTGGAATTAAGGTATTTAAAACGTGTTGGATATCGAGGACTAAATTCTTATAGTTGATTAGATTGGAGACGATATCGCGTAAGTGTCGACCTACATCACCGTGAATAAAATTTATAGTTTAGTTTTTATGGGCAACTAATTTATAAGTAAATTATCTAATATAGAGTCTTGTTAAGCCTAGTATAGCTTAGGCTGACGCAAGACTAAATGGTTGCATCAGAGCAACGCTAATCTCCAAACCGAGTTTGTGTTTTGTATGGTGATTAGACAAGCAATTTTCATCACAATTAGTGGAGTAGCTTTAAATTCAGGAATTCCTAAAAGAATTAGGTTGAGAAAGGTTTTTTGTTATGGTCATTCGGAATTTATGAAGGTATATTGAGTGATTGAATCGGCCTATTTGAAAATTGAAAATATCGATAATAAATTAGAGTTCCGCACTGAATCTGCTCTAAGTTTTGCCTACAGTGTGATTACATCAAATTATATTACAGGCCCTTAATTCTAAAAATAAGCTGCTAAAAAACCTGTCAATTATATATGCTGAAATTCACACTTCACTTAACCTAAAGTATTAGTATGTGGGTCTTCCCATCTGATTATTGATGCCCTGAAGCTGATCAAATTGATCTTTAAGTTCTTGTAACTGCTGAACTTGTTGCACTTGATCCTGAAGAGTATCCTTTTGATCGCGTTGCAACTGCATCATTTCATTTTGTTCTTGTTGTAACTGAATCATCTCATACTGTTCTTGCTGCAATTTAATCATCTCATTCTGATCTTGTTTTAAATTGTTCAATTCTTCTGGAGTCTCTTTAGGTTTGATTAATGCGTTTTTTTCCGCTTGATTAATAATAAAGTCTGAATAAGGCGTTATTTTTACAAAAGTAACTCTCCCTTTTTCATACTTACCTTGCAACACAATACGTTGATCGGTTTTTGTCGTTAAATGGTCTGCAGTTTCATTATTTTTCAATAAGCTTTTCCATTTAGACAGCTGTTTCGAGTTGGTTTCAATGACAACCTTCTTAATTGCTTTTGAAAACGCTACGGTTGGATACGGATGGCTGAAGTTTTTATTCTCTGGGTTTTGACTTATACGGGTTGCCGTCCAGTTATTGTGATTTGTTTGATATCCATTTACCGAGACATAGGATCCTTTTTTTAAACTTAAAGCATCATCAAATAGCGTTTTATTGGTCATTTGGATATGGTTTAAATGATTAATAACCAGTTCATTTTCAGTTATTTGTGTAATTTTTCCTGCAAGAGGGTAATAAATATGAATTTTTTGGGTGAGTGTTTTATGTTCTCCAGAAAGCGTCTCTAAAATAACTTGTTGGCCAATCTTTAAGTGGTCATTAGGGGTTAAATCGGAAGTGATTTCTGTTAAATCCCCATAACTTATTTCAATGCCATTTACCCAAATACTTCCAAATTTAGTAATGGTTCCAATGATCCCTGTATCACCAAATCCTTGAGAAGAATGTCCCGTACCACCAAATCCAGAATCAGAAGCTGTCTGTAAAACGGTATTTGACTGACAAGCTGTCATCATTAAAGTTGCCGCAAAAAGTATTATGAAGGCATCACGATGTTGTTTGGTTTTTTGGAACAAATTCAATAGAAGGTTCACTTAATACAGCCCTTTAATTTATGGTAGAAATAAGCACCTACGTGCATACTGTGTACAGCATTATTCGATTGTTTATCTTTGGTTTGGAGTTCGTTGGCTAACTGGTTTATCTCACTTAAAGTTTCCATCAGTTTCATTTTCGAAGTTTCTTCAATGGTTTTGATAGATGCTTCAGTTAGCTGGTTGTAATAGACGGCGCGATCAAACATAGGCGGAGTTTTATTTTCTAAATTGTGGGTGACGACAGATAGGTGGTCACCAATATTTTTACCTGCAAAAAAGAATTTTTCTTCAAAATCTTCTTTTGGTATATATCCTTTTTCCAATAAAATAACGAACTCTTTATTCTGCTTTGCTTCAATTTTTATCAATCCTTGATCTAGCCACTCATCTAAAATAGAACGAGGATGTTTATCTTTAGAAATAGAGAAGACGAGCTCTTCAAAAGAGGGGCTTCCATCCAGAGCATTTCGGTACAGGGGAATGGGTTCACCACTGGCATTTAGGTAGGCTTGATGGCCAGCCCAAACAGACATCATTTGAGCACTTAAACTGGCTTTTATCTCTTTCTCGGTGGGTTGCGTTAAATGCTCATTACGAATACGTTTTACATCTCCACGACTTACCCCCGTTAACAGACTTACTCGACTATCCGTCAGGCGTTTACCACTGATTTGAAACGACTCTTCAGCCACTTCAATATAGATTGATTTAATGAGGTTTAACAATCCAATGTAGGTAATATTTTGACGGATGAGTAAACGCACTAAAGGCTTTAAGATTTTACTTAAAGCCTTAGCGAAAACGATCTCTTTGGAAGGTGAGTTATTCATCTGTTTTGAGGCACAAGTTTAAGTGAGTAAGTTCAAAATTTAGACGTAATTGTCGCACCAGCATTGCTGGTCTGGGTGCTGTCGTACCCTACAAAAGCGGATGCACTGAAAGTTTCATTAAGTGGTGTACTCAGAAATACAGAAGCCCCTTTTTGTGCTTCTACACTTTTAAAGATAGATTGACGATAATCAAGTGAAAGGCCAAGACTCGTTTTATTTGCAAAATTATAACCTGTGCCTATAGAACCATAATTGGTATCTTGCATATTTGCGCCTTTGACTTTACCAACAAATTTATGGCCAATATTAGCAAATACAGAAGTATTGCTAAGTATAGGGTAAAAATAATCCAATTGTACGGAAGTGTCCTCTTTACCGGTGCTCAAAGCTTTAGCGGCATCACCTGTTGAGAATTTGTGCTTCACTTTAAGTGCTACCCAAGGATTACTCGTTAAGTCATAGGCCATTGAGACCGTAGTATCTCCCATGCCTTGAGCTTTAAGAGATGCGCTATCAATCGATAAATAAGAGCTGGCAATTCCAAAAGTAAAAGGTCCGCCTTTGATTGAAAGCATTAAAGGAATTGAGGTTGTTGTTGTATCCGAAGCGTTAATGGTTTGACTTTGTCCATAGGAATAAAAGACACCAGTGGAAAGTTTAGTGGTTATTGTGCTAGACGTTGTCTCATCAGACGCTTGTGCGACTTGTATAAGATTTCCTAGTAGTAAAGTAGCTAACAATGAGAATTTTAGTAAATGTTTTTGCATGGTTATTCCTATAAAATTAATCTATGGTCACTACTTCACAAGTTTGATCTAAGATTCTATCAAAAATCCTATAAAGCAGTGCTTTATCTATGGTTAATCAATTTTTTGACTAATTCAATAAGTCATTAGGATCTGTCACTTCCTCTGAAGTTACAGGCTGTTCAGCTTCAAATTCATTTCCACGAACTTCATTCTCATTTACGCGAACTTCCATTTCATTTCCACGAATATTCTCTTGCATGGAAGCAGATCTTTCTGAGTTACCAGACATCTGTTCCATATTTTCTTGCATGGAGTGTGATTTTTCCATATTACCAGACATCTGCTCTGTGTTTTCTTGCATTGATTGAGCACGTTCCATGTTGCTTGACATCTGCTCCGTGTTTTCTTGCATGGATTGCGCGCGCTCCATATTGCTTGACATCTGTTCCATATTTTCTTGCATGGATTGAGCACGTTCCATGTTGCTTGTCATCTGTTCCGTGTTTTCTTGCATTGATTGAGCACGTTCCATGTTGCTTGACATCTGTGCCATATTTTCTTGTACTTGTTGCGCCTGTTCTTGCTGTGTTTGAACGGTGCTTGGATCGAATTGTGCATGTGCGGCCATTGGGATCATCATGACAGAAGAAACAAAACAAGCTTTTAATGTAGATTTAACGATTAATGTTTTCATTTTAATTATCCTTTTAGGAAATTTAGATTAAATGTAAATAACTTACATTTTCTATATTAGGGTTTTTTTCCATAAAGTCAAATAAAATGTAAAATATTTACATTAACCATGTGTGTGATTGTTTTTAATCGATATTACCGTTCCAAATTATGTCGAAGACAGTTTAAAAACTCAAAACCAAAACGCGCCAGTTTGGTTTCACCAACGCCACTGATTCTAAGAAATTCGGAGTCATCTTGCGGACGTTGTTGCGCCATCTCCACTAGGGCGGCATCACCGAATACTTGGTACGCGGGAATGTCTTCGCTGTCAGCGATCTCTTTACGTAATATGCGTAGCTCTTCAAATAAAGCGCGATCTTTGTCCAATAAACTGTCTTTAGAAGATTTTTTGCCCGATGAGACACGGCTGCTTTTAGCGACTTTAACTTCTTTTTTAGGGAAAGCCAGCTCTAAGTCTATTTTGCCTTTGAGCAGTTCACCTGAACTTTCAGTAAATTTAAGCACCGAATAGTTCTGAATGTCTTGAAAGAGGTAGCCTAAATGAATTAACTGTCGCAAAATACTGTTCCACTCATGTGTTGAATACTCTTTACCAATCCCATAGGTGCTGAGTGCTGCATGATTAAGTGAACGAATACGTTCATTATCCATGCCGCGTAATACATCAATGATATGTTTCGCCCCAAATGATTGGTCTAAACGATAGACGCAGGACAAGGCTTTTTGGGCCGCAATTTTACCGTCAAATAGGGTCGGTGGATTAAGGCAAACATCGCAGTTACCACACGCTTTATGGCTGGGTTCACCAAAATAATTGAGGAGCACAATTCGGCGACAGTTTTGCGCTTCGGCAAAGTTGACCATGCTTGAAAGTTTGAAGTTCTCAATGCGGCGTTGCTCTTCATCCGGAACTTGTTCGACAAAAAACTTGGCGGTGGCGACGTCCTGCATACTAAACAGCAATAGAGCTTCTGAATCTAAACCATCACGTCCAGCTCGCCCGGTTTCTTGATAATAACCTTCAATATTTTTTGGCAGGTCGTAATGCACTACAAAACGCACATTGGGTTTATCAATTCCCATGCCAAACGCCACAGTAGCGACCACGATATCGATTTCATCGCGTAAAAATTCCTGATGTACTGTTTGACGAATTAAAGCCGATAAACCCGCATGGTAAGCCTTGGCTTTAAAGCCCATGGCTTTAAGATTTTCGGCAACTTCTTCGACTTTTTTACGGCTTAAAGCATAGACAATTCCACATTCATCCTTATGATCTTCCATAAAGGTCATTAACTGTTTAGCAGGTTGACGTTTTTCTAAGACGTGATAACGAATATTGGGCCGATCAAAACTGCTGACATAGACTTTAGGCTGATGCAGGTGCAATTTGTCGAGAATATCCTGGCGGGTGGCATGGTCGGCGGTGGCCGTTAAAGCAATAAAGGGTACTTGCGGAAACAAGGCTCTTAATGACCCCATTTGTGCATATTCTGGACGAAAATTATGTCCCCACTGTGAGATACAGTGCGCTTCATCAATCGCGAAGAGGGAAATGGGTAGGCTTTGCAGTTGATTGATAAAGTTGGGTTGCATCAGTCGTTCAGGAGAGACATAAAGCAGATCTAATTCCCCCATATGCAGTTGGCGCATCACTTGGTGTTCACTGTCTGGATCTAAACTTGAGTTATAGTACTCTGCGCGAATGCCATAAGCCTTAAGGGCTGAAACCTGATCCTGCATCAATGCAATTAAAGGTGAGACGACAATCGTAGTGCCGTTACGAATCAGCGCTGGAATTTGATAACAAGCCGATTTACCGCCACCGGTCGGCATCAGTACAAAACTATCATGACCTTGAATGGCATCCTCAATAATTTCAGCCTGCTGATTACGGAATGACTCATAGCCAAAAATATCTTTTAAAACTTCTAAGGCTAGGGTTTGTGTTGGAGTTGGAGTCATAGTGGTCTTTTTAAGTTGTTTTAATGTGTTTTTAAGAGATGTGTCGATTTTTTCTGGGACTTTACAGACACATTACCAAAGCTACCAGGCCTGGTAGCTTTGAATTCATGTCTGTAAGAGGGTATTACCATAGATGAAAAAATAATGTTTAAAGAGGGTTAAGGCCTTTAGCGTCTCTAGTGCGCTTCGTCCCAGTTTTTACCCTGTCCAACTTCGACAATCAGTGGGACTTTTAAAGTTAAAGCCGATTCCATAATGGCTCTGATTTCCGCTTTAGCACCCTCTAAGTCTTTATCTGCGACCTCAAATACTAATTCATCGTGTACCTGCATCAGCATGATGAGGTCGTAAGGCGCGATTTTCAACCAAGCTTCCATTTTGATCATGGCAATCTTAATAATGTCGGCCGCAGTGCCTTGCATCGGTGCATTGATCGCAGTACGTTCTGCATACTGGCGCAGTTGACCGTTAGACGCATTAATGTCTGGAAGGTAAAGGCGGCGGCCCTTTAAGGTTTCAACATAACCGGTCGCTTTGGCTTGTTGTTTAGTGTTTTCCATATAGGTCAATACACCTGGATAGCGAGCAAAATACAAATTAATGTACTCTTGCGCTAGGCCACGTGAAACATTGAGTTGCTTGGCAAGCCCAAATGCAGACATCCCATAAATCAAACCGAAGTTTACCGCTTTAGCGCTACGACGTTGTTCGGTGGTGACGTCTTGTAAATTAATACCAAATATTTCGGCGGCGGTGGCCTGGTGAATATCTCGACCTTGAGCAAAAGCATTGAGTAGACCTTCATCATCCGACAAATGGGCCATGATGCGTAACTCGATTTGTGAGTAATCGGCCGCCACCATGGTGTAACCAGGACGAGTAATAAAGGCTTGACGAATACGACGACCTTCTGCAGAACGAATTGGAATGTTTTGCAGGTTTGGTTCTGTGGAAGACAAGCGACCCGTTGACGCAACCGCTTGCATATAAGAAGTATGAATACGTCCAGTGTCTGGGTCAATTTGCTTCGGTAACGAGTCAGTATAGGTCGATTTCAGTTTGGCTAAGCTGCGATACTCTAAAATCAAAATAGGCATTTCATGGCCCTGTTCAGCCAATTCGGCTAATACCGGTTCAGCCGTAGAGGCTTGGCCTTTTGGCGTTTTTTTGAGAACCGGCAGTTCCAAATTTTCAAACAGAATGACTTGTAACTGTTTTGATGAGTTCAGGTTAAAAGCTTCTCCTGCAATTAAATGCGCTTTTTGTTCGAGTTCAGCCAGTTTCGCAGTAATTTCGACACTCTGTTTTGCTAACATCTCAGTGTCTAATAAGACCCCATTACGTTCCATATGCGCTAACACGGGAACTAATGGCATTTCTATGTCGGTAAATACCTTCTTTAAGCTGGGTTCTGCTTCTAATTGTTTCCAAAGTGTTTGATGGAGCTGTAAGGTGATGTCGGCATCTTCGGCAGCATAAGGGCTGGCGGTTTTAATCTCGATTTGATTAAACGTCAGCTGTTTTTTTCCTTTACCAGCAATATCTTCAAAATGGATGGTGCGATGATTTAGATACTTCAGCGCCAAATCATCCATATTATGACGGGTTGCAATACTGTTTAAACAGTAGGACTCAATCATGGTGTCAAACTGGATACCTCTTAAGGTGATGCCGTGATTTTGCAGCACATGCCAGTCATATTTAAGGTTTTGACCACATTTAGCAACCGTTTCATCTTCTAGAATTGGTTTTAACCGTGCTAAAACCATCTCCAAATCCAATTGATCAGGTGCGCCTTCGTAATCGTGTCCTAATGGAATATAGCAAGCGAGGTTATTATCATCGTTTGGATTTTTAACCGCTAAACAGATGCCGACAACCTTGGCTTGCTGGGTATTTAAAGAGGTAGTTTCAGTATCAATCGCAAACAAGTCGGCATTTTCAATACGCTCTATCCAACGTTCAAACTGAGCGGGCATATAAATGGTTTCGTAAACCCCAGCACTGCTACTCGCAGGGCTTTCTGTTGAAGTGGCCGTAACACCATCAGTTGGGGCTGATTTGGTTACAAGGGGTGCAGGTGCCCGAGTGCCATTGGTTTTGGTGAAAGGGACTTGGCCATTCTGGATCTGTTTTAACCAGGTATTCAATTCATATTCGGCAAACAGTTCTTGCAGACGTTCCATATCGGCCGGATGGCGTTGGATATCTTCTAAATGCACCGGCAGATCGCAATCTAATTTAATCTCAGTTAATTTACGCGATAAAGCGAGTTGCTCCAGGTTGTCACGTAAATATTCGCCAATTTTGCCGCCAATCATCGGCGCATTGGCCACCAGATTATCAATATTTCCAAAAGCGGTTAACCACTTCACCGCGGTTTTCGGTCCACACTTGGGAATACCGGGAATATTATCGGAACTGTCGCCAACCAAGGCCAAATAATCAATAATTTGGTTGGGACGCACGCCAAACTTTTCCTGCACATAGTCAGGGGTAGAGTATGTATTCGTCATGGTATTGATTAAGGTGACATGCTCATTAACCAACTGCGCTAAATCTTTATCACCGGTAGAGATCAAGGTGTCGTGTTGGGCTTCCGTAGCCTGTAAAGCAAAGGTACCCATGACATCATCAGCTTCGACGCCATCAATCACTAGTAACGGCAAACCTAACGCCTTAACGATTTCATGAATCGGTTCAATCTGACTGCGCAGTTCATCTGGCATCGGTGGACGATGGGCTTTATATTCTGAATACATTTCATTACGAAAGGTCGGCCCTTTGGCATCAAAAATGACCGCCATTTTTTCAGGCTGATACTTTTCGAGCAACTTACCGAGCATATTGATCACGCCATAAATCGCCCCAGTGGCCTGGCCTTTACTGGAAGTCAAAGGAGGCATGGCATGGAATGCTCTAAACAGATAAGAGGAGCCATCTACCAAAATAAAGGGGCTTTCTGGATTGGTGATAATTTGTGGAGTTGATTCAGATTTCGATTCAGTCATTTTGTCGCCTGATATGGTAAAATTTGTCGCATTATTTTACCTTAGTTAGCATGGATTTAATTATCCCTAACCAAAATTAAGAGACTTTACTTTATGTCTGTCTATACAGTCGTTGAAGAAAACCAGTTAATCACCTTTTTAGAAGATTATGACGTAGGCTTTTTAGAGAGCTTTGAAGGGATCAGTGCCGGAATTGAAAATACCAATTATTTCGTCAACACCCGGCATAATGGTCAACTGAAACAGTTTGTTTTAACGATTTTTGAACATCATGATTTTGAAGAGTTACCGTACTTCTTGAATATTATGGCGTTTATGGCGGAGCATAAAATCCCCACCGCGCATCCGATGCCGACTCGTTCAGAGGGGTATTTAAAAGAGTTATGTGGTAAACCTGCCTCTTTGGTTACCCGTTTAACAGGCGGTGGAGTCGATCATCCTTCAGTCATACAGTGTGGTGTGATGGGTAAGCAGTTGGCGTCTTTTCACCAGGCCGGTTTAGAGTATGAGCAAAGCCGTGCGAATGATCGAGGCATTGATTGGATGCAATCGACCTTTGATGAGATAAATACCCATTTAACGACTGAAGAGCGCGATTTGATTACCGCTGAACTGGCGTACCAAAACCAAATTGATTGGGCGCATCTGCCACAGGGTGTGATTCATGCTGATTTGTTTTGTGATAATGCCTTGTTTGATGGGGATGAATTGACGGGGATTATTGACCTCTACTATGCTTGTAATGCAGCCTTTTTGTACGATCTTGCTGTAATGGTAAATGACTGGTGTCGAATGAATACTGAAAACCCAGCAGACATTCATTTTGATGAGTCCAAGATTGCCACTATGGTGTTTGCCTACCAGCAACAACGTCCATTGACCGAAGCAGAGCAACAGGCTTGGCCAGCCGCATTACGGTTGGCCGCGTTACGTTTCTTTTTATCGCGTTTACAAGACAAGTGTATGCCACGTGAAGGTGAAATGACGCAGATTAAAAACCCTGATGTCTTTAAAAAAGTATTACAAATTCACCAGAATACGCTTTAAATATATACTTACCAGACTGGCCAATTGTTAGAATTTCAGCGATGGATAGGCAACTCTGCATCTTGCTGAGTGGTTAAATTTTGTGATAATAACGATAAGTATTTCGTCCCTCGTTTTTAGAGAGGTAAAGTGCTTCATCAGCCATTTTTTGAAGCGACTTAATATCCACCGTATCTTTAGGATAACAGCTAATACCGATGCTGGCACCGATTTGAATAGGGTGATTTTCGATGAGAAATTGGGTTTTTAACTTATTTAGGATTCGTTCAGCCAATATTGCCACCTCTTTTGGATCATGAATACCGTTAAGGATAATGGAAAATTCATCACCCCCCAGTCTTGCGATAATATCAATTTCACGGCAGCAATAAATCAAAACGTCAGCTACTCTTTGCAGCAAGACATCCCCCACATAATGACCATAAGTGTCGTTCACTGGTTTGAACTTATCAAGGTCGATACTCATTAGACAAAATTGTGTCTTGAAACGTTTAGCCTGTTGTTGCATCTCAAGCAGGCGTTGATTAAATTGATATCTATTTGCCAGGCCTGTTAGAGAGTCTGTCATGGCAAGTTTTTCTATCTGTGCATCCTTCTCTTTACGTTCGGTAATATCGCGCACCAAACCGGTGAACCTAAGTTCATTCGCAACTCTTATGGTATTGAGGGTGATTTCAACCGGAAAAATTTCTCCATTTTTTCTCTGAGCTGTTTGGTCTAAAGAGTTGCTCTGATCACGAGTCGACTTCCCTTCTGAAAATGC
>Ga0307486_1003033_pt1 | contig 11214 bp, 10 predicted proteins | sample CBIW02metaG_FD_203663 | JGI IMG/M metagenome (GOLD analysis project Ga0307486, IMG submission 203663) | Sea-ice brine microbial communities from Beaufort Sea near Barrow, Alaska, United States - CBIW 0.2 | ecosystem: Environmental > Aquatic > Marine > Coastal | place: USA: Alaska | collected... | reverse complement strand
TTTGAACGGAATAATGAAGACAAAGAATTTAGAATGAATGATATAGGTAGAGTTAAAATTAGAACTACCCATAGGCTAATGATAGATTCATACAGGGATAATAGAAATACAGGTAGCATTATCCTTATAGATGAAGCGACAAACGAAACTGTTGCGGCAGGAATGATTGTATAAATTATGGATAAAAGGAAAATTTTAATTACTGGCGGAGCAGGATTTATAGGCTCTCATGTTGTACGGTTGTTTGTGACTAAATATCCGAATTATGAAATTTTTAATTTAGATGCTTTAACCTATGCAGGCAATCTTGAAAACTTGCGTGATATTGAAGATGCTTCAAATTATCATTTTTTAAAAATTGATATCAATAATGAATCTGCTATAAACGAATTATTCAATCTTGAGCAGTTTGATGCAGTTATACATTTAGCTGCAGAATCTCATGTGGATCGATCGATAAAAGACCCTTTGGCTTTTGTGAAAACAAATGTTATAGGAACAATGAATTTGTTGAATGCGGCAAAAGAATGCTGGAAGGAAAATTCACAAGAGAATCTATTCTATCATATAAGTACTGATGAGGTATACGGAACTCTCGGAGAAACAGGTTTATTTACGGAATCTACGGCTTATGATCCTAATTCACCCTATTCTGCTTCTAAAGCAAGCTCCGATCATTTTGTGCGAGCATATGGAGAAACTTTTGGTCTTCCCTATATTATATCCAATTGTTCAAATAATTATGGGCCAAATCAATTTCCAGAAAAATTAATTCCTTTATTTATAAATAATATTATAAACAACAAGGAGTTACCTGTTTATGGTGATGGTAAATATACCAGGGATTGGTTATATGTATTAGATCATGCGATTGCAATAGATCTTGCTTTTCATAAAGGTAAGCTTAAGGAAACCTATAATATAGGTGGTTTTAATGAATGGCAAAATATCGACCTAATAAAGCTGCTTTGCTCTATTATGGACGATAAGTTAGGGAGAGCAAAAGGAATCTCTGAAAAACTTATTTCATTTATTAAAGATCGTCCAGGTCATGATAAAAGATATGCAATAGATGCATCTAAAATCAATAAGGAATTAGGCTGGAAGCCATCAGTAACTTTTGAGGAAGGATTGAAGAAAACTGTAATCTGGTATTTGGAAAACCAAAATTGGACAGATCATATTACTTCCGGCGATTATAAGAATTATTATAATAACCAGTATAGCCACTAATAACAATAAATATAAAAGAACATGAAAGGAATCATTTTAGCTGGTGGATCTGGTACCAGATTATTTCCAATTACTATTGCAGTAAGTAAACAATTATTACCGGTATACGATAAACCAATGATCTATTATCCACTATCTGTATTAATGCTAGCTGGTATAAATGAAATATTGTTTATTACGACTCCACATGATCAAGCCTCTTTTAAAAAACTATTAGGAGATGGCTCGGAATTAGGATGTAAATTTGAATATGAGATCCAGGAAGAACCAAATGGTCTTGCTGAAGCCTTTATTATCGGGGAAAAATTTATTGGGGAAGATAAAGTAGCATTAGTATTGGGAGATAATATTTTCTATGGAAATGGATTGGGATCTCTTTTAAGAAGTAAAATAGATATTGAAGGTGCCTCTATTTTTGCATATCCGGTTAAAGATCCTGAGAGATATGGAGTTGTTGAATTTAACGATGAAAATAAGGCAATATCCATAGAAGAAAAACCTGCCAGGCCAAAATCAAAATATGCGGTTCCGGGCTTATATTTTTATGATAATAATGTTGTAGCCTACGCTAAGAAAGTTAAACCTTCTGGTAGAGGTGAAAAGGAAATTTCCAGTATTAACCAGATGTATTTAGAAGATCAGAAGATGGAAGTTGGAGTAATGACAAGAGGAATGAGTTGGTTTGATACTGGTACAGTAGAATCTTTAGATGATGCCACAGAGTTTATTAGGGTTATCCAAAGCAGGCAAAGTGCTATGATTGGTTGTATTGAAGAAGTAGCTTATCAAAGGAAATTTATTGATAAATCTAGACTTAATCAACTTTCTGAAAGATATGGTAAGTCAAAGTATGGTGAATATTTATGCGAGTTAGCAAAAATTATTTAAATGTCCCTAAGAAAACAAGCTACCTCTGGTTTAATATGGACATTTACTCAACAATTTGGAAACCAGTTAATAGGTTTTGTTGTTTCAATGATATTGGCGAGAATTTTGCTTCCGGAAGAATTTGGTCTTATCGGGATGATTGCAATTTTTCTTGCTGTAGGAAAGTCACTTCTAGATGCAGGGTTGACACAGTCTTTAATAAGAAGTCAGAATTTAGATCAGGAGGATTTTTCTACCGTTTTTTACTTTAACCTTGCTGCTAGTATTTTGATCTATATTGCAATTTACCTTTCAGCACCTTTAATAGCCAACTTTTATGATCAACAAATCCTTATAAATATTATTAGGCTATTTTGTATAACTTTTATTATTACTGCGTTTTCATCAGTGCAAATGGCAAGGTTAACAAAGAAAATGGATTTTAAAACCCAAACGCTTATTGGGTTACCTTCAACTATTGTAGGGGGTATTGTTGGGGTTACTATGGCGTTCATGGATTATGGGGTATGGAGTTTAGTTTGGAGTAGCTTGGTAAGTTCTTTTTTGGGAACATTACAACTTTGGATTTACTCAAAATGGACGCCCAGCCTAGTATTCAACATCAAAAAATTTAAAGATCATTTTAATTATGGATATAAACTGACATTGTCCGGGTTATTAAACACCATTTTTAATAACATTTATTTGATAATAATTGGAAAATTTTTCTCCCCTGCCCAGGTTGGGTTTTATACCCGTGCAGTAACCATGAAACAGTTGCCGGTAGACAATATTTCATCTGCATTGAATAAGGTGACCTTCCCATTATTTGCCTCAATTCAGGATGACAATATCCGTCTAAAAAGGGTTTATAAACAATTAATGCAAATGGTGGTTTTCATTATTGCACCCATTTTAATTTTTTTAGGGGTTTTGGCTGAACCTACATTTCGGTTATTATTTACTGAAAAATGGTTGCCTGCTGTTCCTTATTTTCAAATTCTATGTGTGACTGGAATTTTAAATCCTATTCATGCTTATAATCTTAATATACTAAAAGTTAAAGGGCGTAGTGATTTATTCTTAAAATTAGAAGTAATAAAAAAAATAAATATTGTTATAACAATTGTATTTGCGCTTCAATTTGGAATTATAGCCTTGCTTTATGGACAGATATTCATCTCTCTAGTTGCTTTTTTTATAAATACCCATTTTACAGGAAAATTTATTAATTATACAACCTGGCAGCAATCCAAGGATATTATTCCCATTATACTATTGTCTGCCCTTTCCGGTGGTGCTATTTTTATTTTAGATTATTATTTAAAACTCCATAATCAAATGGATATTATAAGAATATTGGGAGGAAGTATAGTAGGCTTATTGGTATATTTGCCACTTGCTCAAATACTTAGATTTAACAGTTTAAATGACATCAAAAAATTACTTATAAAAAAATGATTCCAGTAACTAAACCTTTTATGCCTCCACAAGAGGAATACAACAAATATCTTCATGGAATATGGAAACGCAATTGGCTTACCAATATGGGGCCATTAGCGAGCGATTTAGAAATGAGATTAAAAAATCATTTACAAGTGAAACATTTGCTTTTTGTAACTAATGGTACAGTAGCATTGCAAATGGCAATAAAAGCTTTAGGCTTATTAGGAGAAATAATTACAACCCCTTTTTCTTTTGTAGCTACAACCAGCAGTATTGTATGGGAAGGATGTAAACCCGTGTTTGTGGATATTGATAGGCATACCTTAAATATAGATGCCTCCAAGATTGAAGCAGCCATTACAAAAAATACCTCCGCAATTTTAGCTACCCACGTATATGGGAATCCCTGTGATGTGGAAAAAATTGAACAAATTGCGAAAAAACACAAATTGAAAGTTATTTATGATGGTGCGCATGCTTTTGGAGTAGAAGTTAATGGCAGGTCGATTTTTAATTATGGGGATATATCCATCTGCAGCCTTCATGCTACAAAATTATATCATTCTATAGAAGGAGGTTTAATAATTACAAAAGATGCAGTATTACTTAAAAAGCTTGCGTACATACGCAACTTTGGTTTTGATGGACCGGAAGCTTTCGCTGAGTTAGGTTTAAATGGAAAAAATTCCGAATTTCACGCTGCAATGGGTTTGGCAAATCTGGAATATATTGAAACCATCCACAATAGTAGAAAAATTATTGCAGAGCGCTATGATGAAAAACTAAAGAATCTGAAGGCTAAAAAACAGCTGTGGCAAGAGAATGCTTCCTTAAATTACTCATATTACCCTTTAGTTTTTGAAAGTGAAGAGTTGATGTTGCGATGTATAGAAAAACTGAAAACAAATGAAATCTTTACCCGTCGTTATTTTTATCCTTCCCTGGCGAATAGTTTGCCATATTTAAAACCCAAAAATCTCGAAGTTATTGATGAAACCGCAAATAAGGTATTATGTTTGCCGTTTTATCACGATTTAGCAATCGAGGAAGTAGATTTAATTTGTAGATTATTATTAAGAACCCAAAATAATTAAATATGAAAGTAGCCATTATGCAACCTTACCTATTTCCTTATATCGGATACTTTCAATTAGTTAACGCTGTAGACAAGTTCATTTTCTACGATGATGTCAGTTTTATTAAGGGTGGGTGGATAAATAGAAATGTTATACAGATTCAAGGAGAAAGAAAATACATTAATCTAACTTTAATAGGTGCTAGTTCTTTCAAGAATATAAATGAAATTAATATTAATGGAGGACAAGAAAAAATTCTAAAAACTATCAAACAAAATTACTGTAAATCCCCCTATTTTAAGCAAGCTTTTAGTTTAATTGAAGAAGTACTTATAAAATCAAAAGATATAAAATTAATTTCCGAAATTGCAAGTTTATCAGTAATGTTAATATCTTCTTATTTAGGAATTGATACAAAATTCGAATATAGCTCTAAGCTATACAATAATACTATAAATCTAAATAGGACAGATAGATTAATTGAGATTTGCAAAATAAACAAAGCTGATGAATATTTCAATCCTATTGGTGGCATGGAATTATATGATAAGTTTAATTTTAAAGAAAAAGAAATTCTGCTGAAATTTATCAAAACGAATAATGTTGAATATAAACAATTCAACGATATATTTCTATCAAACTTATCAATAATTGACGTCATAATGTTTAATAATCCTGAAACAATAAAAGAATTTTTAACAAATTATACTATTGATTAGGACATCAAAAACACAATATGAATACTATACAAATACTTAAAAAACTATTTATTAAGGTTTATAGAATGAAGCAAAAAACTATCGATTTTATGAATGATTTAATCCATAATCCAAAAAAAACACGTCAAAACGAAACTCCAAGTAAATATATCCATATTGGATATCCTAAATCCGCATCCACTGCTATACAAAAAGGTTTTTTCGGTATACATAATCAACTCCGCCATTTAGGTTGTGGTGCAAAAATCAATTCAAGCTTTTGGGACGATCACGGCTATATCAATGAGGAGTTGAATATAGCTATGGAAATTGATCTACGATATAAAACCAATTTTTCTTATGATAAAGATCGAATAAAAGAAATTTTTGAAAATCAATTTAATATTGCAAAAAATAATAAAAATATTCATGCAGTTGGAATATCTAATGAAAATTTTTGTTTCAATTGGCATGGGGGTATTGATGTTACAGAAAAAGCCAAAAGGCTCAAGGATATTTTTGGAGAAAACACCCAGATATTGGTTGTTTTGAGAAATCAAAAAGCACTTATAGAATCACTTTACAAAGAGACTATTAGATTTGGATATCCTGGTAGTTTTTATGAGTATTTAAAGTATTTATGGACATATAAGGATAGGAATTTTTTATATGAGTTTTGTTTCGACAAAATAATTCATCTATATTCTGAATTATTTAATCCAAAAAATGTTCATATACTATTTTTTGAAGATTTAAAAAAAGATCCTAAAAGTTTTTTACAAAATATATCCACTGCTATTGGCGTTGATTATTATAAACTTGATTTATCTAAAGAGTACAACAAACAACTTAACAATAAAGAGCTTTATATAAAAAGAGAAATAAATAAAAAATATCCACATACTTTCGGGAAAGGAAAATATAGCATAGTTGATAATCACAGATATATACCGTACTATACAAGCGAATTAAAGGATAAAATAGATGATGACATATATATTGATTATTACACACGTCAGCATTTTAACCAATTAAGCAAATCACTTAATAATAAGATTGAAAGTCCTAATATAGATTTAAATTGGAATAATAAATATGGAGAAAACATTCTAAACCTATTTTCTGAGGCAAATAGTGTTCTATCAATTTCAAATCCTCTTATTAGTAGAGAATTAAAAGAATTTAATTATATAAATTTAATATAAATGAAAACAATAATGGTTTTTGGCGCTACAGGAAGCTTAGGAACATATTTCGTTGATCACTTAATAGCTAAAGGATACGTGGTATGGGCAATTGGCCGCCGTAATATTAACAAAAAGTATTATTCCGAAAGAGGAATCTATTCTGAAAGTATTGATATATCTAAAAAAGAGGAATTTGATAAACTTCCACAAAAAAATATTGATTCGGTAGTACATATTTCCGGTGCCATGCCATCAAGAATGGAAGGTTATAATCCCCAAATATATATTGATGTCAATATTTCAGGCACGTTAAATGTATTAGAATATTGCCGTCGAATAGGTGTTTCATCATATTTATTTACTCAATCTCATTCCGATGTTGCGGGATATTGGAATACTGGAGAAATAATAAAACCAGACTCACCTCGAAAACTAAATTTAAAAGGGGATCATGCTGTTTATATAATTTCAAAAAATGCTGCTGTTGATTTAATTGAACATTATCATCTAGATTATGGTTTGAGAACTTTTATTTTTAGATTACCTACTATTTATAATTTTAGACCAATTTATGATATGTATGTTAATGGGGAAAATGCTCCTATAGGGTTTATGTATTTTATTCAAAAAGCTTTAAAATCAGAACCAATTGAAATTTGGGGGGATCCTAAAAGAAGCAAGGATATTGTTTATGTTAAGGATTTTAATCAATTACTAAATAAAGCCATTGAATGTGATTTAGAAAAAGGCTTTTATAATGTTGCATCAGGTATTTCAACTACTTTGGAAGAACAAATTAAAGGAGTGATTAATATTTTCTCTCCAAAGGACAATCCATCCAAAATAATTTATAGACCACATAAACCGAGTCAAAATTCTTATCTATACGATATTGAAAATGCTAAAAAAGAACTTGGGTATAAACCAGAATATACTTATCTAAAAATGTTGAAGGATATGAAAAAAGAAATGCTTAGTAACAGATTTGAACATTTAAAGGATTACGATGTCTCAATTTAAAAAGTATTGATTTTATATGAATAAAGAGAATGATATATTAGTTAGTATTTCAACAATTACTTACAATCATGTAAATTATATTAAAGATGCATTGGATGGATTTCTTTCACAGAAAACCAATTTTTCTTATGAAATATTAATCCACGACGATGCATCAACTGATGGAACTGAAGAAATTATTCGTGAATATGCATCTAAATATCCAGAATTAATTAAACCACTTTATGAGGAAGAAAACCAATGGAAAAAGGGGATAAGAGGGTCAGCTGTTTTTAATTTCCCTCGAGCAAAAGGCAAATACATAGCACTTTGTGAAGGTGATGATTATTGGACAGACCCCTTAAAGTTGCAAAAGCAAGTAGATTTTTTAAAAAAACACCAAAATATTAATCTTACAGGACATTTTGCTAAAGCTGTCGATACAATTAAGAATGAAGAATATATAATTGGGAAGCACTCAAAAGTCCTATTTACTCATGAAGATATTGCTCATAAAAACCTGAGAATTCCCACTTCTTCTTTAGTGTTTCGCAATAATATAATTTGGCCGGATTGGATATTCAGAGTTTATGCTGGAGATCGGGCTATTATTTATTTAAATAGTCTAAAAGGTGACTTAAAAATACTTGAATTTACGGGAAGTATATATAGAATTCATGAAGGCGGAGTTGAGCAAAATTTTAAAAATGATAAATTTAAGTTGCCTAAAAGAAATATAAAAGAAGATTTTATATATTTTAAATTAAATAAACGTCCATATGTTAAATGGAAATTATATAAAAAAATTCTATGGAACCAATCCTATTATTTTTATTGGTCTTGTAGGAAAGGAGATCTGAAAAAATGTTTTAAATCTTTTGTTTCAATTTTAAAATTCGCTGTTTTTAGAAAAATATAGCTCTTAAATTTATAAAAATTCACGGTAGTAAAAGAATATAAAATGGTTAAGGATAATAACGTAATTAAATATGCAGCTTTTATTATTACATACAATCGGTCTGGTATTATAACAGATACTATAGACCAAATTTTAAAACAGAGTATTGCTCCACAAAAAATTCTTATCATCGACAACAGTGATAATAAGGATACCGAGAAAATAATTGATCAATTAAAAAATCCTAAATTGGAATATCATTATGTGGGCTATAATTCGGGTCCTTCCGGGGGAGCTTACATTGGACTTAAGAAACTTGCAAATCAAGATTTTGATTGGTTATTTTGGGTAGATGATGATAATCCTCCTGCCGAGTTAAATCTTATTGAAAAGATATTTGATATACTTCCTTTGATTGATAGTGAAGAATGCGGACAATTAGGTTTGGTAGGGCATCGTTTTAATAAGTGGACTGGAGAAATTATAAGGATTAGAGATGAGGAATTAAAGGAAAAAGTTATTGAGGTAGATACAATTGGAGGAGGACAGTGTAAAATAATTTCTACAAAGGTGGCAAGATTAGGTATTTTTCCAGAGAAGAAATTGTTTTTTGGTTTTGAAGATTTGGATATAGATATAAAAATTAAACAAGCGGGTTTTAAAAGTTATGTTTCGGGAAAACTGTTATATGATTCAAGGAGTGGGAATAACAGGTTGAATTATAAAAAAAGTAGTGCTATGGTATACGATGAAAATACACTCAACAGGCAATATTATAGCATTAGAAGTTTGTTAACTATTTTCAGTTCTAACCATTACATCACAGCCCTTCTTTATTTAAGCCTTAAAAAGTTAATTACTTTAATTTTGACTTTTGCCCACGGACCCCGACCAGGTTTTAATCATGCTAAAATTGTATTTTTGGCATATTATCATTTCTTTAAGGGTAAATATGGAAAAATTGATCTGAATCTTAAAATGTAATTTATTTCTAAATAAAAACGAATTTATCATTTTAAATTTAGAAATAATTATTTATAGTATGGATTTATATGTTTATTACTATTTATTTTTAAAGAAATCTATTTTCCTTTTTCCTTTTTCCTTTATTTGTATTATGTGAATGATTAATGGTAAATGAGTTTCTAAATATTTAATAACAATAGATTTAAATGTTTAAATAAAATTGAATTCTAAAATGAAAATTCTATTTTTAATTGATTCTTTAGGGACTGGTGGAGCAGAAAAGTCCATGGTGGAACTCGCCAAATTCATTAAAAGGGAAGGTCATAATATTACATTTTTGTGTTTGGATAGAAGAAAAGTGAGTCATGAAAATGATGTACTTGAAAATGGAATTGAAGTATTTTTTTTTAATAATGCAAGTTTTTTATTACAATTAGATTTTTTGATTAAATATATTAAAAATGAAAAGCCGGATATTGTTCATTCAGTATTATACAGATCAGATATTTTGTTGCGAATTTCCCGATTATTTTTAAAAAAAATAATCGCTGTCCAAAGTTTGGTTAGCACTCCTTATACTTCAGTACGCAGTCAAGATAGGAATGTGCCGAAGTTTAAATTGATTATTGCAAAAAAACTTGATATTTGGACAGCTAGAATATCCCCTTCCTATTATCATTCTATTAGTAAAACGGTTTTTGATCATTATAAAGAATTATTTAAAATTAAAAATAATTATAGGATTATCTATCGAGGAAGATGTAAAAACACACATTTACCTCAAAAAAATAATAGTCAATTTTTATTGATGAATGTGGGTCGTCAGGAATTTGCAAAAGGCCAAATTGATATTTTAAAAGCTCTAAAACACCTATATGATAATCTTCTCTCTTCAAAGGAAAGAAATGTGAAAATACAAATTCTTGGTTTTGAAGGAAAATCTTCTAAAAACCTGATCGAATTTATAAAAGAGAATGATTTGCAAAGCGAAGTGGAAATAATTGGATATGTAAATAATGTTGAACAAAGAATTGTGAATGCTGATGTATTTGTTTTTCCATCTTATTACGAGGGGCTTGGAGGATCTTTAATTGAAGCATTTGCAGCCAAAATTCCTTGTATTTGCTCAGACATCCCTGTTTTAAGAGAAGTGGTAGGAAACGAAAAGGGCGCATTATTTTGTAAGCCAGGCGATTACATAGATTTAGCGAATAAGATTTTGGAATTATATAGAAATAAGGACCTTAGAAATTCCCTTAAAAATTATTCTTTTACCAGATTCCAAAATTCATTCGAAATCCATACTATTCATTTTGAAATGCTAGAAATGTACAAAGATTTATATTTAAAAAAATCAGGTAATAAATTATTGGGCAATTAAATAATTATCCTTCTGCATGTAAGTATTATTAGAATGGATGTTTACAACAAATTCATTATTAACATTATTAAATTCATATTGATGTTTTCAAAAACTTTGCGAGCAGATTTATTTCGGTATAAAGGGATAGATAAAAATAAAACTTATATTACTTCTATTTTATCACATTCTGGAGCACGTTTTATGTTTTTGTATAGGATGTGTAATAAATACAAAACAATGCATCCACTTGGAATCTTTTTTAGGGTTTGGTTAAAAATATTGAATAATAAAAGAAATGTTGAAATACCCCATGCCACTTCTATCAGGCAAGGTCTGTATATGGGGCATTTTAAGAATATTATTATTAATCAAAATTCCTTTATAGGTCCAAATTGTAATATATCTCATAATGTAACTATTGGCAGCGAGAGCAGGGGGAAACGAATAGGATGTCCAAGAATTGGAGAACGGGTATCTATCG
>Ga0307486_1003032_pt1 | contig 11215 bp, 7 predicted proteins | sample CBIW02metaG_FD_203663 | JGI IMG/M metagenome (GOLD analysis project Ga0307486, IMG submission 203663) | Sea-ice brine microbial communities from Beaufort Sea near Barrow, Alaska, United States - CBIW 0.2 | ecosystem: Environmental > Aquatic > Marine > Coastal | place: USA: Alaska | collected... | reverse complement strand
CTTCGAAATCAAGTTTTACCGGACATTAATGATTTTAAATAGGATTTTTTCCGTTTTTTTTCAATGTCTGCCAACGTCTCGTATAAAAACAGTGCGAGCGGGCGAGCTTGATTGTCCGCAGGACAATCAGGCGTTGCAAGCGAGCACAGACTTTCGATTCGAGACTAAATTAAGCATTGTTTTTATACAATGTTGGCACCTGGCTTTTTATCCGTCATAATTCCTGGTTTCCATGTCCAATTTTATGCCTTGCCTTTCGACCTCCCATATTCGTTGCATATCCTATAATTGTCTCTGTTTTTTCAATTTTTTCTTCCTTAAATGTTAAAATTACAGAACAATCATTATTGATTGAAATCCATACAGTTTCACTTTCTCCAGGTTCCAATTCATCAATCAATTTAGATTCGCAGCCACTAATATTTAAGTCCGTTAATTTGGAATCTGTTGGGTTTACTAAAGTCAGGCGGATGGTATTTAGAAGTATTAACATTAGCCAGAAATAAAAAAAGGCAACTGGAATATTTAGCAACATAATTGCACTATTGGTAAGCAGCTTTTTCCTTAAAAGCTTATTGTTAACTGCTTCTACTATTGATGCTATGAATACAGCAATATTGACAATAACTATTAAAATTATAAATATATATCCGATGAGCAATAATTCTGTTTTTTCGATGAAGAAGTAAAGTCCGATTAAGATTGACCCTAAAAGAAATGAAATCAGAGCGACAGTTTTACCTAACTTTTCTTTTTTAAAATACTTCATTTGTTTTTAGCTTGGTGCCAACGGTCTTGGTTAAGGCAAGTGGCGTGGAATAGGGACACGTTCTTGTCGGCTTAGTTGATTTTTACTTGGTGTCTAAAATAGTACTTTTCACCAGAATGCCCGCTATTTGCGCTTAACCGATGTTGGCAACTGAGCTTTTATCTAAACGGTTCTAGACGCAAATCATTGGAAACATATTTACAAATCATTAATGTTATGAAAGCAAGAGAATCAAAGTCTTTATCCTTATATGGATTTTTATTTCTGTCATTATTTTTATTTGAAAAATGAGATAGATTTCCTCGCTGTTCAACAATTATATGTATTACACTTTCTATGCTAGGTTCTTTATTATATTTTTCGGACATTTCTTTAAACCATTCATAATGTTTTAATTGTGAATTTTTTAAATCACCTAAAAGTTTTTCTATTGATTGAATTAGCATTGGTGATTTTTTAAATTCTGATTTAATTTTATCATTTTTGAACTTACCATTTCCAAAAACTCCTTCTAACATTAAATAAAAGTTTAGAAACGATTCTTGATATTGAAATTCTTTATAATGTTTTAGCCCATTTCTAAAGAATGAGAATGGCAATGTCAAATGTTCCAGTCGTCTTTTATGTATAATTGTATTAAAAAGCCATTCTTGTGACAGTAACCCCTTCTCTTTTTGAAATGAGAAACTTCTACTATATTTTTTAATCGAGATTTCCTTTTTCTCTTGTTCAGATTCTGGAATCCATTCTATTGAAACATTTCCCCAATTTATATCATAGACTTCTTTATCAATAGCACCAAATGATTCGATATGTTGGAGTAATTCAATTTCATTTTCGAGAAAATTTTCATTGGGAAATTTAATTGTTTTTTCCTGTCCAACTTGTTCTAGTTTTGGGAGTAAGGAAGAATAGTTGTACATTTTTTTAGCTATAGATATAAAGTACTTTTGTTCTTTATCATTATACTTTATACAGATATTATATGGATTATATTTTACTTCAAAATTATTTTCAATTCTAAAATTTCCATTTATCTCAGTTTCAATTTTTAGAATCATAATTTATTAATTGAATTTTTCTGAAGGTTTGTTGCCAACATATTTATATCAGTCATGTTGTAAATATCTTATTGCTGATAGTTCGCTTTTGGACAGCATGTCATTTATTCCACTTCTAAAAGCCAAGTCCTTTAATTTCTGAGCGAATTTAACGTAATTTAACAAAAAATTCAATCGTATTTCTAATTTATATTAAAATAATTTCAATTTATTGCCTATTATTCAAATTACCGCCTTCCAAATCTCAAATAACTTCCCATAAACTATCCCAAAACTCAGGAAGAGGATTAATTTTTTCTCTATAGAGTTTAATTTAAACGGATTGATCGTTCAAATTTTACTGACACTTGTATCACGGGTTTGTACAAGATTTTTAGGTCGGTGCCATATTTTTATTCAATGTTTGTCGGTTGTTACTAAACCCGAATTGAGCATAAATTTTATACAATGAGCGCAAAAGCTTTTAATCTATAAGGATTTTGTAGATTCCATTTGTTTGATCTAATTCAAATTCGGAATTCTCGATTTTTATTTCTTTAAATCTTGTAAAAGAACAACAGTCCTCATTCAGCCTTTCTGCACTGACGTGCAAATTAAAAATGTTTTCTGTCGAAATTTGAATTGAATAATTTACGATTTCAGTTTTCCAGCCAATAGTATTGATCTGAATTATATTGTAGTCATTTTCAGCAATGAACGTAAATTCCACCTTACTTTGGTCAGCAAGATTTATAACCTTAATATCATTTGAGTTAAAAGTTCCATTTGTGAATAAATTTTCTCCGGTTAATTTATCAACTAATTCAAACCTAAAGGGAGAAGGAGGAGTAAAACATGCATAACCTTCACAGTCATTTTCACAAGATTGAGTGAGAATCATTATAATAATAGCTAAAATTGCGGTTATTTTTTTCATAGTGTCATTTTTTAAAATTTGCTAACGGCCGTGGCTATCATAAGTGACGGCCTGCGGGTGTCAAAACTTGAAATTACTTCCAAATAAGCCATTTGTTATAGCCTTTGTCAGCAGCATTGATTCATTTTTAAAATCATATTTTATAATCTAAAAGGTATTGAGAACTTAAATACACAGCCCTTTGCTCCGTTGCTTTCAGCCCAAATTTTACCGCCGTGCATTCCGATAAATTCCTTGCAAAGCAGTAATCCCAATCCGGTTCCTTTTTCCTTGTTTGTACCCAATGTAGAGTAGTTATAATCTATTCGAAACAATTTATCGAGATGTTCTTTTTTTATACCAACCCCATTATCGGTTACAGATACCATCAATTCTCCCTCTTTTCGCTCGGCTCCAATTATAATTTCACCTCCGGGATTGGTGAATTTTATAGCATTGGATATCAGGTTTCTTAAAATGGTTTTCACCATTGCCTTGTCCCCTACCATAGCAATATCATGTGGTAATTTTTTTGCTATATAAATGGATTTTTGTTCAGCTGAATCATTGTATAAAGCCACTACTTCATTTATTGTAGTCACAATTTCAAAGTACTCCGGATTAAATTCAATTTTTCCTGTTTGTGCCTGGGACCATTCCAGCAAATTTGTAAGCAAATTCATTGCACGCTTCGAGGAATCATGGATTAGCCTGGCATAAATTTCAATTCCGTCATAGTCCTTTTCGTTAATTTGCTCTTCAAGGAGTTCGCTAAATCCAATAATACTACTACATGGACTCTTAAGGTCATGCCCAATGATAGAGAAAAAACGGTCCTTGGTGACATTGGCTTCACTCAGGCGGACTTTACTTTCTTCCAATTCCTTTTCCGCCATTTTACGTTTAGTAATATCACGAACATTCAAAACCACCGATTGAATTATCGGGTTATTAATTTGATTAGTGCCAACCGCTTCCAGATAAACCCAACTACCGTTTTTATGCCGATGCCTGTATTGTGTCCCTCCATTTTTCGAATGTTCTATAATATCATAGAGCCCCGCGATCGTTCGTTCCTGATCTTCCGGGTGGATCATTTTATCGATCACGGAAATATTAATTAATTCTTCCGGCTTATACCCTAACATCCTTTCACAAGATTCACTAACATAATGCTGAATCCCATTGGAATCCAAAAGCACGATCATATCAAATGAATTCCTGATGAGTTGCCTGAATTTTTCTTCATCCCTCTTTATGAATCCTTCTATTTGCTTTTCTAATTCTTGATATGTAGGTTTTTTATTCTTTATTTTCATAGCCGCTACCATGTTTATACAAGACATGTCCCATATTTCACCCCTGAAAGCCACGTCTTTTTTTTTCATCTCAAATTTAACTTAATTTAACAAAAAACCCATCGTATTTCTAATTTCTCTTAAAATAATTTCAATTTATTATCTATAATGTAAACTACCAACTTTCCATATTCCTGAAAACATCTAATAAACCTATCCTAAAACCCACCACAAATTTTAACTTTTGTTAGGTGGTGTTTGTATGTTTTTCCTCAATTTGAAAATTTAAAAGGTTATGACTTTCATTCTGAGTATTTATGGAGACAATAAAGTTTACGAAATCCAGAAATAGGATTGGTTTTTCTCAACTGAGTTTGATTAAAATGATTTACTGTTTGTTTTGATTTTATGGCACTTATTTAACATTTAGTGTAAGGCGCGTTTCAATGTGCTTTACAAATTGATGTGTAAAAGTGTTGACCATGAATTGTTAAAAGTGTCAGGCATCCCTTCATATTGTTTCTTGCAACACACTAGATTGTTCTAAATTGAAATTGCGTTGCAGACATCTTAGAATAGAAACTCAATTCTCTTCTTTGTTTTAGTGTGTGATCTAACAAACGATCAAGCCCTGTCCAGATGCAGAACCACCCACCAGGTTCAAACAATACAAGTAGCAGGTGAGGATAGTATTCTTCTGAATTCAAAAAGACGATATAACTTGAAATGATCATCAACACAATACCAGATAACATCAAAATGATGGCATTTCGAATTCCGTTTTGCCTTCCTTTTAAGAGGTGGTCGTACTTTTCTGTAAAATAATTTTGCAGACGCTTGGCGATTATTTCCTCATCTTGTTTGTTTCTTATTCCTGCCGGTAATTGTAACTGTAGGATCATTTTTTCCCCTTCCTGATCAGCAACCACTCTCCTGATTTGTGTAATAAAATCGTCCGACACGGTACGCTTCAAATATGATCTTGGATCGAAATCAGAGAATAATTCATCAAAAGAATCTAACCAAATATTAACTACTACCTGTTTTGATAAGATTTTTTTCTGAATGCCATATCCCGAGAATTTATGTAGTAGCCCCATGGTATAAAAATCTTAAATGGTATTGGCAATATTTTTTAAACATGTTACACAACATAATTATAAATGACATGTCGTTTATTCCACTTCTGAAAGCTACATCGTTTAATTTTCTTTCAGATTTAATTTAAAAAAAAATTGACAATATTTGTAGTTTCTCTTAAAATAATTACAATTTACAGTCTATAATGTAAATTGTCAGCTTTCCAAATCCCTGAAACCCGACTTAAATTTTAATTTTTTTTAAATGGTGTTTGTATGTCTCTCCTCAATTTAAAAATTTGAAAGCTTATGCTTTTCATTATAAGCCTTTCATTGAGACAATAAAGAATACAAAAGCCCGAAACAGGATTGTTTTTTTCTCAACTGAGGTTGATCAAAGTGGATTCACCGATTTATTTATCAAGCTTCACTTACTTTCAATCTGGCACCAAAACCCGCATTACTTTTGGCCATTGTTGTGCGTTTGTTCTTAATTCACCAAAAGTTTTTTGATTTCTTTTTGATAAATTGGATTTTCCCCAATTGTATTATGTTTTTCTCCCTCAAGAAGTATCAATCTGTCTTCCGGCTTAAAATACTCTTTGAGTTTTACAGAAGCTTCATAATGGATTACTTCATCCGCATCGCCATGGAAAATCAGGATCGGCATTTGGCATTTTTGAATAAATTCATCAGTCTTAAAGCTATATTTACTTAACAGCGAAAAAGGGAAAAATTTAGCGATTTTAAATGTGAAATTCCCTTCATTTGCGTTTGCCATTTGCTTCGCTTGCTCCTCACCACTATATAACGGAGCTTGTAATATCAGGAACTTTGGACTGTTCACAGAGGCCAATTTGGTTGCAAATGAAGTCCCCAAAGAATACCCTAAAACAATGATTTTATCCTCTGAATAGGTTTTCTTTAATTCGTCATACAGCATCTGATTATCTTGCTGCAATTGATTTTCGCTGCTTACAGAGCCTTCACTTTTTCCATAACCTCTGTAATCTGCCATAAAAATATCGTAACCCAGGTCTGTGTAAAACCCGGCTTTTTTTCCATAGCCTTCCAAAGAACCACCATTACCATGTAAATAAAGAATAATTCCTTTGGCACTATCTGCTTTAAACAGGAGATTATTTAAAGTAATTCCGTCTTCTGTTTTAAGGTTGACTTCTTCAAAATTACCCGGGAAACCAAATGTATGATCAGCAGCCAACTTGTCCGGGAAAAACGTCAGCTTTTCTTGATTGAAATAGAATAATGCACAAATGCCCACATATAGGATCACAAAAATTATCCCTATGACTTTCGAAATTTTAGTCAATTTTTTTTTCACTGTTGGTTGGTTTTGATTTTAAATGACAACGTCTTGGTTAACCCAAGTGGCGGGCTTTTCAGCATCCAGAAGCTTCGGGATTCATGCAAAGAACTGCACTTTCTTTAATCACTAAACTTTGTGCCAGAACTGAACTTGAATGAAATCATGAAGTTTCAATTAAGCAAAACCCCGCCCCGATCCTTCGGGGTTGACAAACGCCTGTTGTGTGCTCACCCTTCTTCTCGAGTCCATCCAAAAGCCAGAAATAGGATTATTTTTTTCTCAACTGAGGTTGATTAAAATGGAATTACTGATTGTTCAAATTTTTGTGACACTTGTACAACGAGTTTGTATTAGATTTTTACGTCGCTGCAATATTTTTATTGAATGTTTGTCGGTTGTTACTAAATCCTATTTGAGCATAAATTTTATGCGATGTTGTGCTTAGTGTTTTGTTTATTTTTTTTATTATAGGTAAAACAGCTTTTAATATTTTTTCAAAACCACTTAATGAACTCTTCTGTTTTATCATTCTTATCGTCTGTCAAATCAAAATGGTTGCCGAAATATTTTTCCACAAGTTTGGATTTAATTTCTGTTTTTTTGGCATTAAGCACAACGTTTAGTATGAGTCTCGTAGCTGACGTTAGGAAGCTATGCACTTTATATCGTGTTAGCCGCTTTTTTAAATATTCGTTATTCCAATTCCCCGTATTGTTAAGTAGTGACCTTCGGGTGAATTCTCAACTTCAAAGACTCGAGCTAAACAATATTTCTCATTATCACTAATTTGATTAACAAATAGCCATTCTCGTTTACTTATTGGCAATGGAATAGTGTCTGCTGAAGACAATGAAGTCCTCGTAGATTTTACTTCTATAAAAATAGCTTGGCCATCCTTTGTAGATTCTGCTGTAATATCGTATTTGGAATAATTTTCCTTTATAAAATGATGTTCTCCTCCAAAATCTACGATACTTAAATCAGTTTCAGTCTCCGATTTATGCTCCCAATTAACATTTCTAAAATGGTCAGATGTAAGAAGCTGCTTATAAACGTAGGCCTCTCCTTTATAGCCATTAATGAAATTTCTTTCTATTTCTTCCTCAGTGTCTGGGACATAGTCATAAGTACCCTTTATTGTTTTTATCCTTTCTTCAAGTTTTAGCAACTCCCTAATTCTATTTGCACTAATGTCAGGAAATTCATTTTCTATTTCTTTTAATCTTGCATTCGTTTTTAGGTTTTTAGAATCTACCTCTAACTGTTCTAATTCGGATTCTAATTTCTTTTTCTCCTCTTCAAGAGAGTCTAATTCGATAGCGCCATCTATTATTTTATCGAGAATATCAGGAGAGATTTTTTTTACTTTTTGCATTCTTTGCCTGTCTTCAAGACTCCAAAGAATGTTCATCTCTATCGTATCTTTTTTAAGATGAATTTTAGGAAAATAATCTTTTAATTTCCATTTGTTTTTCGGAAGCCATAAAATCATTAATTTCTCTATGGCTTGAATGAAATGTTCTTTCTCCCAATTTTGAGAATAAGAATACTGGTCATTGATTTCTGAATCAATAACTTTACATATATCCTCGGTTGTCTTAGAATGTTTTGGAAATGCAATTTCTGATAATGAACTTTCTGCAAGAATATTTTTAAAATCCTTGTTTTTGTCAAGAAGAGTTAAAACTTCTTTTAGAATTTCTGGAATTTCCTCGTCTTTATAGAACTCACTTTCAAGTGAACAAAATTCACCCTTTTGATTAGGTATTATACTGCTGGTGATTTTTGAATTAGAAATATTTAAATAACCGTAAACAGAGTTTAGAAAAATTATAGTGTCACCAAAATCATATGTTTTACCTGACTCTGATAAAAAGGTCTGTAACTGATTGATGTTTTCGTTTTCTTCAATGTTTTTTATTAAATAATAGATTAGTTTATTATTTGCTCTACTCCACAAAGATTCTGTAGAACAGTTTATTTCAATGGTACTATGTGGTGTGCTCCTCCTATAGTAATATTTTCGAACAATTTCTATGAGATGGTTTTGAGATTTATGTAATAGTTCACTACTTTGAGAAGGAATGAGGTGGCATAGGTAAATAGCAAAATCTAAATCATCTTTTTCACCAAAACTAGATTTATTAAATAGCTCATTAATTATTGGGACAATAGTGTTGATAGTAGTCTCTTTCGAGATTGAAATAGATGAAATTTGGTTATGTAGTAAATCTTTTTTCAAGTAGATGCCAAACTCTTCTGCTTGAATAGTTTTTAATTCATCTGGGATATCAACATCCTTACTTAGTAAGTTTTTATGGCAGAATTGAAGGTTTTGGTTAGGTATTATGGCAAACTTGTCAAGCTCACCTTCTTTAATGTGTTTTGATACAAACCCTATAAAATCATTCGTAAAGGTTAATTTGTCTTCTATGTGTGATGGTAATGAATTGACATTTTTATAATCTTCAACCTTTCTCATTAACAAGTCAATGAGCCAATTATGTAAATCAGCCCAAGCTTTTTGGGGAATATCGTTATTAGTTTCTGAAGTGGTATTTAGCTCTTGATAAAAAGTGCTAACTAAACTGTGAATTTCATTTTGCTTTTTGATAAAATCTGATGAATAGGTGTCTTCATTATTTGGAATCGTGTTAATGATAGGAAGTAAAAGAGAAATTTTTTCTTCATCACCTGAGTCACTTTTAATAATAAGGCTTACCTGATCACCTATTTTCGTGGCAACGGATGTGGGATAAACCTTAAGAGGGATACTAATGCTAGTGACTTTATTATTTATTAGGATAGGCTTTATATCAACTCCCAAAAATTTCAGACAGTTAATCATGTATTCTGTCAAATCGACTCCAACTGCAACCTCTTCATTTGATAGCGAGATAAAATCACCATTCATATTTGGTATCAAACTGTATTTTGAAAGCAGTGTTTCATCAGTTTTATTAATAAACGAAATGAATTCATTTATCCACTCAAATGCCTTGTCGTATTCAATTGGCAATTCTTCAAGGTTACCTTTCTCAGAAATGTATTCGGATAAATCCTCAATCTTATATAGACCACATTCTTTCCATGCATATTTAGCCCATGCATTTGTTATTTTATCAGCAGGTATTCTATTCGGAAACAAATCTTTAATTAAATTATAAATCGAATTTTGCTTCGTTTCATCGGAATGGCTTGGAATCAATATGTTGAATTCATCATTTTCATCAAACAATTTGGCGTACCCATCATTTGTTTCAACAATTGAATAAGACTTAGCTACTTCGCGAAATGGTAGTATTATTTCTTTTGTAAACCAATCCTTATTAAAATTCTTTTCAAAGTGTGGTGCTTTTTTTAATCCTTTGGTTAATAAATAAAGATTTTTGTATTTCTCTTGAGAAAAGTATGAAACTAACTTTTCAAACAAATTGACACTTTCTTTTAATATTAACCTATTGATGCCTCCTTCTGAAATAACTTCTTTATCGGCTAAAATGTCCTCACCAATTAAAATTAAACTTTCACGTTCTGTGTCGGGTTCAAAATCGGGACTATTCAGGTAAACAGGCATTTGGTGCTTTTCAGAACCCACTAACGGAAGAACACAAAAATGTGATGGAGATAATTCATTATTGATTAAATTCAATTCGCTGTCGACTTCTATTGCCAGGGTCAATCTTATGCTTCTATCGGTTTTAAAACGTTTAGAAAGTTGTTCGTTATGTTTTTTTAATGAGATATGAATAAATTCTCTTGAATACTCGTTATTTCCTTTTAGAATAAATTTGGTTTTGAATATATCACCTTCAAGATTAATGTATGGCTGCCTTTCAATTAAAGTAAGTTTTCCGTTATTATTGATTTCAATTGATTTAAGTTCTTTACAGAATAACATTGTTTGAGCAATGTTAGCGAAAAAGTTGTCAATACCTAATTGTAAGGCTTTCTCATTTTGGGGTGTTTTTAAATGATATGTATAACAAGTCCATTCATTCGTCTCACGAGTATAAACCATACTCTCATTCATTCTCTCAACTCCCTCTAATAGCTCAACCTCATCTAGTCCATCTCTATACATGGTAGCTGAAAAACCACATAGGTCTGTATTACTGTCATCTTTATAGACATCACCTTCTATTGAAACTGTTTTTGAAAGAGTGTGAGTAGTTAAAAAACCAGTCCCAAAGCGCCCTGTGCTTTCGCTATTATTGACCTTTCCTTCACTATATTTATACAAAAGACCCAATTGAGCTTTGGCTGTAAAAGGAGCTCCGTTATGTTTAATTTTAACTTCGTTTCCATTGACAATTATTTTCATGTCAACATCATCTTTAGTCTCATCTTGTACTATTGAGTCCTTAGCATTTTGAATAAGTTCCCAAACCCATCTCTTACTATCATTTTCTGTTGGCTCATTTAATTGACGAAGTCTGTTTTGAACATTGCTTATATACATTTTATTGAGCAAGTCTTTAAATGCACCACTTACACTTTGCGGTTGTTCAATTACGGTTTTATTCATTTAATAGTAATATTATGTAAGATTGATATTTTGTTTGAATTCTGGCTAAGGTCTCCCTGCTACAAGAGGTTTGGGGTATAAAAACCTTGATTTTCGGATTTGCCAAAACACCCCAAATACAAACCCGTTTCCAAATTAAGCCAATTGCCCAAATCTATTGTAGCAAGTGTGTATGCCCAGCATGGGCATCTTTATCATATCTAAGATATGGTATTAATCTAGAGGGTGCAAGTCCCTTATGGGCAGGGGTAGTGCCTT
>Ga0307486_1003031_pt1 | contig 11215 bp, 8 predicted proteins | sample CBIW02metaG_FD_203663 | JGI IMG/M metagenome (GOLD analysis project Ga0307486, IMG submission 203663) | Sea-ice brine microbial communities from Beaufort Sea near Barrow, Alaska, United States - CBIW 0.2 | ecosystem: Environmental > Aquatic > Marine > Coastal | place: USA: Alaska | collected... | reverse complement strand
TTTCCGCTTCCTTGATGGTGTAGCGGTCAATGTATTCGCCAAAAATCTCGCTGGTCTGCTTTTTCTTACCCATGATGATGGGCGTGCCTGTGAAGCCAATTCGCGCAGCGTTGGGCACAGCCTGTAAAAGGTTGGCGTGCAGATCACCGGCCTGTGTTCGGTGAGCCTCGTCAATCATCACCAGAATATCCGGGCTTTCATTGAGCAATCCCAGGGGGCGTGAGGGGGTAGGGTTCCTGGGTTCGTCGTCAGGCTCTTCTGCCGCATCGCGACGATTGAGCTCCAGCCCGCGTTCCTTCTTCGGAGGAGGGTAGGTTGAAGATGCACTCTCGTGTTCCCGGTATTTCTGGATGGTCCCGAAAATAAGCCCTGGCCCGGGCTGTCCCAGCAACGATTTCAGTTTGCCGGTGTTGCTGGCGATCTTGACGGTTTCCCCGGTCAGCGTCGCTGTGTCCGATAATTGATCCTGCAAATCCTTCCGATCTGTGATCACGACGACTTTGAAACGGCGCAGTTCAGGATCGGTTCTGAGTTTGAGAACCAGAAATACCATCGTCAGGCTTTTACCGCTGCCCTGGGTGTGCCAGATAATCCCGCCCCGCCGGTCGTGCTCACCATCTTCAGACCGGGTTTTACCGGTTTTTAAGCGCTGAACGGCCCGTTTGACGGCCCGATACTGCTGATACCGGCACACCAGTTTGATGGTCTGCCCGCCCATGGTCATGAAGAGCGTGAAGTTGCGGACAATATCCAATAGGTTGGCCGGAGGCAGCATGCCTGCAATCAATCGTTGCTGGGACGAAAGCGATGTGACGCCCAGTGTGTCGGCAACGTCTGCTTCGGCGCGTGGCGACACGGTTTTCCAGTTCAGGTAATGGCTGAACCCGGCACCAATGGTTCCCACCCGGGCATCATCGAAATTGGAGGCCACCATAAACTGGTTGGTGAAGAACAGAGCAGGGGCACCTTCGTGTTCCTCTACTTCGAGATCCTGATGACGCTGATCGTAATATCGGCGTAGCTGATCCACGGCGTCCGGAAGGCCCTCAGGAACTGTGCGGCTTTTGCACTCGATGACCACCAGGGGAATGCCGTTCACGAACAGAACAAGATCCGGAATGACGTGACCTTTCCAGCCGTCATGGCCCGGTGGGCATTTGACCTTGAATTGATTCACCACGGTGAAGGTATTGTTCTCAGGGTTGGTCCAGTCGATAAAGTGAATGGTTTGCCCCCTGCCACCATCCCAATCTGACAATCCCTCTACTGTGATGCCACCATGGAGCAGCCCGGTTGCCCGTTGGTTGGCTTCCATCACCTTGTTGGCGGGAAGGCGGTTAATGGCCGAGACAGCCTGATCAAGACGCCGTTCATCGAGCCAGGGGTCGCCGTTTCGGGTGTTGATCGCCAGTAGCCGATCACGAAGCAGAGGCTCCATGATGATCTGGGCAAAGGTTTCGCGATGGGTGACGGATGGGGAATCCAGGGAGCCCTCGATGTAATCCCAGCCCTCTTGCTCCAGTTGCTGAATAAAGGGGAGCTCAACTTCGGTGAATTCCGGGCCAGGCATTACTGCTCCTGCGTGTCAGTCCATTAACTTGAGGTTATTTCAGACATTGTAGGGCAGTTTGCTCAGAGTCGCATTTTTCTATACCGATCTGGCACTTGGTGGGGAATCACCTTGCCAGTTTATCGGAGCTCGTCGCTGATAACTGATGGATCTCCTGCTATGATTCGCGCTATGGACAAAATCAAGGGTGTGAACCCGTCTCGAATTCTTTGGTGCTGTGATGATCTGGGTGTTTCTGTTGAGGAACTGGCCCACGAGACAGGTATTGCCCTAGCTACCCTTGAAAAGGCACTTGAGGGAAAAGAAGCCCTGTCTGTCAAACAGTTGCAGAAGCTGGCATTACACTTCAACCGGGGCTTGCTGTTTTTCCTCGAAGAGGGTCCCGTCCTTGAGGGGCGCGTTCATTCCGTCCAATTCCGGACACTGAATAGCCAGAAACCTCAACTGAGCCCGCGCTTCCGTGCGCTGGTTGAACGAACCGAGCGTCAGCGTCTGACTTACTTGAGTCTCCGTGAAGATTTGGGGGAGCCAGTTGAGCCAGATTGGTACCCGGAAGAATTTGCGGTGAATGCTCCGCCACCTGAGCAGGCAGCGAAATTGGCTCGCAACTGGCTCGGACTTCAGCAGGGGCAGAGTTTTGCCGATATGCGGGTAGCTGTGGAGGCCAAGAATGTCCTGGTCTTCCTGAGTAATGGCTACGCAGGGCAGTGGCAGATTCCCAAGGAAAGCCCCATCCGGGGTTTTTCCCTGTATTTCGACAGCTTTCCAGTCATCTTCATCAAAAAGCAGCAATCCGAAGGTGCCCAAGCCTTCACCATGATGCACGAACTGGGTCACTTGCTGCTTCACCGTGAGAGCTTTGTTGACGACGAAGACGACTTCTATAGCCACAGTGCAAACGAAGTGGCGGCAAATCGGTTTGCCGGCAGTTTGCTTGTGCCGGAGAAGTTCTTAGAGGTACTGGACTTCCAGCGGTTCCCAGAGGACGACGTCACAGCGTATGACCTGTTCCTGCAAGACGATGCCCGCCGATGGTGTGTCAGTCCCGAAGTCATTCTGCGCAGGATGATGGACTCTGGGTTGCTTCCACAGGAAAACTACCAGGCCTACCGCAGTTGGAAACAATCCCTGCCTGTGATTGAACGAAAGAGCAGCGGGGGGTCCCGATATCGCTTCAAGGAGCCGGTGAGGGTCTTTGGAAAAAGCTATGTAGGCACTGTGCTAGACGCTCTGCATGAGCAACGAATAACCCTGGCCAGGGCGAGTTCCTACCTGGACAACCTGAAAATAGCGGACCTGCGTCAGCTGGAAGATACGCATGCTTCTATTTGATGCGTCGTCGATTATTCATGCCTGGGATAACTACCCACCGGAGTTGTTTCCGCCTTTGTGGGACTGGTTAAGCCAAGAAATAGCGAATGAAAATCTCGCTATTCCTGGTGTGGCGCTGGAGGAAGTTGGAAAGAAAACTCCGGATTGTGCCGCGTGGTTGAAAGCCAACGACATAACAGTGTTCCCCTTGACCTCCGCAGTGCTGGCTGAATCCCTGCGGATAAAGCATTTGCTCGGTATCCAGGAAGACCAGTATCACACCAAAGGTGTAGGTGAGAACGACATTTTTATCATTGCCACTGCGAGCGTTAACGGCTTAACGCTCATCTCTGACGAAGGGCGCCAGTTTGTTAAGCCGGATATTCTCGCCAAGTACAAAATTCCGGCGGTCTGTGATATGCGAGAGGTGAGTGTAACCTGCCTCAATTTTCTGCAGCTTATCCGCGACAGCGGAGCTGTCTTCAAGAGTTAGAAAGCAGAGATGTTACTCGAACCCTCCCTGTAAGCAAGTCATCCATTAAACCCACTTTTTGCAATGTGAGCTTAGACAGGTAGCCAGTTTCATGAGCTATACGTCTAGCAATGCTCTCGTAAGTTTCCGCAATTAATTGTTGTTCGCTTTGATTAGGCACGGGAATTTGCAGAGGTCTGAGATCTTGTAGGTTAATGTTTTTTTGCGCGCTTTGTGGTGCCCTTGCATCTAGTCGGGGCTTTGCCCGCCTGATACACAGTTCAATAAAGCGAGTGCTTATGCCGTCTGCAGGTATGATCCCGACCACGCTGTCCGGGAAGTACATAGGCAAGGCGAGAATCGCAGAATCAGCAATATTGGCGGCGATGGTCACTGCTATCGTTCCAGCGGGAAATCTCTTGCTCGCTGCCAATCCCTTGCTGCTTAAAGTTTGTGAGTACGATGAAACCAGCTTCCCCCGGGATCTGGCAATGTCTCCCGTTTGAATAAATGGATAGGGTCCGCCATAGAATTTCGGGTCATTCCTTGGGCGATGAGTAAATTGTCCGCGCTCGACGCTTGCCACGTCTTGCAGTTGTCGAATCTCCCACACCTTTGGAATTAACCCCAAAGCCGACTCCTTATAAAGCTCCGGCGCCTGCTCCGGCACGGGGCGGAGCTGGCCGTTCTGGTCGATGCCTCGGGTGAGCAGATCGTGGAGCAGGCCTTCCTTGATTTTTTCCAGCTTGGTGATCAGGGCCTCGGTTTTCTGAATTTGGGTGTCCAGGGTATCGAGGACTTGGGCAATTTTTTGTTGTTGTGGAAGTGGCGGAGTAGGGATATTCAGGCTTCCGAGATTGGTTCGGCTGATCCTTGATCTGGTCGAGCCCCCTGCAATATCAGCGGCTTTTTTGAGGTTTCTATCGGAGTTGAGGTAGTGCAAAACAAATCGCGGGTGAAATTCCTCTCTATTTACTCGCATGATGGTAACGTCGACAGAGGTCACCGATTTGTCCAGCCCATCTGGAACGTTACAGGCTCTACCAATTGGGTCTGCCAATCGACATATTAAGATGTCTCCGCTATGAACCCACGAACATCTCAATTCTTGGAAGGTCTGTTTGCTGATGTATTTTCGAGAGCTGGTTTTTTCGATTAAATAGCCCCGGCCAATATTTCCGGTTTGAATCAGGCGAATTCCTGAGTCGGTGATATACGGGGCTTCTATCCAGTCACCATCTATAAATGAATTTTTGGTTTTTTCCGCAGCATTCCGAAGACTAGTGAACTTCCACTTGGTAAAAGGTTCACACATATCCCAGGCCCGTCAAATATCCTTGCAGTTCAGTTGCAGTTTTATCTCGCTCTGTCTCAATGTCTGCCAAGGTCTCCCAGTATTTATCCCACCAGGTCTCAAACGCAGCGATCACTTCATGCCGCTGCTGCCGGATGTACGTGTTCAATATCCCCAGCATGTCGTTGTGCAGAATCGTCAGCACCAACTCGGCCGCCCCGGCCTCTTCCAGTGCATCTACCGCTTCGTTCAGATGCTCCTCAAAGCTTGCCTGCTTGGCTTTCAGGGTCTTCGTGGCTTTGGTGCGCTCAGCCTTCCAGGCTTTGATATCTGCCTCCGTAGGCGCATCTTCATCCGGTTCGGCGTCATCGTCTTCTTCTGGCTGGGCTGTAGCGGCTTTTATGCGGGCATCCAGTTCGGCCTTGCGGGCCTGCAGGTCTTCCAGTTCGGCCACGTAGTCCGCCAGCAGGAAGGTCACCAGTTTATGATCCAGAGGGTTGGATTTATTCTGGTCGTCTTCCAGCAAAGTAATGATGCTGGTACGCCAGGCATCTACCACACCCAGCACACCACGGGCCTGCAAGGTGCGGAATTCGTTTTTGTTCTGGTCCCAGAAACCGGCGATGATGCCGCGCACGGCAAACCGGTCCAGCACGCCGATCGGGTCAAGTGCGTGGGTGAAGGTGCCAATCAGGTCATCCCTTAGGGCGCTCAGTTGTTGGCCGTTACCGGAGAGCTGGGCAATGTGGGTGCCGCGCTGCTGCCACCAGGTTTCGAAGGTGTCCTTGAGCCGGGCTTCCTTGTGCCGGACACCGTCATTCTGTTCTATCGCCGATTTAATGCCGGGCTTGTCGGTGAGGTTTTCCCGGAAGTCCACGTAATCATCTTCGCCCGTTATGGGTGCGAGCAGATCCATGGGGTCCAGGCCCTGGGCATCAAACAGAGATTGTTTGGCCTGAACCTCTTTCAGGGGAATGCCCCCCATCAGGTGTGCCCGCACATCCTGGGGTTCGGGTGGTGGGGCGTTGTCCGCATAGCGGCGGATATTCAGGTTGTAATCGTTTTCCCGCAATTCATCCAGGCTGACAATGCGCGAAAAGCTGTCAGCCTCGGCAAAGGCTTCGTAAGTGCTGACGATTTTCTCGATGTGTTCCGGCAGCAGGTGATTCTGGGCACGGCCCTCGTGGTATTCCCGGTCGGCATTGATGAACAGCACCTTGCCTTTGCGGTCCGGCGCCTTGGCACCCTTGTTGCGCAGCACCAGGATGCAGGCGGGAATGCCGGTACCGTAGAACAGGCTGGACGCCAAGCCGATTACGGCCTCCACCAGGTCGTTTTCCAGCAGGCCAGCCCGGATGCGTTTCTCATCACCACCTCGAAACAGAACGCCGTGGGGCATAACAGTGGCCAGCATGCCGTCGGACTTCAGGCTGGCGACCATGTGTTGCAGGAACATCAGGTCGGCTTTCTTGGCGCCTTCCGGCACCTGGCCGTACTGGAACCGTTCCGGGAACTGGTTGCTGGGTGAGAAACCGATGGAGAAGGGCGGATTGGTGAGAATGCGGTCGAAACGCATCAGCTCACCGCCCTCTACATGCTGAGGATCTGTCAGAGTGTCCTCATTGCGCAGATCGGCACTGGTGATGCCGTGCAGCAGCATGTTCATCTTGGCGATGGCCCAGACGGAGCCAGACGCTTCCTGGCCGAACAGCGACAGGTGGTTCGGATCTCCGCCCTGTTCTTCCAGGTATTCTTTCGACAGAATCAGCATACCGCCGGACCCACAGCAGGGGTCGTAAACGCTCTGGCCTTCTTGGGGATTTGCCAGCCGCACCATCATGCGTACCACGGAGCGGGGAGTGTAGAACTCGCCGCCTTTCTTGCCAGCGGAATCCGCGAAATCGCCAATCAGGTATTCGTAGGCCGCGCCCAGCAGATCCGGGAACTCAAAGTCCTCGTTGCGCAGGCGGTACTGGCTGAAGTGGACGATCAGATCCCGCAGCTTCTTGTCTGGAAGGGTGGTAGAGCCCACCTTGCGGGTGAAGTCGATATGCTCCAGCACGCCCGCCAGGCTGACGTTGTGTTCCTCCAGCCCAGCCAAAGCTTTGTTCAGGTAGTTGCCCGCGCCATGGTGGGCATCGTTCATCAGGAAGTTCCAGCGGGACTGCTTGGGCACGTAGAAGGTGGACTTGTACCAGTTCTCCATGTCAGCAATTTCTTCCGCTTCAAACTGGCCTTTGCCTTTGGTCAGCTGGTTCGCAACGACCTCCTGATAGCGTTGCTCAAACACGTCGGAGCAGCGTTTGAGAAACAGCATGCCGAATATGTATTCCTTGAATTCCGAGGCGTCCATCTTGCCCCGCAGAATGTCGGCGGCCTTGAACAGGTGGCGTTCGAGTTGTTGGAGCGTTAATGCCATGGGTACTTCCGTTTGGTGTTGCTGGGAACGCAATTCGATAGGTGCGACGAGTATAGTCGGAGGGCGTTGCGAATGCTGCGTTTGGTTGGGGTGATATTGCCCGCTCAGGGTGGGATGATCAACTGGTCAGGTTGGTGATGAATTAAGCATAGCCGTTTAGCGGCGTGTGTCTTCATTTGGCTACGTGCCATGGCAGCAGCTCAAGGCCTCGATTGCCGCTCATGGATTCAGGCAGGTCTTCGCCAATTCTGGAAACGGAGTATTCTTGTTCGTAACGGAGGTCGTCAGCCTGGGATATGCGCGATGGCAGGAATAGGGTCCTCTGTGATCTATGCAGGACCACTATATTCACGCCTTTCATTTGATCAACGATGTCCAGAAAGGTGGGGGCGTCGGGATAGGGATATCCAGTTTCAATCATCCTTGAGATCTTCCGTTCCAAAATATCCCGATCCCTTCTTGTGGCTGTCGGTATCAAGCACGATTTTACGCCGGGCCAGTTCTCCAGGTTTGTCGGCTGAATCCAGTCATGCTGAACTCGTTGAACTAGCCTTCCCTGGGTTTGTGAGTTGAACAGGTTTCGAGAAACATTCGCGAGACATGTGAATGTCGGCGTGACCTGCGGTTCGTGATCTATTGTTTGATTTACCTCCAACCTTAGGAGCCTGAGCGCTGTCAAAATGCCAAATTGCCAGAACTGTTGGTTGCTGCCGGTAGACAGGCAATCTAATAGGGCTTCAAGCTGATTTCGGAGCTCTGAAGCAGCGCATGGCACGCCTGGTAATGTGATTGCGACCCAATGGGGGCCAAGCCGCGAATCGCTCTTGGAAGTCGGCACGGACTCTTCGTCAATGACGGCCCGTAATGCAGCTGCCCAGTTTTGAGCGCGTCTTCGTTGGCAGTTCGGGCAGAATCGGTGGTGACAGGCTAGCAAGTGTGGATTGGTCACGACACGTTCAACAGGGTAGGTCTTCACTCTTTGCCCGCACTCGCGAATCATTCTTGCCTGGTACTCCGTGTGCTCATTTCCCTGGAAATACGCCGCGACTTCCGCAGCCGTTGGCAGTTGGTTTGGATTGTTTTTCATGGGGGTTACTCTTTTAGCCAAAGCGCGGAGGCGAGAAGGGGCGAAGAAAGCAGGTGTCTACTTAGCTGTTGGGTGTCCTGCTTGTTCCAAAGTTGTGGCTATTCAACCCAAAACGCTTGGTAGGGAGTTTTGCAAAGTAACTGACTCGGTAGAAGAGTTCGCTGTAATCCTCGTTTCGTCGAATCCAGTAGATAGGACTGGACGAATCCTCCCTGCTAGGAATGCTCACGAGCCCATCAGCGAGGCCTTTTTCGAGTCCAAGTGCGCTATGCCAAGCGTTATCAATCATGCTGTAGAGGCTGTTAGATTGGGGGTTATACTCACCGAGGCTTCTGAAGGTCTGTTTATTGAATAACAGCACGCAATGGTAGTGAGGCTTGCCTTCTTCTCCGAACTCTCGGACCCACACATAATGCATGTTTGTGGCGTGGAACCGGCTACCGCTTCTTTCTGTTCTATCTTTACGTGACTTGATTTGTGCTTTCAGTGAAGCGATAAAGCGGCTGAATATGGGTCTTCCAAATGATTGCCTCATCCAGTCAAACTGTGAGGGAAGTCTTAGCTCAACTCTGGCAGCCATTATTGTGAAATGTTCATTTAATGCTCCTTGAATGGTTTCGTCCATCCTTTGGAGATAGTTGTAAATATATGGACCTCTTTGCCAGACGATTGGCATTCCATTGTATTCACGTCCGTAGTGTATCCATAAGTTAGGGTCCTGATGATGCCGTTCAAGAAATGGGATATTAGACATGGTGATATCCTTATAGATAAATAAGTAAACACAGAAATCCCTAGGTAACCAGTTCTAAAAGAGAGGTTTCCCGTGGATGAGTGATCTGTTGATTTAATTAATTTTTGACTAGAGAAGAGGTGTGTGATGCAGGTAAATAAATACTATTTAAAACCTACATCTGATGTGCCGAGGAACTCTGGGTTGCTGGTTTGGTTCTCCCAGGGATGCAAGAGTATTTCGGAACAGGATTACTCTGCATTAATATAGACTTTGTCTTTAAATTTGTTCGGCAGTTATACGCTTACAGATCGATTCATTGGGTGGTTCTCGATGTCACGGTTTTCGATCTTTTCTGCAATCCACTCGTGAACCTCTGAGTTCACCCAGCCGACTGATCGACCGCCGAGAGGTATGGGTTTTGGGAAGCTTCCCGCGTCCACGTATTTATAGATGGTTGAGCGGGCTAGTCCGGTCTTTTCGATGACGTCTTTGAGTCTGAGGATGCGCATGGTTTGATCTCCTGGGTTGTTGTGTCCAGAACATCGGGTGGCCATGTAAGAAATGATAGATTTTGGTGGACGCTAATAGAATCTGACGGGGGATTGCAGACTTACCTGAATCTGCTTTCTGTGCGTTCAGTATATAATGCAAAGGCAATTAAGCCCACTTTGAAGTCATTCTTTTGTGTATTGCTGTGAGCGTGCCCTAGCATTGACGCATGGAGACCGGCGATGCCGAAAAAAAGCACCCAAAATCGGTCACCATAAAACTGAACGAGTGGTCATGATGCCGGAACACAAAAAGGTGCAAGATGAGTCAATGTGGACTAAGTTGACTCGGCGTCACCCGTAAAATTTCGTGGTAACGACTAGTTGGCGTAAAAAAATTGCAGATTCGTTTAGCTCAATCAGCAATTACAAGGGCTTGGCTCGCTTTTTTCGCTAAATGTACGACCTATAAAAAACCTAGGTTTAACCTAGATTTTTGCTAACTAATTCCTATTTTCAGAATAGTTATGTAGTATTTATGTGTATAGATTTGGGCCCTGGTTTAGGGGGTGAGTTTGCGGTGAGGGTGATGCTTTGGCTATGAAGTGGGATTGGGAAGAGAAAAAGCCGCATGGTCTCTCGAAGGAGTTTAAGAATAGAGAAATGCTATGGCTTTGGTGTCGAATTGAAGAGAATGGTTATCGGCTGAATGCAAGTCTAGTTAGTAATGTTACTAGTCGTGCTAATCACTTGATTGCCAGTATCGCAGATCATGAAACTGTCGGTAGTTTGAGCAATTATCAGGATAAATGCTTCTCAGGCAGGCTAGATGACTCGGAGTTTAAATGGATTAGTTACCATGATGAGAGGTTAGTGCATTGGCTTCTCGAAATGATCTGGGGGCATTATTTACCCGTTGTGCCGGCTGTGACAAGTTTTGATCAATCAGTATTGGCTCCAAAAGAGCGTATTGAGTTGGCTTTTGATTTAAGTGATGTCCCCCTAAAAGTAAAAAAAGAAGCGATGTTATATCTTCGTCAGACTTGGTCAACATTGATTGAGGTTGATCCTAGCTTTGATTGGGTGGATAAAAAGGATGAGGGTCAGTGCAGATGGTTGGTTGATGAAATAAGAAAGAGCGATTTTTCTCCGTGTATTTCTCCCGATTTGAACTTTTCAGTAGACAATGAAGGCCGCTTTCTTCTTGCGGTTAACGCATTCGATAGATCGGGTTATCCATTGAAGTTTAAGAAGTCAGTCTTGGGTGAGCTTAAGACGAAGTGGGGTCGAAGAGAGAGAAAAACGACCGCTGAAAAAATGCAGTGGAACATCAGCGTTAGGCCGGCAACACAACAGTATATAAAAGAGCTCGCTAAAACTAAGAAAATGTCCATGGGTGAGCTAATTGATTCTATTGTAGCTGAGGAGATGAAGCGGCGAGGTTAGTAGTTGTTTTTCGTGAGGTCGTCGAGATAATTCGCCCAAGATTTCATCATTTCGCGGCGATCGTCGATGAATTCCGTTCTGTTATAGGCGCGACCGTGCATATCGTGCAACACGATGGCCTAACTGCATTTCAGTCAGGTGAGCGGGATGCTTTAACTATTCCTATAATGGTGAGCGTTCGATGGCCGCTTGAGGAGTGTTCATCAGAGTGGTCGCCGCAGCAGCGGTTTGCTTAGTGGGGAGTACTTTGGGTAGTAATGAGAAACGATTTCATGTATTTTTTTCTCAATAAATTGATTTATATTCAAATTTTTCTTTTACTCTATTTTCAGGTGCAGAACATAGAGTGATATCCTTGGGGTTTTCGCTTATCAATAAAGCGTGAAGTAAGC
>Ga0307486_1003030_pt1 | contig 11224 bp, 11 predicted proteins | sample CBIW02metaG_FD_203663 | JGI IMG/M metagenome (GOLD analysis project Ga0307486, IMG submission 203663) | Sea-ice brine microbial communities from Beaufort Sea near Barrow, Alaska, United States - CBIW 0.2 | ecosystem: Environmental > Aquatic > Marine > Coastal | place: USA: Alaska | collected... | reverse complement strand
CGCTTTCACCACCCGCGGTGTGGCACACGCGCCGTCGCGCACGGTTCGCACCATCATCCTCAGCATCGTGGGGGTGATATTCGCCGTGCCGATCGTGGCCATGGTCGAATTCACGCTGCGGGCTGGGTTGGTCGGCGGATACAACGTGGACCGTTGGGTCGCGCTGTTCCAAAGCGGTTTCACGGGAGTCTACCGACCCGTGCTTATTGCACTCGGCAACTCGGTGGCCTTGGCCATTGGCACCGTCATCATTGTGCTCTTGCTGCTCGTTCCCACGATGCTGCTCGTGCACATCCGTTTTCCTTGGCTGCGTCGAACCCTCGAATTCATCTGTATCCTCCCCATCACTATCCCGGCCATTGTGCTCGTTGTGGGGCTCGCACCGGTCTACGCCATTGTGGCGCGACTGCTCGGCAGCGGTGTCTGGACCCTCGCCTTCGCCTACGGCATTACCGTGCTGCCGTTCGCCTACCGGGCAATTCAGTCAAACCTCGACGGTGTGGACGTGAAGACGCTCACCGAGGCGGCGCGAACCCTGGGTGCCGGTTGGGGGAGCGTATTACTGCGTATTTTGGTGCCCAACCTGCGCCGCGGCATCCTGGCGGGCGCTTTCATCGCCGTGGCCGTTGTGCTGGGCGAATTCACGATCGCCTCCCTGCTGAACCGGGTCAACTTGCAGACCGCGCTCGTCGTTGTTAGCAAGGTTGATCCGTACACGGCCGTCATCCTGTCGCTTTTGGCGCTCGCCTTCGCCTTTGTGCTGCTTGTGGTCATCGGACAACTCGGAGCCCCGCGCACTCGCCCATCGCGCACCCGTACCAATGTGAAAGGCCCCGCATGATCTCGCAGCAGCCCCCCACCCAGGCCCGTCCTGGAACGCTCGTCGAATTCACTGGCGTGGTCAAAGAATTCGCCGGAATGCGTGCCCTGAACGGTTTCGATCTCACTCTCAAAGCCGGTGAGTTTGTGGCGCTGCTCGGGCCGAGCGGCAGCGGAAAGACCACGGCCTTACGCGTCTTGGCCGGCCTCGAGTCACCGGATGCCGGCACCATCACCATCGACGGCGTCGACGTGTCAGATCTCTCGACGAGTAAGCGCGATATGGGCATGGTATTTCAGTCATACTCACTTTTTCCGCATCTCAGCGCTGGAGAAAACGTTGAATTCGGGTTGCGGATGCGAAAGATCAAACCGGCCGAACGGCGTCGCCGGGCGGCCGCTTCGCTGGCCATGGTCGGTCTCGACGACCATTTCGATCGATTCGCGCATCAACTGTCGGGTGGCCAGCAACAGCGGGTGGCTCTTGCTCGCGCACTCGTGACAGAGCCGCGAGTCCTCCTGCTCGATGAACCCCTCTCCGCACTTGATGCCACCGTGCGTGTGCAGCTACGGGATGAGATTCGGCGTATCCAAACCGAACTCGGCATCACGACCCTGTTCGTCACCCACGACCAAGACGAAGCCCTCGCCGTTGCCGATCGCGTGGCGGTTATGCGGGCAGGTAATATCGAACAAATTGGAACCCCGGAAGAGCTGTATTCCCGCCCGACTTCAGCATTTATCGCCGATTTCGTTGGCCTCAGCAACCGCGTCAATGGAACTGTTAGCGACGGAAAAGTGGAGGTCTTCGGAACGTTCCTGCCGGTCATCGATCCCACAACACCCAACGGTCCTGTGCGCGTTGCGATCCGCCCGGAGAACATCGAGTTCGCCCCCGAAGGCCTGGTTGCGACCGTAACGGCATCCGCTTTCCTTGGTTCAACCCGGCGTTCGACGGTGCGTCTTGTCGACGACAGTACCCTGTTTCTTCAGCACAGTGCGCGCGTGAATCCGGCAGTGGGCGATTCTGTGTTCCTTAAATTTTCCGACGTTCCGGTATCAACCCAGCCGGTGAGTACGACGACCGCATCCAATGCTGGCGCCTAGTCGTCACAGGTCACCCCGCCCGGTGGGGTCCAACGCTTTATAGTCGGGGTGAGCCCGTGCGCGTGCTCAGAGTTACCCACAATATTGAGGTCGTAACCGTGCCCGAGTGGTCCGATACCTACTGTCAGTCAGCTAGAAGTTCACAAGAAACGGTGCTGGCCAGTGCCGGCTGCGTGGCAACGCCCTCACCGGCACTACGGGAGGTCACGAACCCCTGTCGCTTCCTCACTGTAGAGTTCCGGGCGACGATCGGAGTGGACATCATTGCGTTCGCTGATCATTTTGTTGCGGGCCGCACGCAGGTCGAAGCGGGCCAACTTCATCCCAGCCTCACCGAGGCTCAGGGTGGTGAGGGGATACCCGTCGGCGTCCACGATTATGCTTCCGCCCAGCCAATCCTGTGCTCGTTCGCGCCCGGCGCGGTCTGCTGCAGCAATAAACATGTGGTTCGTTGCTGCAGCGGCCTGAACTTTCACAAGTTCGATAGGACGCTCACCCGCTGGCGCGCTGTAGAACGGCCAATTCACAGGAGCGCACAACAGGTCGGCGCCTGCAAGCGCCACACTTCGTATCCACTCGGGAAATTCGAGGTCATAACAGACCATGACGCCGATGCGTCCCAGCGCAGTGTCCACGACTGGGGGAGAGCCAATACCCGGCGTGAATAAGTCAGCTTTTTCTGTGTTCCAGAGATGGGCTTTGCGATAGCACGCCCTCACCCCGGTCGAGTCGACGAGCACCGCTGAGTTATAGACCTTGCCCGCGTCGTGCGCGTCAGAAAAATCGCCGGACTCGGCAAAGCCACCGACGATGATGAGATCGTGCTGGGCGGCCAGCGCCACCCATTCGGTGACGGTCGCACCGCCTACTGACTCTGCAACCGAGCGGAGTTCATCGATGTTGTCGAACATGTAGCCCGTGTTGGCGAGTTCCGGAAGAACTACAATTTGCGCTCCCGCCGCGGCAGCCTGGGCTATTGCCTGCCGCACTGTTTGACGGTTCCTCGCGACATCAGTGACAGCGAGGGATACCTGAGCGCAGGCGACCAGTACCGTGTTTTCAGCCATTGCAATTCCTGACTTCGTGTGCGGAACCCCTAAGCGTACCCTTGGGGCCCACAGCGTGCACCGGGTGTCGGACGCACAGCTATTTATAGGCCGCCGATATTGGCGAGATTAGTGATGTCGGGACGCAAAAAGGCTTCTCAGCGCGGCTACCTCGCGAATGACGCGATGCCAGAGCAGGGGGCGCCACGCTCGCCGCCGTGGGGCCCAGAAGCTGGTTCTGATTAGGAAGGGTGTGCTGCACCGGGCAGTCATCAGGGATGAGAGGGGAACTCTGCAGCCAGACCGAGCCCGAGGCGCGTTTGCAGCACAGGTCGCAGTCTTAGACTGAGCGGGTGAGTGAATTTACGGGCAGTCCGGGCGCGCGTGCTCGCCAGCGGTTGCGTCGCCGACGTTCCGAAGGAGGTGGGCGTGGGGTGCCTAATTCGGCGGGATCGGAATTGTTGGTCGCGCCGGTAGAGGGCGTTAGGCCGGAGTCGAATGGCGTAGACGAAAACCTGCCGGCGGGTATCCGCTTGGCAGCCGCCTGGTCGTGGCGACTTATCGTGGTCGCTGCCGGTATTGCCGTCTTGATTTTTTTGGTGATCCAGCTTCGGCTCATCGTTATTCCTCTGCTGGTCGCGGTTCTGGTCTCGGCGCTGCTGGTTCCGCTCGTGGGCTTTCTGGTGCGGCATCGCTGGCCCAAAGGGCTCGCCGTTGCCTCAGCCATGGTGGGAACCCTCGTTCTTGTCGCTGGCTTGGTCACCCTCGCTTCGACGCAGATCGCAGAGGGGACTGTAGGACTGAGCGAACGCCTGGCCACGTCCTTTGACAACCTCAAATTATTTGTCGCAGCATCCCCCTTGCAGCTGTCCGAGGCGCAGATCAGCACCTACCTGCAGGATGGATGGCAATCCTTGCAAAACGACAGTGCCGTGTTCATCAGCGGAGCTCTGTCGGTGGGTACAACCGTTGGACACCTTCTGACGGGGCTGCTACTGGCCCTCTTCAGCCTGTTGTTCATTCTCATCGACGGAAAGACCATTTGGGCCTGGATCGTGAGGTTCTTTCCCCAGCGCGCTCGCGCCGCCGTTGATGGTGCCGGAAATGCTGGCTGGACCACCCTCGGCAACTTTGCGCGCGTACAAATCCTGGTTGCCTCAATCGACGCCGTTGGCATCGGTGTCGGTGCCGCCCTGCTCGGAGTTCCGATGGCTATTCCGATTGGCATTTTAGTGTTTCTCGGATCCTTCGTTCCGATCATCGGTGCTGTGGCCACGGGGTCCGTAGCCATCATCATCGCCCTGATTTTTAACAATTGGGCCGTTGCGCTGGCGATGCTTGGGGTCGTGCTGCTCGTGCAACAGGTCGAGGGACACGTTCTGCAACCACTCATTATGGGAACCGCCGTGAAGGTGCATCCTCTGGCCGTCGTGCTCGTCGTTGCGGCGGGCGCGCTGCTCGCCGGCATTCCGGGTGCTCTGTTTGCCGTGCCGGTAGCTGCGGTTGTCAATGCCATGACTAGTTACATTGCGGGGGGATCCTGGCGGACGAGTTCATCAACCCCGCCGCCAACAACGGGATCCGTGCTGTGGCAAACCGTTCCGCAAAGCCGACCGGGGTATCGGCCTGCTGGCGCACCGGAGCGCACACCCCGAATGCGGCCGCGAAGTATTGCCAGCGCCCGCACCGGGCCGGTCGGCAATTTGCCCCCAGATTTGAGCGCACCTCGCGCTCCGCACGACACTTCGGAGAACTAAGACATGCCAGAGACCACCCTCATTGCACCCACCCTCGCCGAGTTCGAGGCCGCGCGCGCTGTCGTCGCCCATGTCGCTGATGTCACCCCTATGGAGAGTTCACGGTATCTGGCCGAAGTTTTGGGGGCGCCGGTTTATCTCAAGTGCGAGAATTTGCAACGTACGGGGTCGTACAAAATTCGCGGAGCCTATAATCGTCTGTCGAAACTCACCGATGAGGAAAAAGGCCGCGGGGTCGTCGCGGCTTCGGCTGGAAACCATGCCCAGGGGGTAGCGTTCGCCGCCCGCGAGCTGGGCATCAAGGCGACAATATTTATGCCCGTCGGCGTTGCGCTGCCGAAGCTGTCGGCGACGCGTGATTACGGTGCTGATGTTGTTCTGCGTGGCACGACCGTGACCGAACCGTTGCTCGCCGCTGCCGAGTTTGCCCGCGAGACCGGCGCGGTTCTTATTCCCCCGTTTGACCACCCGGATGTTGTCACCGGGCAGGGAACCCTGGGCCTGGAAATTCTCGACCAGGTTCCCGATCTTGAAACGGTAATCGTGCCCATCGGGGGCGGCGGACTGATCTCCGGTGTGGCCAGTGCCCTCAAGCAGCGAGCCGCCCGAGATGGACGCCACATTCGGGTCATCGGGGTGCAGGCCGAGAACGCAGCAGCTTACCCACCCTCCCTGGAGGCGGGGGAGGCAGTGACGATCAGTATCCTGCCCACAATTTCCGACGGTATCGCCGTGGCCAAGCCTGGTCTGCTCAACTTCGCCATTGTGCGTGATGCCGTTGACGAAGTCATTACGGTCAGCGAGGACGATACCGCTCGCGCGTTGCTGGTACTCCTGGAGCGTGCCAAACTCGTCGTCGAACCAGCGGGGGCTGTGGCCGTCGCTGCTATTCTGGCCGGTAAGATCACTCCGACCGGGCCAACCGTAGCCATTCTCTCTGGCGGTAATATCGATCCGCTCCTGATGCAGCGCGTGATCAGCCATGGCCTCTCCGCGTCGGGGCGCTACCTCACCCTGCGCATCATGCTGCCGGACCGCCCCGGGCAGTTGGCTCGCATTTCTGAACTACTCGCCGAGGCGACCGCAAATGTCATCGAGGTTCTGCACACGCGACACGGTACCGGCCTGCGCATCAGCGACGTCGAACTCGACGTCAGTGTCGAGACCAGGGGCCCGGAGCATCGTCAACACGTCGTCGACACTCTGCGTGCGGCTGGGTACGATCCTCAGATCGATTAGGTGCTATCGCTGCCGGCCTGTCGAGCCGGTCACGGGCTGCGGCAGGTTTAGGCCTCGGTGAACGTCTCCACGTTGGTGACGTGCACCGTGATTTCCTTGCCGTTTGGCGTGGTGTAGCTGGTCTTGGCTCCTACCTTGAGGCCAATGATTGCTGCGCCGAGCGGACTCTGTTCGCTAAAGACGTCGAGGTCGCTGTTGGCGCCGATTTCGCGACTTCCGATGAGAAAACGGTTCTCATCGCCCGCGATCGTTGCCGTGATGACGGTGCCGGGAACGACGATGCCATTACTCTCCGGGGCCTGGCCAACCTCAGCGGTGCGCAGCAGCACGGTGAGGGTGCGAATACGCGCCTCCATCTTGCCCTGTTCTTCTTTCGCGGCGTGGTAGCCGGCGTTCTCCTTGAGGTCGCCCTCTTCGCGGGCGGACTCGATCTTCTTCGCGATGTCGATTCGACCGAAATTGCTTAGGGTCGCCAGTTCAGCGGCGAGGCGATCGTGGGCCTCCTGGGTTAGCCAGGTGACAGTGGTCTCTGTTGCCACGAGTGATCTCCCTTATTGAGCTCGAGCGCGAAAAGACCCTGAGGCCGCGCGGATACAGCTGTCGCCCCGACGAATGTCCGGGCGAATACGTCAGTTTAGGTCAGCCAGCACTGGTAAATCAAACCCGTGTTACTGAGGTCTGTGGTATTTACGATCTCGGTAAATGACCGGGTGTACAGCGTTGACGACGCCAGATCTATGATCTTCCACCCCACCACCGAATAGCTCTGGTTGAGGGCTTGAACCGCACAGCTCGCAGTGCGATTTACGGGAAGCGACACCTCAAAGGTCACGGACACCGTATGTTCATCAATGATCGTGTGGCCGATATCGCGTGCCTCAATCTGAGTGGATGCCCCGTCCAGTCCGGTCCACACGACCCACGCTGCCAACACCAGCACGAATATGCCTGCGAGTGCAAGGAGCATCCGCTTATCGCGGCGTTTGCGGCCCACGGTGCGCCCGTAACGCGACTGAATCTGTGCAGTCTCGGCCATTTTCGGGGCGCTTGCACCCAAGGTCTCGTCGAGTCGGTAGGGCGGGGGGCTCGTCTGAACCTCGCTGGGCCTACTGTTTACGGGCACTGGTGATTCACACTTTCCACGGAGCTATTAGGCTAGGAACTAGGCTATCTGGCCTAAGGATATCCGGCATTCCTGAGGAGTATGGTGAGCTTGCGATTGTTGGCTGTTCATGCCCATCCCGACGACGAAGCAAGCAAGGGTGCAGCAACATATGCGTACTACCGCAGCCTGGGTGCTGAGGTGCTTGTTGTGAGTTGCACCGGGGGTGAGCGGGGCAGCATCTTGAACCAGGCCCTCACCGGTCATGCTATGGCCGAGCGTGACCTGACTGGCCTTCGCCGCATCGAGATGCGTAATGCTCAAGAGGCGCTTGGCGTGCAGCATCGCTGGCTCGGCTTCGAAGACTCGGGCATGAACGAAGACAAATCGGTGCCACCGAACTCTTTCGCGTCGATTCCGATTGAATACTCCGCTGAACCCCTCGTTACGATCATGCGTGAGTTTCGTCCTCAGGTGCTCATTACCTACGACGAAAACGGTGGCTACCCGCACCCGGACCATATTCGTTGCCACGAGGTGTCTATCGAGGCGATGCGCGCGGCAGCGGATCCCCATCGGTACCCAGATTCAGGCGCACCGTGGCAGATCGAGAAGCTGTACTACGACCGCATCTTTAACTTGGAACGCATCGACGCGATGTACCTGGCGCTGAGCGTGAAAGAGCCAGACTCCCCGTTACTAGAGCCGCTGAGCGAAGCTCGCGAGTGGATGAAGAAGTACCCGGCGTTGGCCACCACCCACGTTCCCGCTGGCGAGTTCTTGGAGGCGCGCGACGCGGCCCTTCGAGCGCACGCCAGTCAGGTTGCCCCGGAGAGCAGTTTCTTTTTCTGGCCCAATGACCTCATTCGCGAGGCGTGGCCATTTGAAGACTTTCAACTCGTTGAATCGAAAGTAGACACCGATATGCCTGAATCCGATCTTTTTGCCGGAATTGCAGACCGCGAATGATGGCATTCGTGAGCAGCGTGATGAATAACGTCGCCCTTGCGGCTACGCCAACCCCTCCACCCGATTTCGATCCCAACACCGTCACACCGGGTGTTATCGGTTTTATTGTGGTGCTGCTGATCGCCGTGGCGACCCTGTTGCTGTGTTTAGACGTGGTTCGCCGCATTCGGCGCACCACCTATCGCGCCCAAATTGCGGAGCGGCTCGAGGCGGAAATCGCCGCGCGCGACGCCGGTTCAACGTCGCCGCGCACCCCCGAAGACACGTCCGAATAACGCGTGCCCGCTAGGGATAGAGCGGATGCGTGGCGATCAACGCTATTGCCGTGAAGTGGCAGAGGAATGCCACGACGGTGAGGGTGTGAAAAATTTCGTGAAAGCCAAACACCCCGGGTAGGGGGTTGGGCTTCTTCAACCCGTAGATGACAGCGCCAACGGTGTAACAAAGTCCGCCGACCAGAATCAATGTCATCATGGCGACATCCGCGTGAAAAAAGTCCACGATGAATAAAAGTGCACCATAACCCAGTAGCAGGTACAGGGGCACGTACAGCCACCGTGGCGCGTGAATCCAGAAGACGCGAAAGATTATTCCGAGTCCCGCACCACTCCACACGAGCCAGAGCAGCAGCGAGGCTTTTTCTGGGGGTAAAGCTAAAACGGTGATCGGCGTATATGACCCGGCAATCAGGAGAAAGATATTGGCATGGTCGATGCGCTTGAGAATAATGCGGGTGCGCGGCTGCCAATTAAAGCGGTGGTAGAGCGCGGAATTACCAAACAAAAGCATGGAACTGAGCACGAAAACGGCAGAGCTGATTTTGGCTGCAGGGCCCTCGGCAATTACCAGAAGCACCACGCCGGCCGCGATGGTCACGGGAAAAGTGCCTGCGTGAATCCAACCGCGCCACGTAGGTTTAACGTCTTCCGGGTGGGCGTCCGCCGCCTCGATAAGTGGCAAATGGGTGCTGGAATGCTCGGTGGCCATGCTGCAAGGATACGACAGCCTTAGGCCCGGCTGCCCCGAACGCGGCTCAGAGTGGACTAGCGTAACTGTGTGCAGAAACCCCAAGTGCCTTCCGCGAGTGGCCTTCTCTATAGGCTGTATCAGCGGCGTCTGAAACGCGGATTGACGCCAGCGCACCTGCCTCGTCACGTTGCCATGATTATTGACGGCAATCGGCGCTGGGCCCGGCAGCTGGGGTTTCAGACGGCAGCACACGGTCACCGTGCCGGCGCCGCCAAGATGCGCGAATTTCTGGAATGGTGTGACGACCTCGGAATTTCAGTGGTCACCCTGTATCTCCTTTCCTCCGATAACCTCACCCAACGACCGAGTGATGAACTCGCCGACCTGATCGAGATCATCGCCGATCTTGCCGAAGAGCTCTCGCACTATCGCAATTGGAGAGTGCAGCAGGTGGGTTCTAAGGCAGGTCTGCCCGTTCCCCTGGTGGCGGCACTGGATGCAGCTGATATTCGCACCAGCGACCGCACAGGGCTGCACGTCAATCTTGCGGTCGGCTACGGCGGGCGCACCGAAATTACCGATGCCATGCGCAGCATCGTTGCCACTCACCATGCAGACGGTGGCTCATTGGAAGACCTCGCTGACACCCTTACCCCCGAACTGATCGGACAGCACCTGTACACCGGAGGCCAGCCCGATCCTGACCTCGTGATCCGCACGTCGGGCGAGCAGCGACTCAGCGATTTCATGCTGTGGCAAAGCGCGCACAGCGAGTTCTATTTTGTGGAAGCCCTCGGCCCCGACCTGCGACAGATCGACTTTCTGCGTGCTTTGCGTGACTTCTCCCGGCGGCACCGCCGGTTCGGCGGCTAACGTATCTCGAGGCCCGAAAGGGCAGCACCATACCGATGAGTGTGTAGCCGACGACGAAAGGGCCCGAGCGTGAATTCTCTGCAAAGCTTCATCGATGGATTTGTTGACGAGCCCGGATACCTCGACTTTGGTCGGGTCGGACCGCTTTCCGCGGCTGTCGTGGCAGAAACGCTCGGTCAGACGGAGGTCTTGGCGCGGGCCCGACACGGCAGCCTCGATCATCTCGCTGAACAAGACGGGCGCGCTCGCCGGGCGGTCTCGGCGCTTACCGGCTTCAACCCTGAGCAAATCGTGCTGCAACCCAACACGAGTTCGGGCCTGATGCAGGCGATGTTCGGACTTACGGGCGGCGTATTGTTATCTCCGGCAGACTTTCCGAGCGTGCCGTTCGCAGCCGTGAGGGCAGCCGAAGCCCTGAACGTGGTCACACCGCTCTGGTTGGAAACCGATCATGGCCGAGTTACTCCCGGGCAGATTCGCGATCAGCTCACCCCGGCTGTGGTCGCTGTCGCCGTGTGCCTGATCGACTCCCGCACGGGCTACCGCACCGATCTTGAGGGCATTCGTCAGGTCATTGGTGATCGCCTCCTCATCGTGGATGCCATCCAGGGCTTTGGCGTAGTCGATGCCGCCTATGAGGCGGCTGATGTCGTTGCCTCCGGCGGCCAAAAATGGGCCAGAGCCGGCTGGGGCACTGGGTTTCTCGCCCTGTCTGAGCGTGCAATCGACCGTCTCGTGCCGGTGTATTCCGGGTTTGTGGGCACCGATACCGACGACCCCTGGGACGAAGTGACGCCTCCCAGCCAGAGCGCTCGTGCTTTTCGCGTGACTAACGGTGACGCTATTGCTGAGGCTCGATTCGCCGTAGCCCTGGAACAAATCGCTGACGTGGGAGTCGCGACTATTCAAGCGACTATGAACGATAACGTCTCCCAGATCATTGAGCTCGTAGACGAATTTGTCATCCCGATCCTCTCGCCGCGGGATATCCGCGAGCGTGCGGGCATCATTGTGCTCGAGCCGCCGGCTGAACTGCTTACTACCCTCGTAGCCTGCCTGCACAACCACGGAATCTCCGCGACCACTCGCGGTTCCACGGTGCGCCTGAGCGTACACGCGGCCCTCGCTCCTGACACTATGACCATGCTGCGCGGAGCTCTCCTCGCATACACTCTCGCTGCGACCTACTGACGTCATCCCCGCTCGTTTCGGCAGACTGCGACACCGCAAGGTGAACGTCAGATGTCAATGGGCGTGTCGGGGTTTCTTTTTGACAGCGATGCCCGTAGCGTCGCTTTCATCAGGTACAGCGCCTGATCGAGACGGCCATATAAGTACGGCTC
>Ga0307486_1003029_pt1 | contig 11224 bp, 9 predicted proteins | sample CBIW02metaG_FD_203663 | JGI IMG/M metagenome (GOLD analysis project Ga0307486, IMG submission 203663) | Sea-ice brine microbial communities from Beaufort Sea near Barrow, Alaska, United States - CBIW 0.2 | ecosystem: Environmental > Aquatic > Marine > Coastal | place: USA: Alaska | collected... | reverse complement strand
CCATTACAACTACTATTTAATTAATTTTTTAAAAGTAGTCCGTAGGGGAATCGAACCCCTGTTACATGGATGAAAACCATGCGTCCTAACCCCTAGACGAACGGACCGTTATTATTTATATAAAAGAATCTGCTCTCTAACAGACAAGTTAACAATTTAAAAGTTTCTTCAACTCAAAACCACTTTTGTAGTCCGTAGGGGAATCGAACCCCTGTTACATGGATGAAAACCATGCGTCCTAACCCCTAGACGAACGGACCATTCTTTCTTTTAACGCGGATGCAAAAATACAACTATTTTCTTATGTCGCAACTGTTGAACAATTTATTTCTCAAATAATTGAAAAAACAATTATTACTTCAATTATACCGTCTGCTGTATGCTTTTTTCTATAACCATTTATACTAAATATCCGAGCAAAATAAAAGAAAAAATCAACAATAAATTCCAGGTTTTCGCCTGTTAAAAAGGTTTAAAACTGAAAATCTCGTTTTTTTGTCACGAAGGGCTCCATATCACTTAGTAGGCCTTTGCAAAAAGCACTCTTTGAGATGAAGGATTTCCGGTTAATACGCATTTGCCATCTTCCTTATTCCCATCCAATGGAATACATCTTATGGTCGCTTTTGTTTTATCTTTGATTTTTAACTCAGTTTCAGAAGTTCCATCCCAATGGGCAGAAATAAATCCACCTTTTGACTTCAAAACCTCCTTAAATTCTTCAATAGTATTTACCTCCGTAATATTTTGATCTCTAAATGTGTGAGCTTTTTCGTAAAGGCTTGCCTGTATTTCGATCATTAATTCATTAACCCTGTCAACAACCTCAGTTTGAATTACAACTTCCTTACTCAGTGTGTCCCTTCGGGCAAGCTCTACGCTTCCTTTTTCTAAATCCTTAGGTCCAATAGCAATTCGTACCGGAACGCCTTGTAACTCGTATTGAGCAAACTTCCAGCCCGGTTTATAGGTATCCCTATTATCATATTTTACAGACACTCCGCTTGCTTTTAATTCTGCGGCAAGGTCATTTGCAACTATAGAAATTTCTGCCAATTGCTCTTCTCCCCTGTAAATGGGCACGATTACAACTTGAATTGGAGCGAGACTAGGGGGCAGCACTAATCCCTGGTCATCACTGTGAGTCATAATAAGAGCTCCAATTAATCTTGTAGACACTCCCCATGAAGTTGCCCAGACATACTCAAGACCACCCTCTTTAGAAGCAAATTTAACGTCGAAAGCCTTTGCGAAATTTTGTCCTAAATAATGTGAAGTTCCTGCCTGCAGGGCCTTTCCATCTTGCATTAGTGCTTCAATACAATAGGTTTCTTCGGCCCCTGCAAAACGTTCATTTTCAGATTTAGTTCCTTGAATTACCGGAATAGCCATAAAATTTTCAACAAATTCGGCATATACATTATTCATTTTCTGTGCTTCTGCCACTGCTTCGGCTTTAGTTTCGTGAGCGGTATGTCCCTCCTGCCATAAAAATTCGGAAGTTCTTAAAAAGAGCCTTGTGCGCATTTCCCAACGAACCACATTTGCCCATTGATTGATAAGAAGTGGCAGATCTCTATAAGATTGAACCCAACCTTTAAATGTATTCCAGATAATTGCTTCCGAAGTAGGTCTAACAATAAGTTCTTCTTCCAATTTGGCATCTGGATCTACAATTAATTTTGCTGGGTTGGTGGGATCGGTTTTTAAACGGTAATGGGTTACAATTGCACATTCCTTGGCAAAACCTTCCGCATTTTTTTCTTCGGCTTCAAAAAGGCTTTTAGGTACAAAAAGCGGAAAATATGCATTTTGATGCCCCGTTTCCTTAAACATCCGGTCTAGTTCAGCCTGCATTTTCTCCCAGATTGCATATCCATAGGGTTTTATAACCATACAACCGCGAACTGCGGAATTTTCTGCTAAATCGGCATTCACTACAAGATCGTTATACCATTTTGAATAATCTTCACTGCGTTTAGTCATTTTTTTGCTCATTCTTTATCTTTGGTATAAATATTGTGAATTAAATAGTATATTTAATAAATGTTGAGCCTTTGTTAAAGGTTCAGAATGTTAGCACAAAACTAACTAAATTTGTAATGTTCAACAATAAAATACACAGCTAATGAAACTTAAAATTTCAATACCAGAAATCAAATTTTTTTTCATAGCTCCTGTGTCTTTACTTTTGTTGGCTTCTTGTAGCTCATACCAGTATTCAGGTTCCGGAAGGGATGGCGTATACGGGGAAACCAGAAGCGTTTATAATGAGAAAGAACAACGTGTAACTCCGGATCAAGAACAACCTGTAAGGCAGGACAACGAGAGTGATTATTATACAAATCTGTTTTCAGAAGAGTCCGTCTTATATAATGACCTATTGGCAGAAAATGCAATTTTCACAGATGTGGAAAGCTACACCTCTTCAGGCGGTGATTATTCAGAACAACAATCCAATTACGAGGGCGGAAATGCTCCTTGGGGACAAGATCCGGATTCTTATTCCATAAATATCTATAATAATGCTTATTATGGAGGCTATAATAATCCTTATTGGGAAGGAGGATATTATGGTTACAATCCATATTGGGGACCAGGTTATTACGGCTATGGATATGGAAGAAGCTACTGGAGTCTAGGATTTGGAGGCTATTATCCCTATTCCGGTTTTGGCTATGGATATGGATTTTCGATTCACCCTTATTTTTATGGTGGAGGCGGATGGTATAATCCTTACAATTTCCATTCATACGGAAACAATCATTTCCGACAAAATATTGCATATAACACTGGTAGAAGAAATTCAGTAACATCTTATAGGGAAGGAAGCAGATCTAATCTTAGGAATGCAGTAAATCTTGATTCCAGAAGGCAAAGTTCAACTTATTCCAGAAGCATTAGAAATATAAGAAATTCTGACGATCAATATGGTTTGACCAGAAGATCTTCAGGTGATTATAATGCTACTACAAGAAGAAATACGGGAAATACGGATAACCGTTACGAAAGCAGTACACAACAATCTACAAATAGAAGTACACGCACACGCAGCAGCAACTCCACTTCACAATCAGTTACTACAAATAGAAGTAATACAGGAACCGTTAGAAGCTCAGGATCTACAACTAGGAGTTCAGGAACAACCAGAAGTTCTGGAGAAGGACGATCCTCTTCAGGAGGAACTGTGACCCGAAGCACCCGGGGAAGAGGAAATTAAGTTTGTGAAAAAAGGAAAAATTTATGAAGAAGCAAGTTATTATGTTTATCGCCTGTTTTGCGATGTCTTTTACTCAAGCCCAGGATATTACAGATGCTGTTAGATATTCCACCGAACAGTTAACTGGAACTGCCCGCTTTAGGGCGATGAGTGGCGCCTTTGGTGCTTTGGGCGGCGATTTATCAGCGATGAGCATTAATCCAGCTGGTTCTGCGGTTTTCCTAAACAGTTTTGCCACTGTTACTCTGGATTATAATCAAAGAAAAAACGACTCAAAATATTTTAACAATAGTACCTTAAACAACAATTCTGAAGTTAATTTTGATCAAGCCGGTGCAGTATTGGTATTTAACAGCACCAATCCGGAGAACAAGTGGGAGAAATTTACTTTGGGAGTCAACTATGTTGAGACAAAAAATCTGGGCGATCGGTTTATTGCTAAGGGCATCAGCCCCAATTCTATAGATCAATACTTTTTAGGTTATGCGGATGGGGTTCAATTGGAATTGCTTGAAACTATAGATAATGAAAGTATCACGGACCTGTATCTATTTTTAGGTGAAAATGAAGGTTTTGGAGCTCAACAGGCTTTTTTGGGATATCAGGGTTTTGTAATAAATTCAGTTGACAACACTCCTGAAAACACATCTTACAATTCTAATATAGCTCCGGGAAATTTCGATCAAACCTATTCCCTTGCATCTACAGGATTAAATGGTAAATTTTCCTTCAATTTTGCCTCCGCTTATAAGGATTTCCTTTATTTAGGGATTAATTTAAATGCCCACTTTTTGAATTATGACAAGGCTACCCAATTATTTGAAACTAATAATAATTCAGGAAGTGAGACTAATTCCATAAGAAAGATTAGTGAGGTAACATTCTCCAATAATTTGAGTACAACCGGGGAAGGATTTTCCTTTCAAGTGGGTTCCATCGCAAAAATTGGCGATATTATAAGAATGGGTGTTTCATATGAATCTCCAACTTGGTTCACAATTTCAGAGCAAGCAACACAACGTTTGGATACCTATAGCGATACTTCAAAGGAACAAGTAGTTGTTAACCCCAATGTAGTAAACGCATATCCAGATTACCAACTTAAAACACCGGGTAAAATCACCGGAAGTTTAGCCGTGTTATTTGGAACAACAGGTTTATTGAGTTTTGATTATTCCTATAAAGACTTTTCAAATATCGAACTTAGACCTTTAGATGATCCGGAATTTAGCTATCAAAATTCTCAAATATCCGAAAATTTAAAAGCTGCCTCTACTTACAGGCTTGGAGGGGAATACCGCATCCAGGACTGGAGCCTTCGCGGCGGATATAGATTTGAAGAAAGTCCTTATAAAAATAAAACAAGCATGGGCGACCTTCATGGATATTCAATGGGATTCGGCTATAATTTTGGTAATATAAAACTGGATTTGGCCTATGATAATTCCTCCAGAACAGATAACCCTCAATTGTATCAAGTAGGACTGACTAATACTGCAAACATCAAGAGGGATTTCTCCAGTGTAATTCTATCCTTAAGTTTCGGACTTTAAATCTCTTAATTTAGTATTGCAGAAAACGCAATTAAACGAACTAAAAAAAGTTGCTCAGATTTGAACTTTAAATTTTGAATTTTTATCTCTTTAAAGTAAAATGCCCTTTAAAATTGTCCTGTTTTCCAGTATCATGATCGAGATATTCCAGCAAAAACCAATAGTCGTCTTCCGGCATCACTTTAGAATTATATATTCCGTCCCAACCTCCAGCAGTTGGATCTAATTGTTTTAATAATTTCCCATACCGATCAAAAATATACACTTTAGTAATAGAAATTTCAGAATCGTTTATCACATTCCAGGTATCGTTATACCCATCGGCATTTGGAGTGAAAAACCGTGGATATCCAATTAATCTGAATGGCTCAGAAATGGCGATTCCACATCCACTAATTTCCCTTGCAGAAATGGTGTGGCTTCCAGAGGATACTGATGAAAAGGAGGCACTTAACTGCCAGGGACCATTTTCTAATTTATATTCATAGGAAGCATCCTCACCCGTTCGGCTGATTGCAGTTCCTGTAACTATATATCCCCCATCAAAAGCGTTACCCGAAATTTGAACCGAGACTTCCTGTGGAGCTGAATAAACTTTTAGCTCTGAACTATAAGTATTTGCACAACCTGTTAGTTTATTTGTAATGACTACCGAAATAATCGAATCCATAGGTATTTCATTAATATTGAAATTAGGATTTCCCACTCCATCCCCATCAGGATCATTTGGAGGTGTCCAATTATACATATATTCTGATCCCAAATCCTGGCCTAAAGAAACAGGTGATAATAGATTCCCATTAAGATCAACGCATAAAACAGTTAAATTATTCCAAATCATTACCGGCAATGGGCGAATTATCAGTTTAAAGGATACTGGCGACGAAGAGCAGCCTGAATCTAGATTGGTAATTGTGGCAAGGATTTCCTGTTGGTCGAGTCCTTCAAAAGCTATCGGATTCTGTATGGCTATTCCATTTTCATAATTATCCAGAGATTCATAAAAATCAAATTCAAAATTGTTTGCGGAGTTCGGGTAATTTTGGGTTAATTCATTTTCAACATTTGTCAAATCAAAAATGGCGGAAGGTTCATTGCTGCAACCAGAAAGATCAGAAGGCTTTACAGCGTCCGGCGAATCAAAGAATTCGACAAATACCTCATCAGTTATACCTGTTCCAGCTACAATAATCTGATATCGCCCAGTTTTTGAAACATTTAGTGTAGCACTTGATTGATTCGGAATGAGTTTATAATCATTTAATGTATCATCAAAAATATACCATTCAAAGCTATCTGCAATTACGTTCGTAGCCTTCAATTTGAAATTATTTTCGTCGCATATTTTTTTATCGTCACCTAAAATACTTACAATAGAACAATCTGTCGTTCCAGCATTTGGATCTGAAATATTAGTTTGCTTAAGGCTAATGAACCCCGGTTTTAAAGAAAAATTCGTAATCATCACGACATAGATCTTTCCTTCCCTGGCATTGCTTATAGTAAAATTTTCAGCTGCTTCAATCGAATAACTGCATCCCACAATATTTCTGGAAGAAAGTGAAGAGTTACTACATAAATCATCTCTTACAGAAAATGGCCCCCAGGAAATAAAATCTACATCCAACGTTCCTCCCGTGCCATCTGGATTAACACTTTGGCTGATTTCAAAATTGAGAGTGCCGGAACTGCCAATCTGCAAATAGAACCAGGCAGGATAAGATTGAGTCTCCAAACAACTATAATCTGGCCCCGACTCTGCCGAAGATACGTTGCTATTCTGGGGATTGGAATTAGGAAATATATACTCATCAGTTCCGGAACAAAATGGCTGAATGGAAGCACATCTGTCCCCCTGGGAAAATAAAATCCAGGTGCCCATTAAATAAAAAACAACAGTCAAACAATAAGTTTTTAAAGATCTCATAATTTCCGGGTGGAAGAAAATGCAAATTAAGGAAATTCAGTTTAAACAGCACCTCGGGTTTTCTCAAAATTTGCAGTAAACAGAGTTAAAAACCCTATATTTGCAAGCTAAATTAACAGATGACGACTACCTTATAAAAAAGTGCTATGAAGATAGACAATATTGAAAATGAAATAGATGAAATTGGTGATGCCCATGCCTTTGCCAATTCAGAAAATCCTTTAAGAAAAGACGCTTTTGATTTAAGCAGCGCAGACAAAATTGCCTTAATAAATCAAGATGTAAAACATATTTTGGAAACTCTGGGAATGGATCTTAACGACGATAGTCTTAAAGGAACTCCACAAAGAGTTGCAAAAATGTTCGTCAATGAGATTTTTTCAGGACTTGACCCTAAGAAAAAACCTAAAGCATCAACTTTCGAAAATAAGTACAAATATGGTGAAATGCTGGTTGAAAAGAATATTGTTATTTACTCCACCTGCGAGCATCACCTCCTTCCTATAGTTGGAAGGGCACATGTAGCTTATATTTCAAAAGGATCGGTTATAGGTTTATCAAAAATGAATCGAATTGTAGACTACTTTGCACGACGCCCTCAGGTTCAGGAGCGGCTTACAATGCAAATTGTACAAGAACTTCAGAGAGCACTTGGAACAAAGGATGTGGCTTGTATTATTGACGCAAAACACCTTTGTGTAAATAGTCGTGGCATTAAAGACATTGAAAGCAGTACGGTTACCAGCGAATTTGGAGGAGCTTTTAAAGATCCCATTGTTAAAAATGAATTTTTGGGTTATATTAAACTGAATACTTCTTTTTTAATTTAGGTTTTCAATTATAAATTTAAGAAAGAATCACTCTATGGGGATTTATAAGGATCAGAGTTTAAAAATATATAATTCAATGTCGGGTGAAAAAGAAATTTTCACTCCCATTAACGAGGGAAATGTAGGAATGTATGTTTGTGGCCCAACAGTTTATAGCAATGTTCACTTGGGAAACTGCAGAACATTTATCTCTTTCGATTTAGTCTTTCGATATTTAAAACATTTAGGATACAAAGTTCGCTATGTTCGGAATATAACCGATGCAGGACATTTGGAGAATGATGCAGATTCCGGAGAGGACCGCATTGCAAAAAAAGCCAGACTGGAACAAATTGAACCTATGGAGGTTGTCCAGCGTTACACCATAGATTTTCACAATACTCTACAAAAATTCAATAATTTACCTCCAAGTATTGAACCCACTGCGACTGGACATATTGTGGAGCAAATTGAAACTATCAAGAAAATTCTCGAAAAAGGTTTTGCTTATGAAGTGAATGGATCGGTTTATTTCGATGTTTTAAAATTCGACAAAGATCATCACTACGGAAAATTAAGCGGCCGAACTATTGAGGATATGATTGCTAATACACGAGAGCTTTCTGGTCAAAGCGATAAAAAAAATCCACAGGATTTTGCACTTTGGAAAAAAGCAGAACCTCAACATATTATGAGATGGCCTTCACCTTGGAGCGATGGTTTCCCGGGCTGGCATCTTGAATGTACTGTCATGAGCACCAAATATTTGGGAGAATCATTTGATATTCACGGAGGAGGAATGGATCTTAAATTTCCGCATCATGAATGTGAAATTGCACAGGGCGAAGCTGCAACCGGCAAAGATCCTGTAAATTATTGGATGCACGCAAATATGCTTACGCTTAATGGCCAGAAAATGGCAAAAAGTACGGGAAATAATATTCTCCCTGAGGAAATTTTTACTGGGAATAATCCTAACCTCAGCAAGGCTTTTAGTCCTACAGTAGCAAGGTTTTTTATGCTACAAGCTCACTATCGCAGTATCTTGGATTTTTCAAATGATGCTTTAATAGCAAGTGAGAAAGGATTTAATCGGCTAATGGATTCTTATAGAAATATAGATCAATTACCGGTTTCAAATACTTCATCATTTTCCATAGAGGAATGGAAACAGCGTTGTTATAATGCAATGAATGACGATTTCAATAGTCCAATCCTAATTGCATGCCTTTTTGATGCTGTTAAATCTATAAATGCCATTAAAGAAGGAGAAGAAAGAATTTCACATCAAGATCTGGAATTGTTAAAGAATACCATGAGTGAATTTATTTTCGAAGTTTTAGGTTTAGTCGATTCAACGAAATTAAATGAAGACCGCACGGAAAAACTTTCAGGTACCATCGAATTACTTATAAAATTAAGAGATGAAGCCAGAAAAAATAAGGATTTTCCTACAAGTGACCAAATTCGCGACCAATTACTTTCGTTAGGTATTCAGTTAAAAGACGGGAAAGAAGGAACTACATTTTCAGTTGAATAGTAAAATATCTAAACAACAAGCAAATGCTCAAAAAATGGCTTGCAATTCCATTTATAATATTGGTGAAATTTTACCAAAAAATAATTTCACCTTTAACTCCTGCGACTTGTCGATATAATCCTACTTGTTCTCATTATACTTTAACAGCCCTTCAGAAATATGGAATCTTTAAAGGAGGATGGATGAGCATAAAACGCATATTTAGTTGCAACCCCTGGGGCGGCTCCGGTTACGATCCTGTGCCTTAATACCCGTACGAATTAGTTATTTCCTTTTCTCACAAAACGAACCAAAAATGTATCTTTACCATAAAAATTAATATATTCTAAAAATTACTTTATGCTTTTTAACTCAATTGTCTGGAGCCCCTCTGAAGGATTAGATTTAGGTTTCTTTACCCTCCATTATTATAGTCTGATGTTTTTAATAGCCTTTGGACTTGGGTGGTATATTATGAAAAACATCTATGATAAAGAAGGTATTCCCATAGAAAAGTTGGATTCGCTGTTTATTCACACTGTGCTTGCAACCCTTATTGGCGCGAGATTAGGACATGTAATATTTTATGATTGGGACTATTTTCAACACAATTTACTCGAAATATTCTTACCGGTCCGATTTAAGCCTGAATTTGAATTTACTGGCTTTAGGGGATTGGCGAGTCACGGAGCTGCAATAGGAATTATTGTCGCAATGTACTTATACAGAAGGAATGTTTTGGATAAACCCATTTTGTGGATTCTGGACAGAGTTGTAATTCCGGTTGCCAGCGGTGCAATATTTATAAGAATAGGGAATTTTTTGAATTCTGAAATAATTGGAAAACCGACGAACAGTGATTATGGAGTGATTTTTAAAAATTTAGGGGAAAATTTTCCAAGGCATCCAGCTCAATTATACGAATCATTTTGTTATTTATTGATTTTCCTATTGCTTTGGTTTACATATTGGAAAACCGACAAAAAGGAAAAAATCGGTTATATTTTTGGCTTGTTTTTAGTTTTGCTTTGGACTGTTCGATTCTTTATAGAATTCTTAAAGGAACCTCAGGTTGGCGAGCGGGCACTCTGGATAATTAACACTGGTCAGTGGCTAAGTATTCCTTTCATAATTGCAGGATTTTATTTCATGTTCCGACCAAAAAACAAGGCTCAAATAAAAACTAATTCAATTCATAACAAAAAATAAGGAAATTTGAAAAGATACCTCTATCGGCTATCTCTATACTAGATTAATATTTATTCAGATGAAAAGAACGAATTTCTTTACATTATTCTTATTATCCACTATGACATTCTCATGTGGCGATCAAGCAAAAGAATCTAAGATTGATACTGCTGAAATTGAATTTAGAAAGGATGGAGAATTATATCTTTTAAAAAACGGTGATAGCATTAAAAAACTGGATATTGAAATTGCAGCAAACCAATATGAACATGAAACTGGTTTAATGTACCGGCAATCTATGGAGGAAAATCAGGGAATGCTTTTTATTTATCCTGAGGAAGCCCCACGGAGCTTCTATATGAAAAACACCTACATTCCGTTGGATATTATATTTTACGGCAAAGATAGTAGCGTAGTTAGCTTTAAGGAAAACGCAAAACCATTGGATGAAACTTCTTTACCTTCAAACAAACCTGCGAAATTTATCCTCGAGATTAACGCCGGCAAAGTAAAACAATGGAATATTAAAGTTGGTGATAAAATGGATTTTAACAGACTTGATTAAAAGAGATATTTCTCATCTTTCGGTATAAAGTAAACCACCATAAATTTGTATTCTCCTTTATCTAAAAATTATATAAAAGCAGAAGATCATAAGCTTAAGAATATTTTCTTGTCAAAGATTTAAGCTCATCCTTCTCATTATTATAAGTACAAACTACCATTGCAAATTCTCTTTTCTTAATTCCTTGAGCGCTTGCAGAAAATATTTAGGATACTAAACAACTAAAAACTCTCACTGGCTTTTAAAGACCAATGAGAGTTTTTAAATTTATTCTTGTCTAGTCCTAAATAATCAATACAGATTTTTAAGGGATTAAATTAATTAAAGCTGAGCAATCTCCAGATTGTTCAGCTTTTTTGATTTGTATTGTTTTCTTTTCAATTCATTTTGAGCGTGCATTTGCATTGGTGTCAACATATAATTAGATAAATGCGGTCGTACAT